>SDBT01001874.1_pt1 | contig 37757 bp, 33 predicted proteins | sample 2277101 | NCBI WGS metagenome assembly SDBT01 (sample SAMN10404973, study PRJNA504765) | marine sediment metagenome | isolation source: marine sediment core GS10_PC15, 103 cmbsf | place: Arctic Ocean: Southern Knipovich Ridge | collected 2010 | reverse complement strand
CCTGGCTTTCAACACCAAAAAAAGAAAAAAATCTCAGAAAACAAACCCAAAAGATCCTTTTTACTCTAAATCAAGAATCTTTTTCGAATTGTTTTAAAATGTCTCTAGATCTAAACAGCCTCACCATGGCAAAGAAGAGTTAGAGAAAAGAGAATAGTCAAAAAAAACTCTTCAATTTTTTTTGAAGAGTTTTTTATTTTTTTTTAATATTTTTCCAAATATTTCAAAAAATCATATAGTGATTTAATTTTACATTGATAACATTGCTCCATCAAATGCTTTTATAAAATTTTGAACTTTTGGTAATAATTCTCTCTTTTTCATCTTCATATTAGCCCAAAATTTTTCTATAGGATTTAAATCAGGTGAATATGTAGGAAGAAATAGAATACTGCATCCGGCAGCTTCTACTAATTTTTTACTTTCTGGGTCTGTTGCATTCTAAATTTAAGAATCAATTTTTAACAATATATTGATTTTATTCTCATATTATACCCAATATGTTGTGTGGTTTTTTCAAAAAAAATCAGCTCGCAACAAGCCCTTTTTGGAAATTATTTTTTTGTAGTTTTTAAGCAAGAATAAATGTCTTATTTAGAAATTAATTTGAAGTTTTATTGGTGTTTTTCAGAGGTTCCTGTATCTCCCCTATGCAATTAATTCATTTTTTGTAATTATTTGCTAATTCATTTTTCTAATTATTAAGAAATGTAGATTTTGAAAGAGGCCATGTTAGAACCTTAGGCATAAATTGAAAGGAAATCGAATCCAAATCAATCCAGGTTTTATCAAAGTAATATCGCCCAACCAATAAAAACAGCAACTTATCTCAACTTTATGAGAAGTTGCCAAAAAAGGAGAAGATAATTATGACTGTACCCCTAGTAAGAACAACAAGAGAAGAGGCTTTGGAAAAGGCTTTTGAAAAGGCTTATAAAAAGACTGGCATTGAATTAGCGAGAAAGATAATTCAAAAAATCGAAATATAGAGTTTAGATGTAATAAAAAAACTGTATTTTTTATGTATTTTGCTTTATTTTTATAAAAATTATCTCTATATAGTTGATTAGGGAGAGTTTATGAGAAAAAAGCTAATAGATATTTACGCTGTTCAAACGAGAGTTGTTTTTTTTCCATTTATAAAAGCAATTAAAAGATATAAGCTTAAATTTTTTAAAGACGATATAGTTGCTGCTATTTCAGTAGCTCTTCTCGCTATTCCTCAAGCTATTGCTTACTCACTCTTAGCTGACCTTCCTGTTCAGGCAGGTATATTTTCTGCGATTTTTGGATCAATTTTTACAGGAGCTTTCGGATCATCAAGGCACCTAATTGCTGGGCCATCTACTGGTATTGCAATACTTATTCAAATGATTGTTGCAAATATTATGTTTGTTAATTTCCCAGAAGCTATGGGGGATCAAAAAGAGTTAATTGTTTTAAATCTTTTAATGTTTTTAGTTTTTATTGTTGGAGTAATTCAATTAGCTTTTGGATTTTTTAATTTAGGAAAACTACTGCAGTTTGTTTCAAGATCAGTGATTTTAGGATATTTTGCCGGAGTTGGAGTCGCAATTATCATAAATCAGCTTTACTATCTTTTTGGGATAAGCTCTAGTACTTTTTCTCCATCTGCTGTAATGAAAGCTTATTTTTTTATACTTCATATTGCTGAGATTAATATTATCGTACTCATTATTGGACTTCTGAGTCTTTCTATTTTAATTTTACTTAAGTGGAAATATAAAAAATTTCCAAGTGCTCTTATTATGGTAGTTGTCATTAGTGTTTTAGTCTATTTTTTAAACTTTTTATTAAAAACATCTAATCTAAAAGTACCTGTTTTAGTAGATCTTGGTCTGACAAAAGTCCCAACTATAAAATTAGTTTTGCCGTTTTTAGATTTTAAACTTTTGTATATCTTGTTTTTTCCAGCTTTAGCTGTAGCTCTTTTATCCATTTTAGAGGTCTCTTCAATCTCAAAAGGAATTGCAACGTTGAGTGGACAGAAAATTAGATCTAATCAAGAAGTTTTTGGAGTAGGTTTATCTAATTTGGTTCTCTCTTTTTTTTATTCTGCTATGCCATCTTCTGCTAGCGTTTCTAGAACTACTTTAAACTATCAAATAGGTGCTAAAACTAGATTTGCAGCAGTTTATAGCGGAATTATCATAGCTTTTTTAATCTTCTTTTTGTGGCCACTTGTAAAACATGTTCCTTTAACAGCACTCGCTGCTATTTTGATTGTAATGGTCTTATCAGTAGTGGAGATAAGGCATGTAAAGCTATGTTTTAGAGCAGGGATTGGGGACGCAGCAGTATTTTCTTTAACAATGGCATCTTGTTTGGTGTTTCGCTTGGATGTTGCTTTTTTCATTGGGATTATCATCTCTATTGTTTTTTATTTAAGAAGAGCTGCTGTTCCAAATTTAATCGAATATGCTTTTGATAAAAAAGGAAAGTTAACAGTTGTAACTCCTAAAAAAGAGCCTCATAGAAAAATTAGAATTATAGGAATTGCAGGAGAACTTTTTTTCGCAGCTGTTGATTTAGTTCAAAATACACTTCAAAAAATGATAAAAGAAAAAGAGATCAAAGTTGTAATTTTAAGACTTCAAAATATCTATCACGTAGATGCATCTATTTGTTTATCAATACTTAGACTAAATGATTATTTGAAATCAAAAAATAAATATTTACTCATTTGTGGTGTAACTCATGAAGTTTTACAGATATTTTTAAAAACAGGTGTTGTAAAACAACTCGGTAAAGATAAAATCTTTTTAACCCATGAAGCAAAACCACAGCTTTCAACAAAACATGCTATTAAAAGAGCTGAAGAACTTATTGAAAAAACTATAAAAAGTTCTAAAAAGACTGTTTCAAAGTGATTATAATCCCAGCAACCGAAAAATCGATAAATGGTAAATTCATGCTTTTCAAAATGTTATGATTTTTATTGTTAATATAAATTTTTAATTATTAATCATTTATTTTTTTAACTACATTAATGGATGATTGATAATCATCGTTGAAAAAATATAATAAATATAACATAATTAATGTTATAAATATATTTTCGTTATAAATAATAATACAAAATAACAATTAGGTAAAAAAGCATGTCAAGTGTTTCTCTGGGATTTTTTGAGATATCTCAATTTGGAGGTTTTAAAGAAAATGTAGAAAACTTCTATTATCATGGAGCCATTGATAATGGAGCCATTTTACAAGGACATGAAGAGCATAGATGTTATTTTCAACAACAATTAGATTTAAGCATTGTAACAAGTCTGTTTTTCAAGTGCATTGAAGAAAATAAATTTGATAGAGTGAGATTTTTTATTGAAAATTCAAACAACTTTTTGCTTAATATTCAAAATCCAGGAGGTAACACAGCACTAATCTTAAGCGTTATGTATGGTTATCTCGATATTGTAAAATATTTGATAAATATAGGCGCGGATTTAAATGTACAAAATAAGCGTGGAAATACAGCTTTAATGGAAGCTGTTATTTGTGAAAATTTGGTAATGGTCAAATATTTATTAGAAAATGGAGCACATATTTATATTTATAATAAATTTGGCGCCTGTGCATTTAGCATTTTTAACAAATCTGAAGAAATTACAAATATTTTATTTTGGAAAAGAGTTATAGAACCCTATTTTAGAGATTATTTAACTAGGTTTTCAATTCATAAAAAAAATGCTCTTATTGTTTTCCCATTAAAAGATCGTAATAGATTTTTTTCAAAAATGTTTTGGTATATAGCTGCTTTATATAAACATTTTAATGTATCTGTCGCTCATGCGGTCTCTATTTCGGATATAAATGAGCATTTTGAAAAAAGAAAATATGATTGGGTTACTTTTTTTGGTCATGGTCAACCAAATGCAATGCAATTTTCAAATAATTTTAGTCTAACAGATAGAAATGTAGAAGTTATTAATTTTAATAGACTTTCCTCATCAGCAATTATTGTTTTATGTTCTTGTCAAACAGCAAGAGGATTAGCAAGAAAAATAGCTCTTTTAACCAATTTAGAAGTATTAGCGCCAAAAGATGATGTACATGATATGAGACTTAAGTTTAGGGGAGCTGAGCCTAAACTGAGCTTTTTAGGAAAGAGAAGGCAAGATATTACTTGTGCATTTTTTCCAAAAAAAGTTTAATCATATTATTTCAAAGTAATATATTTTTTATTAAATGCTGGATCGAATTTATATTCAGTATTATCTATTAGAATTTTTCTATAAACCCAAGGATCAGAGTTTTCTCTAATTAGTCTATCGCAACCCATCGCAAAACCCTTTAGAAAGCCGTATCTTTCAATTGCAAGCTGCATATATCTAGAAGAAGTTGGTCGAAAATTAGATCTAGATCCACAAACAGGGGAGATTACCTTTTGATGGAAAACTATAACTTTATTAGCAGCTTTTGAGAAAATTGTTTTTTTTTGATTTTTTTTATTATTTTCAATTTTTAAACTTTGGTGTTTTAAATCTGAATCCTTGCCCCAAGGTTCAAAATATCCAGCTTGAGAGAATACAAATAGAGGAGTTAAAATGAGTAAAAAAGCTAGCCTTTTCATTTTAAAAACCATATTTTATTAAAAAAATTGGAAAGAGCCTGTCTCTATTTAATAAGGGAGTTGCTTTAGATTCATAGATTCTTTCGTTATAAAAATTAGCTTCTTCTCCAGCTCCATAGATCCCTCCAAAATACCAACCAGCTTCAAAACTAGCTGTGATAGTCCCAGCTGCTGTCCATCCTCTATGAAAAAATTCATAGGTTGCATAAATAAATAAACCATTTAATAAAAAAGCGGTGGCAGCTGATTTTTTTTGACCGATATATAAATATCCAGATCCTGGTATAAAAGTGTTTAAAAGCTGAGCTGTTTTTACAGATTTTTTTTCTTTTTTATAAGAGACAATCATACTTTGAATATTTTTATTTTTGGGATAATTTTCTTTCAAAATTTCTACATCAGCTTCTATTAGAGCCGTTGAGAGTAGAATTTTTTTTTCCGTTTCAGGATAGTTATCTTTTAAAAGTTCTAAAATCTTTTGGGTTTTCTCTTCATTTTCAGTTTCTCTATAACTTTCATATAAAATGATAAGTAGATCTTTGAAAGCTTCAAAGGATTTATCAACATAGCAAAGTGAGCTTTTCTCAAAATATTCAATGACATTTTCAAATTTTTGACCAAGATAATAGCTAAGTGTTATGTTGTATTCGATCTCTTGCTGCCTATAAAGATCTTCTTCAGGAAGTAAAATTTCTGATCTTCTAAAATTTGTAATTGCTCTATAGAGATCTAATTCTTTAGCAAATTTTTTTGCTATTATAAATTCTTTTCCCCAATCTTGAGACCTTTCTTCTAATGTGAGTTGTTTAAATGGGTTTTTTAAGCTTTTTACATGACTCTCTTTGAGCGTGTAGCTGATCTTTGGTTCTAGCTTTTCTTCAACCCTATAGCAGCTACAAACAAATGATAATAATAAAACTAAAAAAAGATTTTTAATCGTTTTCATAGGATTTAAGTAGCTCTGTAGATTCATCAAAAGCTCTTTCAAGGGTAGGTGTTCCTGCTTGCTCTCTAAAGTAATCTTCTTGGTTATTTGTAACATTTTGCATATCTTTAAAAGAGTTTATTATATGCGGCCGAATAAATATAACAATATTATTTCTTGAATTTTGATCATCATCTTTAGAAAAAGCAGCGCCAATTATAGGAATGCCACCTAGACATGGAATTCCAGTTTTTGCTCTATTTTTGGTGTCTGTTACCATGCCACTTAAGACTAAAAAGTTTTTATTAGCGAGTTGAACAGATGTTGTCATATTAGTTTTTGTAGTTGTAATTCCTGTTATATTTCCTAATTGAACTGTATTGTTTGCTGTGTCTGGAGTTGCTGATGTCTCAAGTGTGATACTTAATGAAATAGAATCGCTATTTCCAAGTATTGGAGTAATAGATAGACTAGTTCCTACATCTCGATATTCTAAGTTCGTTGAAGTTGAAGTATTGGCTCCTTGGTTTTGAATAACAGATCCGGTATATGGAATATTTTGCCCACTAAAAATTGTGGCAGTTTTTCCATCTTGAGCGATAATTTTAGGAGTTAAAACAATTGAAGTTTCAGTATCTTTTTGCAGAGCTGATAAAAGTGATGCTAAGGATAAAAAGGATTTTCCTTTATGAAATAATATATCTCCTATAACTCCTAAATTAAAACCATCTCCCAAAGATAAGTCTGTACCTGTTGGGGTAACAGCATTTGTAATTTTATTGAATGCAGAGCTTAACGGGCTAGACTGTTGAAAATTATTTACTCCTAAAACAGCCTGGTCTTTATATTGAAATTTAGATCCCCAATCAAGACCAAAAGTTAAAACATTAGTTAGAGTTGTTTGAATAACTAAAATTTCAATAAACACCTGTTTTAAAGGAACATCTAAACTGCTTACTAGTTCCTTCATTTTAGCTAGAGTCTCTTTATCTCCTGTACATAAAAGTGAATTTGTAATTTTTATCCACTGAATAGAATCGATTGATTTTACAAGCTTAAATTTAGTTGCAGCCTCGCCTTCTGTAGCTTTTAGATCTTGACCGATCTGTTTAAGGGCGCCTTGAAGTTCATCGCCTTTATGATACTGAAGCTTGTATACTAGAAATCCTAAATCTTCTAATCCTGAAATTTCTTGTGTAGATGGATGATTAGGGTCTGCAACATCAAAGTTTTTAAGTAGACTTTTGATCTCAGTTATAGCTTCTGGCTCTCCTGTAAAAACTAAGGTGTTTGTTTGTTCTGAAAATTTCATGGATTCTATTGCTTCATAAAGGGCTTCATTATCAAGATTTGACACTTTTAGATTTTCAGCAAACTCACATAAAATGCACTCTAGCTCAGGGCCTTTTAAATAAACAGGTTTATATACAAAATAAGAAGACTGTATAGCTCCTTTTTCTGGAGCAATATCGAATTTTTGAACAAGAGGTTCTATCTTTTTTAAAGCATCAGGCGTGCCAACAAAGATTAAAGAGTTTGTTTCTTTTACATATTTCATGCTCTTTAAAGCTTTTATAAAGTTTTTATCAGATGAATCTAAATTTGATAAATCTGCTGTTATAGATTTTATTGACGTTGTTATTTGAGTAGGGGTTGCTTTTTGAATTTGATATACCCAGAAATTAGTTTTACCAAGCTCTTGTATTGCTTGTTTGGATGTCGGAGCGTTTATTGAATTAAAAAGAATATCGATTTTTTTTAGAGTATCATCATCTCCAGTAAATATTACTGAATTTGTTGTAGGTACAGCTCTCATTGAAGCGATTGCTTCTAATAAAGGCTGATCAGCTAGCCCTGAGCTTTTTAAATGAGATGAGATGTCTTTAAATGCATTCTCGACATCATCTAAAGTAACATGCGTTGGCGTTAACATTAAAAAAGTGCCTTTAAACATTCCTTCTTTCGATACATCGTATGAACCTAAAAGAGATTTAACTTTTGCTAAGGTTTCATCCGCTCCAGTAAAAATTATTGAATTTATTGAAGAGACAACTCTCATTGAATGAATCGCATCGATAAGCTCTGGATCAGCAAGCCCTGAGCTTTTTAAATTCTTTGCAACATCTGTTAAATATATATCTAAATCTTTTAGCGTCGCATGTTTTGGGGTATAGATAAAAAAGTTGATTTTTGTCTGCTTTATCGAATCATATTGAGAAATAATGTTTTTAACTTCTTCAATGGCCGCCGGGTCTCCTGTTAGTAATATAGAGTTTGTCTCTTTTATCCATTTGGCAGTTTGAAGAACATCGATTAGATTTTGGTCTTTAACATCTTGATCTTTAAACTTGGAGGCTAACTCATCTAAATCTTCTTCTATTTTATCTCCTGATAAATATTTTAAACTATATAAGAAAAATGAAGGTTCTTTTGAAATTGGGGTATCTAAGCTTTGCAAAAGTTTTTGAAGCTTTCCAATAGTTGCTTCTGTTGCTGAAAATACAAAAGAGTTAGTCTCAGATATCCATTTCAGATTATCTATAGCTTCTATCAAACCTGGATGTGGCATTCCATCTTTTTTTAAGTTAGTAGAGATGCCATCTAAAGCATTTTTTAAATCTTTTTGTGTTCGATTTACTGGTTTATAAATAAAGACCTGTTGATTCTCTAGTGTTTTTATCTCAGGTTCAGGCTTGATGTCTAAATTTTTTAAAACACTCAAAGTTTTTGTTGCTAGATTCGGAGTTGATACTATAAAAATCTTTCTAGTTGAATCTTGTGGGATTAAAAGATAAGGATTGCCTCCTACCATTGGAGCCATTATCTCTTTTGCTAAAGTTATCAGAGTTGAAGATGCATTTGCTGTTATAGTATAAGTCTCAATCACAAGTGGGCTTTTAGCTCTATCTAAGTTTTCAATCAAGTCAGTGATTTTTTCAACATTTGTAACTACATCTGTTAAGATAAGTTGACGAGTTGGTGTTACAAGCTCGATTAGAGCCGTTGTGGAAACCATAGCTTTGATAATCGTAAAAACAGCTTCTGGTGAAACATTATTTATAGAAAAAATCCTTGTTATTATTGGATTTTTTATATCTTTAGTTCCTTTTTCTACAATAGGAGCCATCTCTATTATATCTTCAGATCTAGAAATTATTATATTTGATCCATCTTCAACTAAAAAAAGAGCATTAGCTCTTAAAACTTGCATTAAAGAAGACATTACACTTTGTTTTGTTATCGGCTCTTTAGATGCTATGGAAATTGTAAAATTTAAATCTTGTGCATTATATATAAAATTTACATTGCAGACCTTTGAGACAAATTGAATATATTCAATTATAGAAACATTTTCATAGTTGATTGTAAATTCATTTGCTTTTAATGATGCTTGTTTTTTTTCTGCTTTTGTATCTTCAGCAAAAGAAGATACAAAAAATATCAAAAATAAAAAAATGAGTTTTTTATTAAAAAAGTTTGTTTTTTTCATGCCGATTTTTTTTTTAGCAAAGTATAAGAGCATACTTTTATTATCCCCTCTATATAGAATCGTAAACCAGAAACCCAAATATTTGCAAACTTTTCATATGAAAATCTTCATTGATTTTTTTTATATTATTGTTTTTCTTAAATGCTTTTTTTTCTTTTTTTTCTTTTATCAATTAAAAACTGGTTTAGAATAGCCGCTCAAAGCATTTTTTAAGCTTTTCTTTGTATGCAAATGCTAGCAAAAGTATCATTTTCTTTTTTTATAATAAAATTTTTAAATCCCGTAATTATTTTTTCTGCCTGATTATGAGAAGAAAATAACATATTATCAATTATCATCTTTTTTATTAAACTTTGTTTTTCTTCGTTGATTTTTTTTGTAAGCAAAATGATTTCATCGCCAATTTTAAAATTTAAGGTGGTTTCAATAAAAGATATGCCGATATCTTTTGTGAGAATTTGGTTGTTAATGGCTATATTTGTACACTTTTGACTAGTGTTGTCTACAAAATAAGCATCGCTATCAAAACTATTTGAATAAAAAATTTGATCTTTATCAAGGTTCATTACGACGAGATTCACAAAAAACTTTTGATTCATTAAATCCTCTGAAATAGCCATATTAATATTTTTTAAAATATTCGATGGTGAGAATTCTTTTTTTTCTTTAGCTTCGCTAATTGCCATTTTTACATAGCCTCTGAAAATTGAGGTGTGGATATAAGATTCTAAATCTTTTTTTTCGCTTTTAGCTAAAATACAAGCAAAAATATTTTCAGATAGCTGAAAAAAATCAATGTAGAGTCCAAAAGAAGAAATTGTAGTGTCATATTCAGCTGCAATCTCTAAATGTTTCCAAGTTGGCATATCTTTTGTTAAAAATAATCTATCAGTGTTTATTAATGATGTGTAGAGTTCATCATAATTTTCTTTGTTTTTTGTATCTTCTAATTCAGTGTAAGATTTTAAATACTCAGATAAATCCGTTATAAAATCTACTATATCTCGGTATCTTTGGTTCGGATCTTCTTGCAAGGCTTTTACTAATATCTGTCTTAATTTTTTAGGTATTAAAGATAGATGAAGTACTCCAAAAGAGAGCTTTCCTAATAGGAGTTCATATGTGATTACCGCAAGAGAGTAAATATCTGATGAAAAAGTTACTTTTTTAGGGTCTTTTTTTTGCTCTGGGCTCATATAAACAGGTGTTCCCATAAAGCTTTTTTTTGTAGAGGCCTCTTCTTTTTCTTCATTTATTAATGCTGCTATTCCAAAATCTATAACTTTTATTTGACCATTTTCTGTAATTAAAATATTTTCAGGTTTCAAATCTCTGTGGATAATCCCATGTGTATGTAAATGACATAGGGCATAACCAACTTGCAGGATTATCTCTAGAGCTTTATGAACGGAGAGTGACTTTTCTAATAAAAACTGTTTTAATGATATTCCTTGCACAAACTCCATAGCAATGTAAAGGCCATGATCCCACTCGCCTTGTCCATATAATTTGATGATATTTGGATGATTAGAGATCCTGATGATTTCAGCTTCTTTTAAAAATCTTTTTGTAACCTCTTCACTTTTTATAAATCTAGGTGATAAAACTTTTATAACAATAGGCGAGGCATTTTTAGGATCAACTCCTAAATATAAAAAACTCATTCCACCTTTTTTTAAAAGAGACTCAATTTTATAAGGGCCAATTTTTTTAGGAAGCATGGGAGTTTCAAATTTTGTCAACGTTGGAAGGGTTGGCTGATCTTTTATTTCTTGGTTTTCCATAATTTACAACATGGTTTTTTAGCTTTGCTATTTTGATATTACTCATTTTAATTATTTTTTACCATTAACCTTTTAAAATTTAAAAAATTTAAATTATTAGTTTGTCTTTTTTAGAGTGCATTTCGTAATTCATTGATAGGTAATAATTTAAATTATTAGGGTTTAAAAAATAAAGAATTTTACAGATGAAAAACTAAAATTTCATCATACAGCTTTTTCAGGATGTATTTTTAAATCTAAAAAATTTTCAGGTAGCATACTCATTAACTTATCTAAAGTTATTTTAAATCTTGCAGCTTCAACTATTATTGTAATTGGCAAATTTTCAATTTCAGAAGTTTAAGAATAATGTATAGGTTTTGCATCACGAGAACCGCAGGATGGGCATTTATAACTATTATAAATAGCTGGAAAAAATATTGTTTTGCAGTTATTACATTGCCAGATTTCTTCATCTCCTGCTTTGTTTTTTATATTTTTAGATAATTTTTTTAGGTAATAGCCTTGCTCATCACAATAAATATTGTTTAGCGGAATAACAGAATGATCCAAATATAAAAAAATTCCATCATCTCTAAAAGATAAATTTTCATGTGATATGTAAAGTTTTTCATTTTTTGGATTTTGTAGATTATAATTATTTTCGGATGTTATTGTATTAGGCAAAGCTATTAATTTAGTCGCTAACATAGCATTTAATATTAAAAAACAAATTAGTTTTCTCATGAAACACGCTCCAAAAATTAAAACAAAGTTTAAAAAGTTCAGTGTATATTTATTGAAATTTATTTTTATCGCAAGTTTTTTGTTTTTATTAGTATGGTTTAACTCAAAAGAAACAAGTTTTAACGTAAACAAATTATCTAGAAAAGAAAAAAAAGATTTAAACGTTTTTTTAGAATATCTTTTATTAAGAGAAGGAGGAATTTATGTGCTTTTTGGAAATAAACCCATTGTTTTCTCTAGCCTATGCATAATTTCAAGAGAAAGATTGAGAAAAAACTCTGAAAATATTCCTGCGATAATTAAAGAAAAAGCAAATCGTTGCAAAATAAAATTAAAATTCAAGATCGAAGGGTGGGAAAAAGTCCAAAAACATTTTAAAATCAAAGGTAAGTATTTACTATTCTTTAAAAAGCATGAAGAAGCAGGAATAGCAGATGTATATTTTATAAATAAAGCTAACTTAATATCTGTTTTAAATGAATATTACGATATCTTTAAAAAAAGAATAGACTTTGATTTCGATCCATTAACTATAATTAATGAATTTAATGAAGATAATTCAAAATTTTGGTCTTTAGTGCAACGAGATATCGTTTTACAAGGATTAATTTTTGGATATGGAAAAACTAATTCGTTATTATTTGAACAATGGTTAAAAACAGATCAAAAAAACAAACAAACAATTGAAAAACTCGGATTTTATACTGCTAACAATCATTTAGTAGATGCTAATATAAAAGTTAATTATCAAAACTTTCCTCTTCCTGTATTTAGAAGTTTTCCTAATGATGTAATATTAGAAAAATATAAAAAAGAAAGACAGAAGATCATTGCTTTATATAGAGGAAGAGATCCTTTGAAAGTAACTATTGAAAAGTTATGCGAATAGTTCAAGGACTATTGAAAAAAAGTCTCTTCGACAAGGAGTATATTTTTAGCGATTTATATGATTGTACATATAGTGGTTTAATTTTTAATCGATAAATACTATCTTTTTTAGTTAAGCTAGTTTGACATAAAATTTTTTATTCTTCTTCAGATAAGATTAGTGTGATTTATCAATTTATATTAATAAAATAGCTTTATCAATGTAAACTTAAATCACTATATTAGAAAATTATAAAATCTATCCCATCTCTAAAATTCTAACACCTAAAGTATCACCTAAATTTACAAGCTCACCTTTAGCAATTTGCTGACCATTTACTACTAAATTTACAGCTTTTTCAGGATGTATTTTTAAATCTAAAAGATTTCCGGGTTGCATACTCATTAGCTTATCTAAAGTTATTTTAAATCTTCCTGCTTCAACTATTATTGTAATAGGCATATTTTCAATTTGAGAAGTTTGAATTTGAGTTTCCTCTTCAATTTGCACTGTTTCTTCAGCTTCTTTAGGCTTTGTTTCTTCTATTAGTTTTTCTTCTTTTGATGGTTGCTTTTCGGTTTTTTTATTTTCCATAGTTGTTTCCTCTGAATATTTAACGAAATCAATAATTTTTAATTTGTTTTGTTTAACTTTTGCTAAAAATAGCTTAGTGTCTCCTAATTTTAAAGTGACTTGGCCTTTATTATTTTTAACGTCGTAGTTTATTTCATCTAAAATTACAAAATCACCGATTTTAATTTTTTTTAGAGTTTCATAATTTAAGTTAACAGAGCCTATCTCAGCAGACATTGTTAATTGCAAATCTTTTGAAATAGCTTCAGCTTTTAGGGGAGGGTTAGAGATAAAATGATTCTCCCAGGCTTTTCTAAATTTCGGTGTTATCGCAATTCTTGCAAAGACTGAAATATTATTTACATTAATTTTTATATCTAAACAGAGTGAATCTTCTTTTAGGGGCTCTGTTATTTCTACCATTTTAGCAGAAAGATCTTGAAAAAGATTCATTTCAGATAAGATATGAAGAGTCTCTAATGAGATATATCTGAAATAGCTCTCTTCTAATAGAGTAGTTGTAAGTTTAGTTTTTGAAGTTTGAGAGATTAGCTCGTTTGTAAGTTTTGAGATATCTTCTAAATCCATTAAAAGATAAACATTTCCATCTAAATTTGAAAATACAAAAGATAAGTAATTAACATTATCAGAAAACCCTTGTTTTAGCTCATCTGCTTTTAACCATTTCATTTCAGATGGCTGAATCTTTACAGATTTTAGAGAATTTTTTTTCATTAGGAGGTTAGCAAATTCATCGAAATTAAAAGGAGCATATGTTCTTAAAAGGGGAATGTTATCTAAGGTTAAAAGTGTTTTATTTATCTTTCTTAGCCAAGAGTATTTTTCTAATGTGTCCATAAATTACCTTTATTTTTAGTCTGTGTCTTTATCTGAAGTTGGTTTTTCTTTTCTTTTAAATGTATATTTTTCATGTTCTGCTTCTAATCTTCCAATATTGATGTTTGCTTTTTTAAAAGCATCAAAAAGACCAGCTAAATTTTCTGAAAACATGTTAACCGCTTGAGTCGGTCCTCTTAAAAAAATATTAAAAGCGGGAGATGTTGAGTATTTTTGAACAACAATTGAACTTCCATAAAACATAGATGATTGAAAGGCAGGAGAGTTTAGCATTACTTCAGTAGTGGTTATTCCTTTTGCTTGAAGTTGAACAATCGTTCCGACCATTTTCTCAAAAAGAGGTACAATATCTGGATGTAGATATGGTGTTAAAGGAGCTGATATTGATTGAGTCTGAGCTGCAATATTCGGTGGCATCTCTTGAAGAACACTAGATTGCTGAACTTGTGGCTTTTGAGTCTCTTTTTCTTTTTCTTCTTTAGGTTTTTTTGCTTCCATCGGAGGTTTTATTGCTTTTTCACTTGGAGCTTTAGGTTCCTCTTTAACACTAGGGGCTTTTACTTTTGGAGCTTTTGCTTCAGCTTTTGTAGGTTTTTCAGCTTTTTTTAGTTTTTCTTTTTGGAAAGCCGCTAACTCTTCTTGTTCTTTTATCTTTTCTTTTTTAATTTTTTTATCTTTTCTTTGTGGTTCTTCTAAAGGCTCGGGCTTTTCTATATAGTCTTCTCGATAAGTAGGCATTCTTTGAGTGTAGCCTTCATAAGGAGATGGAAACTGCGATTCTTTTGGAAGAGGAGTTTGTGTTTCTCTGCCGCCTAGTTTTTCTTGTACTTCTTGATGTTTTCTTTTTTTTGGTTTTTCAAATTCAGTCTCTGATATCTTTCCTGTTTTCATCATTTCATGAAATTCTTCAGAGTCCGGAGTAGATTGCCTCTCTTTTTTACCTGAAGGTTTTGGACCTTTTGTACCACCAATTTTTTCAACGTCCATAAAAGTTATCCTTTTTATACAGCTTAATTGATTTTTATTTCTTTTTCTTTAATTTTTTTTTCATAATATGTTTTACAGATCCTATTTCATCTTGAATAAGTTGCTCTTTTCGTCCTTCAATATATCTCATCTCTTTTTCCCACTGTTTTCTATGAATCTTTAACTTTTCAATATCTTTTTGTTTTTCTTTTAGATTCTGCCGAGCTTTTTCAAGTTCTTCTTCGGCGGCTAAAACATTTTTTTGTTGATCTTTTACTTTTTTATTTTCGATTTCTAAATCCTCTTTTACAACTTCTAGATATGCTTTTTTTTGCATTATTTTATCGGTTCTTTCTCCTTTATCTAGAGCTTCTCTTAGCTGCGATAATTTATCTTCTTTGTGTTTTAAAACTTTATCTCTTGCTTTTTTTACTTTTGTTAAAATGTCTTCTTCTCTTTTTAAAAGATGTTTTTTCTCTTCAACAAGATTTATTGCTTGCTCAAATCTTTTTTGTTTGATTTTTACTAGATCTTCTAGGGGATAATTTATAGCGTCCATTTAATTTAGGGGGAACAGCTCTTTTAATAATTTTATGGTCTCATCTAAGGAAGATTTCTCAGAGATACTTTGTCTTAAAAAATGATTTACTTTATCGATAAATTTAATAGCAAAATCTGCATCTTTATCAGAACCGGGCTTATACTCACCAATTCTGATTAATAGTTCATTTTTTTTATAATTAGCTAAAACTTCTCTGAGTTTTTTTATAACAGCTTGATGTTCTTTTGTTGTAATGTTTGGTAAAATTCTGCTAATAGATGCTAAAACATCAATAGCTGGATATTGCCCTTTTTGAGCTAACTCTGATGATAAAATAATGTGTCCATCTAAAATCGATCTAACCTCGTCAGAAATAGGTTCATTAATATCATCTCCAGCTACTAAGATCGTATAAAATGCTGTAATAGAGCCTTTATCTGAATTTCCGGATCTTTCTAGTAATCTTGGAAGTGTTGCAAAAACAGATGGTGTATATCCAGCTCTAGCAGGAGGCTCTCCAGCTGCTAAACCAATTTCTCTAATTGCTCTTGCAAATCTAGTAACAGAATCCATCATTAAAACTACAGATTTCCCCTGATCTCTATAGTATTCAGCGATAGCAGTTCCAACATATGCTGCATTAATTCTAAGTTGAGCCGCTTGATCAGATGTTGAAACTATTACAACGGATCTTTTAAGCCCTTCTTCACCTAAATCATTTTTTATAAATTCTCTTACTTCTCTACCTCTCTCTCCAATGAGAGAGATAACATTTACATCAGCTTTTGAGTTTCTAGCTATCATTCCAAGAAGTGTTGATTTTCCAACTCCAGCTGCTGCGAAAATTCCAACTCTTTGTCCCGTGCCACATGTTAAAACACCATCTATACATTTTACTCCAACAGATAGTGGTTCTGTAATAATCTTTCTTTTTAATGGATCAGGCGGGGGGTTTATGACAGGATAGGTTTGTTCTAACTTTAAAGGTCCATGAATATCTTCATCCATAGGCTCTCCAAGACCATTTAAAACTCTTCCTAAAAGTTTGTCTCCAACTTTTATATAAAGAGGCATTCTAAGTGGAATCACCTCAGCGGATGGCCCAATGCCATGCATATCAGCTAATGGTGATAGAAAAACTTCATCTTTTGTAAATCCTACAACTTCAGCAATAAGAGGATCAGGATCTCTTTTAATTAAACAAATTTCTCCCATTTTTACTTGAGGGATAACAGCTTTGATAAGCATTCCAACAACTTCTGTGATCCTACCGTGAACTGTTGTGATCTCGACATCTTCTAGGTGAGAAATAATTTTATCAATTGGTTCTTCTTCCATATTATATCTGAGTGCCTAAGATTGTTTTTAAAGAAGAGACTACCTGATTTAATAAAACTGATGAATATTCAATTTCTTGTTGAGCTTGAGCAAGTTTAATTTGCACAAGTAACATATCTGTTGGTTGCAAAGTGCCTTGACCTGTTTTTAAATTTTGAAGCGTTGTTCTTGCTTCATTTAATTTATTTTGGCCATCTGTAACCATTCCAACAAATCTAGTTAAAGGATCTGCTTTTTGAGCAACTTTTGTATCTTGAGGAATATTAGCGCCCATTTTTTGATTGGCAGCTTTTAAATTTTTATTAGCATTACCCAGTTTTGTATTTAAAAGATCAGTTTGAGATTTTTTTAGTTTTAAGTTAGGCGTTTGTAAATTCTTTTGAACGTCTCCTAAAGTATCCTGAGCATTTGCTGCTTGAGAAAAAAGTGATTGATAGGTAGGCGTAGTTGATATTCCAGCTTTTGTTGCTAAATCCATAGGAGTCATTTCAGTTGCTTTTGCAGTAGGCGCTGCAGAAGGAGCTTCTTCTTTATATGCTTGAAAAGAAGAAGAATCAGGTGGGCTCATTCCTTTTTCTGTAGTTTTATCTGGAGTTATCTTTGGCGCGCCGGATGCTCCTGTCGGATCAGATGGAGGTTTAGGCATAGTAGGCATAATTATTTACCTTTTTTTTTAGTTTCAACAGGTGATGGTTCTTTTTTGACAAATTTATCAACAAAATCAAGAGCAATACCAGCTAATTTTTTTACTTCTTTATCATCAGATTTTAGGGTCTCTTCTAAAAGCTTTTCTCCTTTAAGCATATTTTTTGGAGTCATAGAGATAGCAATACCTAAAAATGCTTTAGCCATATCATTTTTAGGATCTTTTCTCAAAACTTCTTCAAATATTGTAATTGCTTTTTTTAACTCTAATTTATGAAGTGCTAAATAACCAAATCCAATTTTAATAAGTGGATTGTTTTTATCCAAAACTTTAGCTGCATCAAATAGCTTTATTGTTGATCCTTCATCGGTTTGATTTATTGCAATAAAACCTGCTTCTACAAAAAGCAGAAAATCATTTTTATATTCATCTAATATACTCATTTTTTTCCTTCTTAAGTTAATTTAAATCTATTGTGGTTTTTGGGCACGTACAGCAGCATTAACCATTGAATTTACCTGGCTTATCAAATTTGATATAGACTCTCCAATTTGAGTAACTTGGCTCATTGAAAACTGAACAAGTAAAAACTTTCCAGGAGTTGCCTGGCAAATAGAGCTAGCTAGAGCTTGTACTTGTTTTACAACTTTACTTTGAAGATTTCTATATTTTGTGATTAATCCAGAAAAAGATAGTGTACATTTCCAAGATATTTTACCTTCTCCACCTTGAAGATCACCATTTGACATTTTATTTACCTCTTATTTTTTAAGTTTTTTGTGCTTTTTTTAAGACTTTTAAAAGAGCGGTATATCCTTGAAGTAGAGTTCCTAATTTATTTAACTCTTCTTTTGAACCGCCGCTTTTTAATTTTTTCTTTATTTTGTTTATGTTATCCTCAATTTTATTTATTAGCTCTTTAGCTTTTTTTGGGTTTTCCTTTAAATCAACTTCTAAATCGAAATCGAATTTTTCTCTTGGAGATTTTTCTAAACCAAACATTTTGGTCTCCTTTTTTTTTTAGGGGCTATAGTTTATTTTATACTTTATATCATCTTTTTCAAGTAAAATTGCATTTTCAGAAATATTAGTGACTTCCAGGCCATCTAAAAGATCACCTGAAATAATAATTTTACCATTAGCTACAACTGAATTTTGAGAATCATATTTTGCCCAGCCGGTTATTTTATATTTCGTAGTTAAATCTATTCTTGCTGTTAAAGCATCAGATGAAATCGCTAAATTTTTTATCGAATGAATACCTGGTGTTTTTAAAAGATCTTGCATCAAATCGTTAAAGCTTTTTTCTTCTTTTTTATTGTATCTACCAGCTAAAACAAGTTTGCCAGAGATCATCTCAAAACTAAGAGAAGAAAATCCTTTTTTACTAAGCATCGTTGCTATTTGAACTTGAAGTACTTGATCGATAACAACTCTGTTTTCTAATTTATCAAGACTTGGGAAATTTGAATTTACAAAACTAGTTAGCGAATTATAATTATCAGCTGTTTTTACATATCCATTTAGAATATAATTTCCAGGTTTATTTGCTAATACAAAAACACTTCTAAAATTTTCATCTTCATTTAAAGTGTCATTAAAGTTTTTTATCGTTAACTCATCTACAATGATATTATCTTCGATATTTTTAATGAAACTCAGCGCGTTTAGATCATACATCAGCTCTTGTTTATCTATTCTTGTAAGTACATGACCTGCTAAAAATAAATTTGCGTTTGTAGGATTAAATGAAAACTCTAAAGTATCGTATTCTTTTATAATGTTTTCAATTTTTTGAACTGGTTCTTTTTTTACAACTTCGATATCTTTTGCTTTAAAAAGTCCAAAAAAACTTAAAAATATTACAAAAAAGATTAAGATAAAACTGCCGGCTAATATCAAATGTCTAGTTGGTATAAACTGTTTTTTCCAGATAGTTTTTTTAAGCGTTGCTTCTTTTTCTTCTTCTTTAGTCTTTTCTTCTTCCATCTCAAAGGTGGGAGCTGGCGAGTAGATAGTTTCTTGCGCCGCTTCTTTTTCAATAACTAAAAATGTTGTTGTTCCAACAGTTATTAAATCTTGAGATGTGATTTTTGTTTTTTCTTCTATTTTTTTATTATTTACATAGGTTCCGTTTTTTGAGCCTAAATCCTCTACAAACATCTCGGAATTTTCATCTATTGTAATTTTTGTGTTTTGTTTAGATACGCTAAGATCTGAAAAAATGATATCTGCACTCTGAACGTCTTTTCCAATGATGTAACTTTTAGATTTTTCCATCCCAAACTCAGAGCCAGCATTAGAACCAGATATTACTTTTAAAATAAAAGGTGCATCGATCAGTAAAGAAAACGGAGTCTCTTCTTCTTCTTCTTCAAAAATAGTCTCATCTATTGGCTCTTTTATCTTTTCTTCTTCTTCAATCTCTTCGATTTCCTCAGGTTCTTCTTTAAGATCTTCTTCCGACAGCGCTGTATACACAAATACAGTATCGCCAATTTTTAATTTATCGTTTTCTTCTAAAAGATATTCATCAACTCTTTCATCGTTCACTTCGATTGGATTTGTGGTAGATAGATTTTTTATTACATATCCCTCTAAAGTTTTATAAATCTTTGCATGTTTTCTGGAGACTGTAGTATCTTCTAATATGAAATTACATTGATCTGGATCTCTACCTAAAATCCATTCAGCTTTTTCTTCTAAATTTAAAACTTGTCCCTTTAAAGGACCAAAAGTTGCAATTAATTTCATTAAATTCCTTTATAAAATTGAGCTTCTTGCTTTTTCAATATGTAGTATAATTTCTTTTTTCCAGTAATTAATATAATTTGTAAAATCTTCTAACTTCTCTTTAAACTCTATATAGTTTACTTCATAATCTATAAGATAAGACAGAGTCAAGAATTTTTCTTCCATATCGAGTCCAATTCTACATCTACCTGTTCCTTGTCCTAAAAGATTTGCTCTCATCAAATAAATAAAAAGATCTTCTTTTTTTTCATCGGGTAAGTGGATTATATTAGCATGAAAATAAAAACCTGGATCTAAATCAAAAATTTTCACTTCAAGATCTTTTGTGATTTCGATAGAATAACTTTTATCTTTTTCTTGCGTAGGAAGTTCAATTTTTAAAACTTCGCATACCTTTTTTATATGTTCAACCACAAATTACCCCAATCTTATATTTCATTTTGATGATTTTTTTTATTGATTAAAAGAAAAAAAAATAAGAAATTTATCAAACTTGTTTGTTTTTTTTGTTTAAGTTATTTGCATTAAAACTTTTAAGAATTTTTTTTACTTTCTTATTAAATTATTTTATATAAAATTAAATCAATAAAAATTGCATTTTTTAATCCATTTTTTTTATTTTATATTTTTTTAAGCAACGCCATTTCAAATGAAAATATTAATAAAAGACTCCTTCACAAAAAATATTTTATATCTTATCTTCATTTCTTTTAAAAAATTTTTAAAGGAGGTTTTTATTATGGTTATGCCAGCAGGTAGTTATCGCTTAAACGTTACGCCATTTGAAGCTTTTCAATATGGAGTTAAAGAATCACTTGGATGTTTAAAAAACAGGGTTCATGTAATTGTTTTTGCAACAGCTATTGGAGCAGGAACGGGGTATCTTCTAGGAGGGATCCAAGGAGCTTGGTTAGGAGCAAAAATTAGCTCAGCTGTATTTGGATATATTTGGATATATCAGCACTTTTGGGATGCCGGAAGTAGTAATTGGAATTCCTAAAAAATCGACTCTGTTCAGTTATCGAATGATTGGAAACAATATTACTGCCTTAACAGCAGGTCCTTTAACTCTTTTTGCTATTGAAAGGGTTTTCTTTTAGATTTTTAAGACTTTTTTTATAAAAATAAGATTGCTATAAATTTGATAGCAATCTTACTTAATTTTCGCGGTTTTGTAGATGTTTTTGGTAATAGGGTCTTAAGCCTTCATAGATGCCAGAAAACATTTTAGCTAGTGCTTTTTCTGTATGTATTTTGTTTGGATCTATTCGTTGCCAAATTTTCTAATACTTTCAACTGCAGTATTTTCGGAAAAAATATCAAAAGGTCTAAATGCTGCTTGAATTAATTCCTCGAGATTAATTTTTTTTAATTCCTTAAGATCAATTCTTTGTTTAGAATTTCTTAAATCAGCAACAGTTGGATCATTGGCAAAAGGATCATGATTACCGCTAAATGGCATAAAACTTGTAGGTGTGCTCATAAAAACTCCTTAATTAAAGATTAATATTATTGTTTTTTATGTGTGTTATTATTAATAAGGCTAATTTCTATTAAACAATAATAGATATTATATATTATTAATACAATAATATTCAAATTAATTTTTTTAAAAAACGCTGCTATTTTGACTAAAAATCAATTCTAGATCTTTTAAAATCTATCATTTCGAAAATATTTTTTAAGGAATTGAAAGACAGTGGTTTATGTCTTATAACCGATTTAAAGCTTGTCGAAAAAGTTTTAGATTTCCTCTTTTTCATAAGAAATTAAATATCAGGTGTTTATAAAAACATAAAGTATTTAAAATCAAATCTTTACTCAATTTATATAAATACTTTAAAAATAAGGGCTTATGAAAATCATCTAATTTTCTTAATAATATCTTTAAAATTTATAAATATTTTTTTCTTATGCTTAAGTTCCTTGAGATAAGCTGGTTGCATTCAAGTATTGTTAAGGCTCTTTAAAGAAAAATATTGACAAAGAACTCTATCTTAGCTATAATAAGAACTGGAGAGATAGATTTAATAATAATTAGCTAATAAAAGAGGTAATCAATGAATAACAATATTTCATCTAGTAATGCAGCTGCGCAAAATATTTCATCACTACCAACTGCGAGTTTACCTTCAAAAGGTAAAGGTACAAGTAAAGGTGATTTACCTTTTATGTTCTATGTAATGAAATCTATACAAGATACGCTTAAAAGCGACAAAGATTGTCTTCAAAGGGAAGTTAGGGAAAAGCAGGCAAAAGAAGCTATTGAAAAAGTTTTACTGTCTATTAAGGGATTCTCTAATAAAAGAGCTTTTTTAGAAAGTCTTTTGAAAATGGGTATATCAGATTCAGATGTAAAATCATATGTAAGTGGATTATTAGAAGGTATAAAACAAGAGCAAGCAAAAGAGAAAGAATTAAAAGAAGAAGAAAAACAAGCTGAAGCTAAAATGGCAGCTGATAAAGATTTAACAAAATATCCAGCTTATGAAGATAAATACGTATTATCTCCAGATTTAAAAGGAGAATGGAACAGTTTTATTCATCCCTCATCATTTTGGGATTGGGTAAAAGCTGTTTGGAATGGTCCACAAAATATTTTATCTCAAAAGGGTAGAGAAACTTGGGAATTACTAGGTTGTAGAGAAGCTGAAAAATATTTGAAAGATCCAACAATTAAAAAGATTGTTGGAGATGTAGTTAATAGCTCATTTATTAAAAGTATTCTTGGATTAAATGCTAAAAATAAAAAATCTAAAATGTGTATAGGTCAGTTTTTACCTTTCATAAGTAGAAATCCGTTTATTTCAGAGGCTTTTAGAGCCGCTTTTGCATATAAAGATAAAATAAATAAATGGTTTGATAAAGAAGAGCTGCACTTTAGTAAAAGGCTAAGTGCTTTAAATGAAAAAATCACAACCAAAGGACAGCCAAAGTATAAATACGCTGGGGAATTTTTGTTAGATGTATTTGCTACAATCGATGATATGATATTTACAAAAGATGCAAAAACTTTTCATCGTATGTCAGGTGACTCAAATTATAAAATTAGTCCAGATAAAACATCATTAAAAAGTTGGCAAAAACAGACAAATGCATTTGAAGCAAATGCTCAAAACTTATCAGATTTAATTGTTAAAGCAGATGAGAATACTATCAATATGGACCTGCAACAAAACAAAAAAGCTTTAAGAAATTTAGAACAAACTACTCAATCTTTAAGTAACTATAGTGAGATGTTAAATCAATTAGTTCAAAGTAATAAAGTTTAATAAAAATAGCGAGGTAATACATGTTAAAATTACAACAAGAAATTTCAAGCATTTTTGATTTTTTCGATTTAGAGGAAGAAGCTAAATTAGAGAAATTTCAAGAAACATTAGAAAGTGCAATTAAATTTTCTGAAAAAATTAAAGATAGAATCGCAAATGGAACTGAAGAAGAAAGAAAAGAGCTACAAGCTTTTTTAAATGAAATGCAAGAAAAAATCGAAAATGAAAAAAATAAAGTATTTGAAAAAATAGGTGTTTCTGAAGAAGACCTTCAAACCTTTTTAAATGATCAAAATAACTTTACAGAAGAAGAATGGAATTCAATGCAATCGATGAAAGATTATTTAAAACAGACAATTATTCCTTCTGAAGAAAAACCAAAAATTAAAAGAAAAAAATCCAAAACTAAGTGGATACAAAGTTAAGGAGAAAAAAAATATGAGTTCAATAATGGACGTTAAAGCAGTATCTCCATCTCAAGGTAATGATTATAAAAAAGAGATGATGACTTGGGAAATGCAACAAATTCTAGATAAATTAAAAGGAAAGCATAATCTTAAAAAGATTAGTTATGTCTACCTAATTATGCTTTTTTCAGAATTTGGAATAGCAAAACAATCAGCAGTAATTAAAGTCATAGCTAAAGTTCAAGAGATTTTAGGTAAAGTTATTGGAGATATAAACAAATTAGAACAATTACTAGAAGAAATAGAACATCGAGGGTTTGGCGGCACAAATATACCTGGAACGTTAGGACACTGGATTCTAAACCAGCAAGGACAAAGAATTGGATGGCAGGCTGGTAAGCCACCTGTAAATAAACCTTGGGATCCAACAAAGCACAGTGCATCTGAAAATAATGATCAAATGGAAAAACAAATAGAAAAATGGCTTCAAGAGAAATCTGATATTAAAGGTCCTGATGGTAAACCTCTTACAAATTTAGGGGCTCTTAGATATATTTGGAAAGATTTATATGGAACTGGAAAAAATGGAAATGATGGTTTAATGGGACAGTTAAAAGATGCTTTAGAGAACCCAATATATAAGCAACATCTAGGATCTGGATATAATGAAATCATGGGATGGAATGGGTCTGGATCTCCTTTAGCAGGGCATAATTGGAATTGGTCTAGGGGCGGTGTTTGGCAAAGATCATTTTTAGGTTTTTTACAAGGAAAGCCATCACATGATGGTTATACAGATTATGTTAGTATAGCAAAAGATATAGCAGCTGCTTTTTGTTCATCATACTATAACAAAACTGGTACAAGTCCAAAAGGTTCAACAGCTAAATATGATGATACTGTAGGTAATTTAATATCTCAAAATTTTGAGATAGGAAAACAGACTGAAAACGGTCTTAACTCAACAGAATCTGCTGACTTGTCAATGACTTCACAGAACCTTATGTCACTTATTCAAATAACAGAAAAAATTATACAATTGGTTGCTAGTGAAATTCAACATACAACAAGTAAAATGGGTCAATCATAAAAAAATTAATAAAAAGGAGGCATTAAAAATGTCTAGTATTCAAATAGATAAAACGCAAGTAGCAGGGGTTAAAACTAACCATGAGTTAGAAAAATTAACTCCAATTTCGCTTCCTGAAGATTTTGATGATGATGCATCGAACAATGCTAAAAAATCGAAAAAGTATTTGTTTAGTAAAGTGCAAGCTGCATCGCCGAAAATAGAGTCCAAATATGAAGTAAATCAAATGACAAATAAGGAGTTAGCTTCTCTTTATGGATCTCTTTCATCAAATGAACAAAAGGAATTAATAAATGAGATTTTTGGAAATAATCCAAATAGATTAAACGATATATATCAAAACCTTCCATCTAGCGAAAAAAATCAATTTGTGATGCAAGAATTAAAATCGTTATCCTCAAAATTTACTGAAATGATAAATCAAGCATCACCGGATGTAAAAGCTCAATTAGCAAAAGAATTTTTAACTCAAATGAAATCTATATTCGATTCTCTTCCTAAGGATCAAAGAGCAGAATATATAGCAAGATTTAAAAAGTCTTTAGATAAAGCTATTGATAATGATAAAGATTTAACCTCTTCTCAAAAAAAAGAAAGTAAATCTGACGTAGATCAAATATGTAAGCTTTTAAAAGGAAATATTCAATCTAAAGATCTAAAAGACAAAACGTCGGGTATTTTAAATATCTTTATGATAATGGTAAAAGCTTGGTGTTCAGATATGAACACTGAGAGTATGGATATGATAGCTCAAATTAATCAAATATCTTTAGATAATAAGTTTATGTCTTTAGCTCAGGGAGCGTTAGCAAAAATTAGTAAAAAATTAGCAGGCCTTGGAGATGTTAAAAGAAAGGGATGGGTTTTTGCTGTAGTTTCTGCTGTAGTATTTGTAGGTATACTTGCAGTTTCTATGTTTTCAGGTCCAGAGGGAGATGTTGCTGAAACGGAGGGGAAGGCATCTGGAACAGGGGCTGGAACATCAACAGAAGGCAATCTAGCTAAAGAGGAAGAAGAATCAGAACAAGCGACACAAGCAGCAGAAAAGGCTAATGTGTCAGAGACTGTAGATTCAACCCAATCATCAACTTCTTCTAATAGTACTGCAGTTACATTTGAACAAGGAGAAGCAAATGAAGCAGCGGAAGTTCAGTCAGGAGGAAGTACAGATGAAAGCAGCACAAGATCTCAGGCACAAGGTAATGCTACAGAACAAGATGAAATTAATGCTCGGAATAAAAAAGATGAGAATAAAAATGACATTCAAAAAACTCAAACTGACAATGCTCAGCCAGGTAAACTTAGAAAAATAGTGAATAGATTGAATGCAAGCTGGGAACCTGGAAAAAACTATGGTAGCGCAATTAAAAATGCATTCATGGGAGGTGGATTTTTTACACTTTCTTTTTATTCATTTTTAAAAGGTATTAATCCTAAGTATGTGACTTTCACTAAAGGTCAAAAACAGCAACCTGACTCAACTGAGTTGACTAAAGATCAAAATGATTCATTAATCGAAACTACTGTTACAGACACATTAAATAACTCAATTCAAACATCATCTAAATTTATCGATAACGATAGCCAGAAGCAGAACCAATTTTCCGGAGATGTGCAACAAGCGATCAATATGTTTGGTCAAATATTTACAGGACAATAAGGGAGGTAAATATGAGTAATAATATAATAAAAAGTGTAGATGTATCTCCTCCTAAAAGGCCAGCATCCGAGCCGCCTAATGGGAGTATAGATGCAATTATGAAGGCAATGAACAAAGTAATGCTCGAAGAGACTACATTGATGTTGTCGTTTGCTAAGATGATGAAGACTTTTAATCAAAACTTATTAAACTATACAAAGATGTCAGCTGAAGTTTCGAATAAAGCAGCTTTATACACAAAATGGGAAGATAGAATCTCTCAAGGATTGGGAACATCAATGGCTGGTACAGGATTGTCAATGTATTGGTATCCTAACCCATCCAGTAAACTGGGAACTATCCTTTCTAACTATGCAAATCAACTTTTGATAGGTTCACAAGCATTTGGAAATTTAATTCAAATGAGTCTTGCAGTAAATAGAGGGAAATTAACTTCTAATCTTATGAAAATCCAAGCAGGAACTGAAAAATGTAAATTCATTATTGATTTCTTAAAAGGAAGTTTTGAAAATTGCTCAAATACTTTAAGAACAATGAGTAATGTGATAAAAGATGCCTTAGAAAAAGATTATGATAGTAAATCAAAAGGATTATATTTTAATAAAAAATAATAAATAAAGGAGGAAAAAATGGCTAACACAGCAACTTATTCTACATCAGATGCTCAAGATTCTCTAAATTTAGCAGCTGCATATATGTCGAAAGTTACGAGTAAAACAAATCAACTTCTTAGAAAATTGAGAAGCACCCAAATAACGTCACTCACGAAATTAGTTGAGGCGATGTATTCATCAGCAAAAGCAGAGATTTACAGTGCTGTTGCAGAAGGATTATCGCAATTTGCGATGGCAGCCGGTGGAATGTCTGCTCTGAAGGATGCTGATAGTGCTCAAGATGGATTAAAAGGACTTCAAGAAGGTGAAAAAACTCTTCAAGATAATAAAACAGCTTTAGATGAGAAAGTTAATGATAAGACAAAATGGGGTGCTGGAGAAACTAAAGAATCTGTTGAGAAGGAACTGGCTGAAACTACAAAAAAATTAACAGCAAAACAAAAACAAGTGAAGTCAAAAAGTACAGAAGCGAATAATAAATCTCAAAGAGCAACACAAAAAGCAGGTATTATAAACGGAGCTTCTCAAGGTATTGCAGCTCTTCCACAAGCTATGCAAAAGGCTATTCAAAGTCAGGCAAGTGCAGTAAGAACAATTATGGAAAATATAAACTCGACACTATCATCTTCTTATAACGAAGGAGAGAAAACTATACAAGCTATGCAATTTAATAACATAATTTCTAATATAGCAGGAATAAATGCTATGAACCTTAGATAATATATAAAGAATTTCCTCGTAATTGGGCTCTCAGTGAAAGTTGGGGGCTTTTTTTTTAAGCTGATCTTTTAATGATCGGCTCTTTTTCATTATCTATTGTTTCTTTTTCTATTAAGATCTCTTTAATTGAGGGATCAGATGGGGTTTCAAACATAAGATCACGAAGTAGATTTTCTACAATCATACGAAGAGCTCTAGCTCCGGTTTTTGATTTTTTAGCTTTTTTAGCGATAGATATTAGAGCATCTTTAGTAAACTGAAGATCAACACCTTCGTCTTTAAATAGTTGGATGTATTGTTTAATAATAGCGTTTTTAGGTTTAGTTAGAATATCTACTAGATCATCAGCTGTAAGCTCATTGCAACTGGCAATTGAATTAAATCTTCCTACAAATTCAGGAATTAAACCAAACTCTACTAGATCTTCAGGTTCTACTTGAGAGAGTAGATAATTCATCTCTTGTCGATCAAAAGTTTTTACTTCTCCAGCTTTAAAACCAATGGTTTCTTTACCTAGCCTTTTGGCAATCATTTTATCTAAGTAAACAAAAGCTCCGCCTACTATGAATAAGATATTTTCAGTATTAACTTTAATGTATTCTTGATGAGGATGCTTTCTTCCGCCTTTTGGAGGAACATTTGCAACAGTGCCTTCTACTATTTTGAGTAATGCTTGTTGTACACCTTCGCCTGATACATCTCTTGTAATAGAAACATTTTGAGAAGTTTTTCTAATCTTATCAATTTCATCTATGTAGATAATACCATGCTCTGCCCTTTCAACATCGTAGTCGGCTGCTTGAAGGAGCCTTAAGATGATGTTTTCTACATCTTCTCCAACGTAGCCTGCTTCTGTTAGGGTTGTCGCATCTGAAATAGCAAATGGTACATCTAAGAGGTCAGCTAGGGTTCTGGCCATTAGAGTTTTACCGGAGCCTGTAGGACCGATTAGTAGGAGATTAGATTTAATGTATTCAGTCTTTTGGGTTTTTTGAAGAGACATTATTCTTTTATAATGATTATAGACAGCTACAGAAATTGTTTTTTTTGCATTTTCTTGACCGATTATATAATCATCTAGTTTTTCTTTAATCTCTTTAGGTTTTAAAATTTTTAGGTCATGTTGAGTTGCTTTTTTTTCGATTATATTTAAACAAAGACCAATGCATTTATCGCAGATATATGCATTTGGTCCAGAGACTAACTTTTCTACTTTATCTTCTTCTCTTCCACAAAAAGAGCATTGAGCATTATTTTTTTTCATTTATATTATCTTTGGGGTTCGGCTATTTTATCAATAAGTCCATAATCTAGAGCTTCTTTAGCGCTCATATAAAAATCTCTTTCACATTCTTCTAAGATTTTTTCTACTTTTTGTCCTGTTTTTTCACTTAAAATATTAGCTAAAACTTTTTTTAAGTATAAGATTTCATTTGCTTGAAGTTTGATGTCTTCAGCAGCGCCACCTATTCCACCGTAGGGTTGATGTAGCATGATTCTAGAGTTTGGAAGAGCATATCTTTTACCTTTTGTTCCAGCGGTAAGTAAAAGAGCTCCCATGGAAGCTGCGAGGCCTATACAATAAGTGTTAATATCACAGCCTAAAAAGTGCATCGTATCGTAAATTGCAAGACCAGAAGTTATTTGACCTCCAGGTGAGTTAATGTATAGTGAGATATCTTTTTTAGGATCTTCCATTTTTAAAAATAGAAGCTGAGCGATAACAACATTTGCTACTTGATCGTTGATTTCAGTGCCGATAAAAATAATTCTATCTTTTAAAAGGCGAGAGTAGATATCCATTGATCTTTCGCCTCTACCTGTATCTTCGATTACATATGGTGTTAAAGAATCTTCTATTTCATACGGTGATTTTGTCATTTTTTTCCTCTTTCTTTTTTTTTATATTTTTATCAGCTTTTAGAAGAATGATCAAGTATATAATCTTCAGCTTTATTTAAAACTAGTTGAGATATTGCAAGAGCATAGACATTTCTTGGGATATTTTTAGGATTGGGTTTTTGACCGGTTTCTCTATATAATATAATTAGCGCTCTTTGTTTTATTTCATCATCAGATATTTTTATATCAAAATCTGCAACAATTTTTTTAGAAATATAAAATATTCTAATTGCATCTTCAGAATATGTTAAAAGATTCTTTTCAAATTCTTTTATCTCTTCCGGAGTCATTTTATCATATTTTTTCTTGAACTTAGGGTTTTTAAAGTAAGCATCTTTTCTGTAATTTAGTTCATTTTGAATTAAAGAGTCTGGAACATCAAATTTATATGTTTTAATTAAAAATTCATGAACCTTTTTTCTGTTTTCTTGGTTATGTTTAGTCTGTTTTTGCTCTATTAACATTTTTTTTATAGATTCATACATTTCGTCGACGCTTTTTGTGCCAACTTTTTTTGCAAACTCATCATCTACTTTAGGAAGTTTTGCTTCTTCTATCTTTTTAATAGTAACTAGTACTTTTTTAGGCTCAAAATTTTTCTTTTCTTCTTCATTTGCTGTTTCATCGGGCTTAGATGTTCCCTTTAATGAGTCGTTTAATTTTTTGCCTATTACAAGCTCTTTCATCCAAGAAGCCATACCTTTATCTGATACTTCAAATCTAGTATCAGAAAAGACTCTTTGAGGAGTAGCAGATTCAATAGAATCTAAATCAATGATTATATAATCATCTTCTTTAATTGGACGATCCACATCTTTCCAATCAGCATGAAAAAACCTGATTTGACGAATAGCTTCATCAGTTTCCTTTTTAGAGACTTCTATTAGGTTATCTTTAGAAATTTTAAATGCTTTAGGATCTATTTTTGGAACTTCAGGCTCAGTCTCATATGAATAGTGGATTTGGGCTCCCTTTTCTAAAGAGTATTCTTTAATTTTAAAAATTATTTTAGATTCTTGGCTAAGAGATGGAAGTTTTTCTTTTTCATGTGCTTTTATAAAAGAGAGATCTGCAATTTTTTTCTCTAATCTTTCTTTATAGTCATCTGGGTATTTTTTTAAAACTATACTATCCGGCGCTTTTCCTTTTCTAAAGCCGGGAAGAGTTATCTCTTTTTTTAAATCTTTTACGGCCTGTTTGCTCGCTTCTTTTACAATTTCAGAAGAAATGTCTATATCTATTTCAATTTTACATTTAGATTTTTTTTCGATTTTAATATTGATGTCAGATTCCACTTAAAATTTTCCTTTGCTTATTTTATAAATAAAAGCGGGTGATGAGGTTCGAACTCACGACCCTCACGTTGGCAACGTGATGCTCTACCGCTGAGCTACACCCGCGAAAAAGTATATATAAATATAAGGATTTCGAAGATTTTGATCAAGTTTGAAGAAAGTAATAGTTTTTTTTTAACAAAATATTAACACAAACTTAGCTTAAATATACCTGAGAAGAAGTTTTTTTTAATTTTTTTAAAATCCATAAAAATTTTTTGATTGATATGGTTTAAAAAAAAGAGTAAAACTAAAAAAGGTGTTTTATTTAAATTTAAACTAAAAAAAAAAAAAAAATTATGTTGAATTTTCGAAAGTTAAAGCAAGATTTTTCTTCAATGCTACTTCAAGAAGGGAAATCACTGCATGATCAAAAAAAAGTTATCAGTGCAAAAATTTTAAGACTCGATGAAGATACGATTAGATTTCATGCCAAAGTAATGGGTGGATATGAAAATACGTATGAGAGTGAAATTGAAATCGATAGGTTTGAATCTGATACGATTCATTCTAATTGCGATTGTAGATATCGCTTTGATTGTCATCATATAGCTGCACTCGTTTTTTATTTAGAAGAGAATTTAGATGCGATATTAGTTAGATATTCAAAAGAAAAAGATTTATATAAAATAAAAGGTTTTGATAAAGCGCTGCTCGCTACTATTAGCGAAGCTAAATCTAAAGAAGAAAAGAAAAAAGATAAAAACCTGCAAAAACAAATAACTCATGAATATATCCATTCAGCAGACATCTTATCTTCATCTCTTTTTTTTCTGCCTGAAGAAGAAAACAAAGTTACAAAATCAGAGATAGCATTCATATTTAATCCAGAGTCTATTGAAAAAAAACACAAGTTTGTAGATTTCACTCTAGCACTTAGAATTCCATCGAGATCAAAACCATTAAATATACCAAATATTAAAAACTTTTTAGATGCCGTTCGCTTTGAAGAAAAAATTAAAATTAATTCAAAATATTATTATTTTAAATTTTCTGCGTTTAATGAAGTTGAAAAAGAGATTTTAAAAACTTTGATAGCAAGCGCCAGGTTTAATGAAAATTTAAATAATGAAAGAGCTCAAAGGGTTGCGAAAATTGATATGCCAACATTTGGGGATTTACTTTCAAAAATTCATGCAATTGAAATGAAAAATAATACTTCTAGAAGTTTATCTGATCTATCAGAAGATCTTCCTGTTTTGCCATCAATTTTTTGTTTGAATTTAGAAAATCCTCTTAGTTACTCTTTTTCTTCTGCTTTTGTTCGCTTCGATCTGAAATATTTAGAGCCACCAACTACAAAAATTTTATTAAATCCAAGTTTTGTAGTAGATCAAAATGTTATTGATATTAAAGAAGTGAGTATTTTTGATTGCGCAAAACCAGCCCTATTATATCAAGGAATTTATTATAAATTTCCTAATCACATAAAAAGAGAACATCTAAAAAGTTTAGATCAGATTCGAAATATGGCAATTCCAGAGCCATTATTCGGAACTTTTGTTGAAAATACACTTCCTGAACTTAAAAGATTTGCTGAAGTGTCAAGTTTAGATGTTATTGAAAAATTTGTGACTCTTCCTTTTGCATCGAATATAAAAGCTAGATGTGAGCTTTCATATTTAGATGGAGAGTTGGAAGCTACTTTGCACTTTATTTATGATGGAATAGAAGTAAAAGCAAGCTCTAATCAATTAGACTATGATAGCATTTCTAAATTTATTACAAATGAGGGGATTTTAGCTAGAGATTTAGTGAAAGAAAGAGAAATTATAAACGATCTTTTTACAGATTTTTTATTTAATCCTGAGATAGGAACATATATTTCAAAGTCTGAAAAGAAAATCGTAGAATTTATGACAGAGATTATTCCAAATAATCAAAAGGTAGTTGAATTTGAATGTCCACAAAATCTTTTAGATCAATTTATTTATGATCAAACTAAATTTAATTTAGAATTAGATGTTTCTAAAAATGCTGGATTTTACATAGCAGATTTAAAAGTTGACGGTGAGCTCTTAGGTGTAAAATTAGATCTTCTCTGGGAATGTGTGGCTGTTGGAAGAGCTTTTATTGAGTTATCTCACATAAAGAAACATTCTTCAAACTCACGTTTTTCAAAAATTTTAGTTTTAGATTTAGAAAAATTATCTAAAATCGTACAGATCTTTGATGAAATTGGACTAAAAAAACTTACAAACCATAAAGAAGATAGACCTTTTTGGAGTTTAGCTGGAATCGAAAACTCTGTTTTTGAAAATCTTCCAATAAAATTTAAAATGTCAGATAAATTAAAGAAATTAAGAGATCAGATGGTATCTGAAAATATTTCTAAACCATCTGATATTCCAGCTAATATTAAAGCTAATTTAAGAAAATATCAAAAAGAAGGTATTCATTGGTTAGAAAAGATAAGACGTATGCATTTGAATGGAATTTTAGCCGATGACATGGGTCTTGGAAAAACGCTTCAAGCAATAGTTGCAATTGTTCAAACCCAAAGTAATCAAGCAGCCCCATCAATCGTTGTTTGTCCAACTTCACTTTTATATAACTGGCAAGAAGAGATAAATAAATTTAGTCCAAAAACAAATGCTATAGTTATCGATGGAATTCCAAATCAAAGAAAAAAAATAATATCTTCAGTAAAAGAAAACGATATTATTATTACATCTTATACTTTAATTCAAAAAGATATCGATCTTTATAAAGAAAAAACTTTTTCCTACGCTATTTTAGATGAAGCTCAGCACATTAAAAATAGACAAACTAGAAATGCAAAATCTGTAAAACTTTTAAATGCAACTCATAAAATGATATTAACCGGAACCCCAATTGAAAATTCATTAAATGAGCTATGGTCTTTATTAGATTTTCTAATGCCAGGATTTTTATCATCATATGATAGGTTCATTGAAAAATACATTAGAACGACAGGGAAAACTCATGTAAAAAACATCGAGTATTTAAAAAGAAAGGTATCACCATTTATTTTAAGAAGAATGAAAGAAGATGTTTTAAAAGAATTGCCGCCTGTTACAGAGATCTTATATCACTGTAAATTGACTGAGACTCAATTAGAACTCTACAAATCTTATTCTCAATCGGCAAGAGATGAGCTTACAAAACTTGTTAGAAGAGATGGATTTGAAAAAGTTCAAATCCATGTACTCGCTACTTTAACGAGACTAAAACAGATTTGTTGTCATCCTGCTATTTTTGCAAAAGAGAAAAAAGAAGTTGGAGATTCTGCGAAATATGAGATGCTACTTGAGCTTGTTCAAAACTTAATAGATGCAAATCATAAAACTGTAATATTTTCTCAATATACAAAAATGCTAGCAATAATGAGAGATGATTTTGAGCAAAGAGGAATAAAGTTTTCTTATCTCGATGGAACAACAAAAAATCGTCTTCAAGTAGTAAAAGAATTTAACGAAAACAAAGAAAAAACAATATTTTTAGTGTCTCTTAAAGCTGGAGGAACTGGACTTAATATAACTGGAGCTGATAGTGTTATACATTATGATATGTGGTGGAATCCAGCTGTTGAATCTCAAGCGACTGATAGGGTTCATAGAATTGGACAAAAAAATAGTGTTTCATCATATAAATTAGTGACAGTAAATACGATTGAAGAGAAAATAATAGAAATGCAAAACAGAAAAAAGGGTCTCGTCAAAAAAGTTATTAGCTCAGATGATGAGGCGATATCAAAATTAACTTGGGAAGAAGTTTTAGAACTTCTACAGACTTAAAAGGGAAAATTATGCTTACTAAAAAATCATTAAACATAAAAGAGTTTATTACTAGAAAAAAGGATATGTTTGTTAATCGCATTAACAAAATCCAAGGGATTTTTTCATCTGATATTGGAATAGATTTAGGAACGGCCAATACTTTAGTATATGTAAAAGGCAAAGGTATAGTTTTAGCAGAACCCTCTGTTGTTGCTGTAGATTCCACTACAAATGAAGTTTTAGCAGTAGGACATAAAGCTAAATCCATGCTTGGAAAAACACCTAGAAGAATCCATGCAGTAAGGCCAATGAAAGATGGCGTTATTGCAGATTTTGAAATAGCAGAAGGGATGTTAAAAGCCTTAATAAAAAGAGTAACACCTTCTAGAACACTTTTCCGTCCAAAGATATTAATTGCAGTGCCCTCTGGAATTACAGGTGTTGAAAAAAGAGCTGTTGAAGACTCTGCTTTGCATGCTGGCGCTCAAGAAGTAGTTTTGATAGATGAGCCAATGGCAGCAGCGATAGGTGTTGACTTGCCCGTTCATGAACCATCAGCTAATATGATTATAGATATTGGCGGAGGGACAACAGAGATCGCAATTATTTCACTAGGCGGTATTGTTGAGTCTAGATCTCTCAGAGTTGCAGGTGATGAGTTTGATGATTGCATTATGAACTATATGAGAAGAACTTATAATTTAATGATTGGTCCTAGAACAGCAGAAGATATCAAGATGACCATAGGATCAGCATATCCTCTCGGTAATAACGAGTTAGAAATGGAAGTGAGAGGAAGGGATCAAGTAGCTGGTCTTCCAATAACCAAAAGAATTAACTCTGTTGAAATAAGAGAATGTTTAGCAGAGCCAAATCAACAAATTATTGAAAATGTCAAATTAACTTTAGAGAAATGTCCACCAGAGCTTGCAGCTGACTTAGTTGAAAGAGGAATGGTTTTAGCAGGAGGAGGCGCTTTAATTAAAGGTTTAGATAAAGCCTTGATTAAAGAGACAGGTCTTCCTGTATTCGTTGCTCCAAATCCTTTGCTTGCGGTTTGTATAGGGACTGGAAAAGCTCTAGAATATCTAGATAAATTTAAAAGAAAAAAATAATATAATCTTTTATAACTATAAAAATACTTAAAAACAGTTAAATTCAAGGGTTTTTTAGGTTTAATTCCGGAAAGCGGCTGTTTTTCGGAATTATCTTGGTTTATTTAATGGATAATGTCATAATAAAGGATGTAATTAGGAATTATCTTTGAAAAAGGAAAGAATTTTATGCTCGCTAGTAAAAATAGTATTATTGGAAGAAAAGATGAAAAGAAGCTGCTTGAAAAGTTATATCGCTCTCAAAGAGCTGAATTTTTGGCAATATATGGAAGACGACGCGTTGGCAAAACTTTCCTAGTAAGAGAATTTTTTAAAGATAAGGGAGTTCTTTTTGAGATAACAGGTTCTTATAATGTTCGAAATAGCGATCAATTACAAAATTTTCATACAGAATTTTGTGCCCTTTTTAAAAATGAATCTGGTTCAGATCTTCCAAAAAATTGGAAGGAAGCTTTGAATAGAATAAAAACAAGCATAAAAAAAATAGATAAAAAACAAAAAATTATACTTTTTTTTGATGAACTGCCTTGGTTGGCATCTTCAAAATCAGATTTTTTATCTGCTCTTGATTATATGTGGAATCGACATTTTTCAACGATGCCTAATGTACTACTCATTGTTTCGGGATCAGCCGCATCATGGATGATTAGCAATGTGATTAATAATACAGGAGGACTCTATGGACGTTTGAGCGCACATCTTCGTTTGCTTCCTTTTAATTTATCAGAAACTGAAGAGTATTTAATTGCTCATGGAATAGAACTTACAAAAAAACAAATTTGTGAGATTTACATGATAACAGGAGGCGTTCCTAAGTATCTCTCTTATTTAGAAGCTGGAAAATCAGCAACAATAAATATTCATGAGCTTTGTTTTAAGCCACAATCACCTTTGCTCACTGAATTTTATAAACTTTATCATTCACTTTTTAAAAATGCAGAAATTCATTTGCAAGTTATTAGAGTCCTTTCAAAGAAAAGACGGGGATTAACTCGTTTAGAATTATTAAAAGAAGCAAATCTATCTACCAGTGGTAGAACAAGTGAAGTTTTACAAGAATTAGAAGAATCTGGCTTCATTATGACAATGCCTGAAATTGGAAAAAAGTTAAGAGAAATGAGATATTATTTAAATGATGAATATAGTCTTTTTTATCTTAATTGGATTGAGCCAGAAAAAGGAATTCTTTTGCAGGGAGTTGAAAAAGATTATTGGATAAAAAGACAAGTCACGCCTTCCTGGCGCTCATGGGCGGGATTTGCTTTTGAAAATTTATGTTTGAAACATGTCTCTCAAATAAAAGATGCTCTCCAAATAGGAGGGGTTAGTACAACGTCAGGATATTGGAAAGCAATGGTTAACGGTAAAAAAGAAATAGAAATAGATCTTGTAATAGATCGAGCTGATAATTGCATGAATTTATGTGAAATCAAGTTTTACAATGTAGAGTTTGTTGTAACTAAGACTTATGCAAAAGAATTAATGAAAAAAAAGGCGCTTTTTTATGAACGCACAAAAACAAAAAAAGCTCTATTTATAACTTTGATTACTCCTTATGGAGTTAGAGAAAATGTTAATTTTTTGGATGCAGTAGAAAATCAGCTTTCTGTTGAAGCTTTATTTTAATTTAGTAATAGCAAAAGCTTTATATTATCTTGAGAGATTTAAAAGAAAAAAATAATATAGATTTTTTTATACCTGAGAAGAAAAATTTATATTTTTTCCTGACTTCCGCGCTTTTTTTAGCTAACTAATTTATAATTAAAAACTTAATATTTCAGTTTTACACTACATTTTTGTAAAGACTTGGGCGAGAAAATCTTTTTACTCTCATGCTTTT
>SDBT01001873.1_pt1 | contig 37763 bp, 29 predicted proteins | sample 2277101 | NCBI WGS metagenome assembly SDBT01 (sample SAMN10404973, study PRJNA504765) | marine sediment metagenome | isolation source: marine sediment core GS10_PC15, 103 cmbsf | place: Arctic Ocean: Southern Knipovich Ridge | collected 2010 | reverse complement strand
ATCGGATGAATGCACGGAAGTCGCTATGCTTGAGAGGTCGGCGCTCAGCTTCGATGTTGAGTGCAGCGATTTCACGAGATACGTAACCGATCGCAGAATCCCCACTGATACAACGACCGACGCAGCAGCGAGAATGAGCGAAACGGAAACCTCGAAAATCGTGTAACCGATTCCCAGGAAATTGTGAAGGCAGAATGTCAGAATGCTTTCCAAAGCGATAACACCTCGGGCATTTACTTAGATGCGATCCGAGCCAGTCAAAGTTCAATTTTACCATGCAATTCCGGTATTCACAACCCGCAATACCAGAATTATTGTGAAGATCTCCCCGGCTCGACTAAATTAGATAAAGGTAACTTCAGAAACAATCCCGTAGGGCCTGTCGAACTCCATGCTGTAAAGCAGAAGCTCCTGATGGCGACATTGACGATTAGTGAACCACCTCAGATCGTACCCCGGGCTGGCCGAAGCGATATCTGAAGGAATTGGATGAGACTATCGCATACGGGGACAAGGAAGGCAGAAACGTCTCGTTCGGCTGTCTGTGGATATTATAAAACTGGCTCCAGAGGACTTGAATGTTGAGATAACATACAAGCTTCCAGAGCCTATCATGAATACAGATTTAGCGGGGGCTCCATACGTTGATGGTCATAATCTCCTCAAACCCTTATTAACACAGGTGTTTGAGCTTCCAAAGGTTAGCAGGAGGCGAAAGAGGAAGCCCTGAATGCCGGAATATTGAATTATCAATTTGTGAACCAGTATGAAGGCTGAATGAAAAACTACGGAATATTCCATAATTTACCAGGTTATCAGCAGGTTTTGTGGAGCCACTTTCCCTTGAATGTACGAGAGGTCAATACGATAGTACGGAAGAGATCAAAGTCCAGTATCCATGCTCGTTTTTTGGAAAAAAAATGCCTGTATTAAGGGATGGATCCAAGGCTCTCATTTTACCTACTAGCTCAAGGTAATTTCCTTTACATAGAAGGTCTCGATAATGCATTATGTCCTCATAGGTTGGCAACGTCGGTAACGTAGGTCGTCATGGTCTGATGGTGGTATCCAACAAGCAGGGGACACTTATCGAATGGATCCTGCTAATGTGATAGCCGTACTGCCTTAACACTTTGGAATCAGGATGCATGAACCTTTTACAACTGGATTAGCTGAACGTATCATCGCTATCGACTTCGAGTTCAGGGATGATAACCATCCTCCGTACAAGGTTGGTATTTTCAGTCCAGATTCGGGGAACTCACAAGTATGGGATATCGGTAGAAAGAACCAAGCCGAGGTAATGGAGCTGATCGACAAGATCTGCTCTCACCGGGATATCATCCTGGGACACAACGTCATTTCGCACGACCTGCGACTCCTCCAGGAGTTCTACCCACACCTGAATCTACTCAATAAACCGGTTATCGATACCCTTCTCCTGAGTCCATTAGCTTTCCCCAAGTGGCCATATCATAAGCTGGTAAAAGACTACAAACTCGTCTCTTACTCAAAGAATAGACCAGATGATGATGCGAGGCTTTCGTGGAGCCTGTTCGAGGACGAGGTTAAAAACCTTGCCGATAAGACAAAAGTGCCGGATGACGTATTTTCAGCTTATGCATCATGGTTCATTGAAACCGACAATAAGGGTGGTTTTCAAAGGTTTTATGAAGGTCTGGCGCAGGAACGCCAGCAAGCAATCGATCAAGGACCTGGGCTACTTCTAAACTTAAAAAATCAGCTTAAAGAACGTGCATGCTCTACAGAATTTGAGAGGGTATTCGGAGACAATTCTTTGGATCCACTGGCCAAAGCATTTTCTCTTTCATGGCTATACGGTGCTGATGAATTTTCAATATTGAGCAGATGGGTACGACTTAAATATCCTGATGTCCCGAATATTCTGAATCAACTACGAGATTCTGATTGTGATGCACCAGATTGTACTTATTGTCGATCGACATTCGATCTGAACAGCCATCTTAAGCGTTTCTTCGGGTTCGATTCGCCCCTTCCCGATCAGGAATCGATATTACAGCAAATGGTCGAAGGTGAAAACCTTCTTGCGATCCTGCCGACTGGAGGAGGGAAGTCACTGTGTTACCAGTTACCTGCCTTGATTAACGCACAGCGTCGGAAATTACTCACAGTCGTTATAAGTCCGCTTCAGGCACTCATGAAGGATCAGGTCGATAACCTGAAAGAGCATCAAATCATCAATGCCGGAGCTGTTTATTCTGGCATAACCCTTCAGGAGCGTAAAGAGATCCTCGATGGTATCGAATCCGGAAAGATAGACATCATTTACATAGCCCCTGAACAACTTAGAAACAGCAATTTCATTTCCAGGATTAAGCAGCGGGAAATTAGAACATGGATAATAGATGAAGCTCACTGTGTATCGAAATGGGGACATGATTTCAGACCTGACTACCTGTATATACCCAAAATCATCAAACGATTGAGTGAAGAAAATCAAACTTCTATCCCCCAGGTGGCATGTTTCACCGCAACAGCGAAGCAGGAAGTTATTCGTGAAATTCAGGACATTTTCCAGAAGCGACTTGGGATACAACTTGAGGACATCAACAAGGGTCACGAGCGAGAGGAACTAACTTATTCCACAAGGGAGGTTGATGAGAATAAAAAGATCGACATCCTGATCGGTCTGCTTGCCGATGAGTCCGGAGATGCAATTGTATACGTTGCGAGCAGACGAGGAGCAGAAAATGTTGCAGAATCACTTAACAATGCTCCTGAATTGCAGGAGACCGGCAGAATAGCTAAGCATTTCCACTCGAAGGTCGAACCGGAACAGAAGAAAGCGGTACAGAACTGGTTCACAAACAAGGACGATAAGCAGCCTAAGGTCATTGTAGCCACAAATGCTTTTGGAATGGGGGTTGATAAACCAAACGTACGACTGGTGATACATTTCGATATCCCAGGAAGCCTTGAAAACTATCTTCAGGAAGCAGGGAGGGCAGGCAGGGACAGAAATCCCGCGAGATGCATGCTTCTATATTCGCCCGGTGATATCGAAAAGCAGTTTCATATGAAAACGATCAATCGCATCACAAAAAGGGACGCACGTGAAATCCTGAAGGGTATTTACAAAATAGATCGAAAAACTCAATTTACAAAAGATGTAACTGTCACTGCAGGAGAAATCCTGATGGAGGAGGGGGTGGAGACTAACTTCGAGATCGGTGACTATAACACTGAAACGAAGGTTAAGACTGCGCTTGCAGTGCTTGAGGATTCCGGTATCCTCGCTCGTGAAGAGAATTATTATAATGTGTTTGAAATATCAAATGTTACGTTTTCACTTGAAGAAGTCGGGAAAAAGTTCAAGGAGTGGGATCTTCCAGACAAGAAGCAGGATCTATATGAAAGGATCTACCAACACCTTCTAAACAGTGATGAAGATGAAGTCATCAATGTAGACAGGATCTCACACTCAACAGGCTTGGAGATCAAAGCCGTCATTAGAATCCTTCATGATCTTCACAATCATGGAGTCATAAGAATCACGACCAATCTGGTGGTTTATCTGAACAAAGGAGTAAAGGGAGATGCAAAAACAAATCTCGTGAAATTGCTTGAAAGGCAGGATCAGCTCTTTGAGTTAATGCTTGAGAAATTAGAACAATGGGATCAGGATTCCACATTAAGGTTTGACGTAAGGCTTGCCACGAGCGAAATGAAAGAGCAGGGGTCGGATATTACACCTTATAAAGTTTCTGAATTACTGCAAAATCTTCGTCGTTTGAACCTGGTAGACCTCAGAAGGCTCAGAAAAGATTCATTCAATGTGAAGATCAAGACCGATCTGGAAACAGCCCGGTCGAGTCTTGAGCGGTCCTTTGCAATCTGTTCACTCCTGATAGAATACATTTATAAGGTGATTGATTCTACGCCTGTGCCTGACATTGAAGCCAATGGCAAACACGAAGGAATTCTCCTGCCTGTATCACCAGGCACTGTAAAAGGAGCACATCTGCGTGCTGAGTTTACCGCTGAAAAACTTGATGAGTATTTGAAACCATTTCTGCCCGATAAATCCAGGGATGAAAGATCAGATTTAACTGACAAGGCATTACTGTTTCTAAATGAGAACGAGATTCTACGAATTGGTCGAGGGTTGGCCGTTCTGAAAACCGCAATGAGGATCAAGCTTCCAGATGATAAGAAACGGCGCAAGATCCAGTTTGACAGGTTGCTTGATTATTATAAGGAACAGATATTCCAGGTTCACGTAATAGAGTCATACGCTGAGAAATCCCTTAAGGAGATTGTCCAGGCTCTTGAATTTGTAGCGGATTATTTCAAACTCGATCGAAGAGAATTCCGCGAAAAGTATTTCCCCGATCAATCAGATGAAGAACTTGAAAGACCTACCTCAAAAGCTGATTACCATAAGATAGTCCTGGAGCTAAATAATCCTGTCCAGCAGGAGATTGTTGAGGCAAAGGATGACAATTTATTAGTGGTTGCCGGTCCTGGTAGTGGAAAGACACGGATTATTGTTCATCGGGCAGCATATCTGCTGAAAGTTGAACGAGTAAAACCTTCTGCAATTCTAATTGTGGCGTTCAATCGAGAGGCAGTCAATGAAGTAAAGAACAGGCTCAGGAAGCTGGCTGGTGGTCGAATGGCATCCCGTGTCGACATTTACACCTACCACGGCATAGCAATGCGTCTTACCGGAAAGGTATATTCAGCGGCATCGAGGACCTCAAAACCTGAGGACTATTTCGATCAAATTCTAAAAGAATCAGTGCGTATTCTGGAAAGAGCCGACGATGAAGACCATGAGGAGTGGGAGGAAAGGCGAAGCAAGCTTCTTAGAGGTTACACACATATTCTTGTTGATGAGTACCAGGATATAGATGAGGACTGTTACAAGCTTGTCAGCGCAATCGCCGGCAGAAAAGCCTCTGAGGACTCTAAACTCCAGATTATCGCTGTTGGTGATGACGATCAGAACATCTACTCATGGAAGGGGACGGATAACGAATACATTCAACGCTTCCAGACAGACTACGCTGCGAAAACCAAATACCTCATCCAGAATTACAGATCAACAAAGGCCATTATCGGTGCTTCAAACAAATTAATCAGTGTAAATCCTGACAGGATTAAGGCTAAGGGAAATAATGAGGTTGAGATTGATGTAATTCGTAGAAATGATCCAATTGGTGGAGACTGGGAACGCTTGGATGAGAAGGGAGATAAGGGCAGAGTCACCATCCTTGAGATAGGAAACCACAGAGACCATGGTGGTGTGATTGTCTCTGAGATTATCAGGCGCATGACGATTGATCCAAACTTGAAATACTCTAACTTCGCCATTCTTGCTCGAACAAATTCTGAAGCCGATCAAATTTCGGAATCCTACAAACATATAAAGCCATCAGTTCCGACGAGATCTCCGTCACCGACAAGCATCCCGTTTCCGATGTACCGGGAAGTGGCTGATTTACTCACGGAACTGGAAGACAAAAAGGATGAGATAAAATTAGCCAGGGACATAATCAAGATTATCGGGGAGACACTAAAAGCGGGTTCGAAAACCGTATGGCAGTACCGTGTCCTGATCCATCTCTTGAAGGACTTCGTAAGCTTCAATGGTCGTACATCGATAACATTGAATGATTGGGTTCAGTACCTCTGGGATTACGCAGCTACACAGAAAGGTCAGATCCCGGATATTAACGCGATTCTGGTTACTACGATCCATCAGGCGAAAGGCAAGGAGTTTAAACATGTTTTCCTTCTTGATCCAGGTGGAGTTGGACGTAGATACAAACTTGGGCAATCTATGGAAGACGAAAGGCGCTTGTTCTATGTAGGTATAACTCGTGCTCGAGAACTGGCTACTGTTTTAAAAGTTCAGGGAAGTGAGACGCCATTCGCAGATGAACTGCTTCAGGCTGCGGAATTTGTTGTGAAGCGGAGCGGGAAAGTTCATGAACAATGGACTCAGGTTAAGGATAAAGTTCCTGAGAGAATGAAGATCACTCAAATGGGGCTTAGCGATATCTGGGCATCGACATTTGCCGAAAGACCGACGAAAAAGTTCAAAAGGGATACAGTGCAGGCGTTTCTTCGTGATGTTCTGATCGAAACGAAACTTGAATTCCACCGTACAGATTTCATAATCCCGGGTACTGATATTTATTCGGTCGAAATCCACCACGACGGTCTGAAACTCGGTAAATTGTCAAAGGCTACGGCAAAACAGTATCAGGAGACAGACGGCATTGAGGTAGAAGTTGGTGCGGTAGTCCAAAGCTGGAAGGACGAGGATGACAAGTATGCCACTCTCGATCGGTTCTACGCAGTCCTTCCAAGGGTCGTTAAAAAGAATATACGGGGAGAGACATCATGAGTATCTGGGAAAAGTATCTGGAAGAGTACAGGGAAGTAGCTGATGAATACCTGGAGGGGAATGTCGCTATTGAGTATCACAAATATTTCCAGGAGTTTTTTAAAAAGGAAAAACTGGCCAAATACGAGTGGAAAGATTTCCAGGAGATGGGGAATTACATCCATGCTTTTAATTCCATGCCCCTCGCGAAAGCCAACGCACTCGGAAGAATCAACCATCCAATTGAACACTATCGGGACGTTTTTACGTACCTGGCTCACGGCGACGATCCAGTCGAGGTGAGAGTTTCTAATTTCCTGGAAAGCGGCGAGTACTCGATCAAGTTCTTTGGACGTAGTGCCTGCAGTGAGATTATCGGTTACCTGTTTGCTGATAAGTACCTGTTCATGAACTCCAGGGATATCTTTGCGGCGAAACACTTCAAAATAATTCCCGACTATGACAGAGGGGATTCACAGGTCCGTAAACTGCAGAAGTTTACCGAATCATTAATGCCGGTCGTTGAGGATTACAAATAGATTGTCGGTCAAAGGACCGATCTGCCTGTTAACCTGGAAGTCGATCAGTTTTTCAGCTGGCTGTACGGTAAGCGGAGCAGAATTGCATTGGAAATAGTTATCACCATGCCTTTTTATAAGCTCCATATATCTCTCTTCAATAGCTTCTGTCTTATTCTTTGTGTAAGTTTGTCCACATATAGGACATCTTGGAGAACCACAAGGTACAGAAACAAGACTACCATCAGTATTTATTCCAATTACCCATTTTATACAATTTACTCCTTTAAACAGAGAGCCTTTCATTTTTCTATATGTGAGATATTCCATTTAATTTCCTCTAAAAAGGCTATTCTTGTATAAATCTCAATTTTACACTATGATTGACAATTGTTGTCAAGTGCTACAGATTGTGTTAGTATATGCATTCGGCACCGGCAGGAGCCGGTATATCTTTTATTTACAAGGAAAATACCATGAGTAACATCATCCGTATCATCAGAACAAACACTAAAGAGTCAATCACTATTGCTGCTCAAACTGTGGAATCTATGGATATTGAACTTACTGTCAAGATTCCAATATTATCAGAAATCGTCAAACCAAATGTCATAGGATTAGCTATAACTGATGATGATAAGGTGCTTTTGATACTTGAGAATCCAGATAGTATGTATCCTAAGAATCATGCAAAATTATCTAATAATGAGGTTGAAGAGACTGAGTGATGTATGCTGTATTGAATTGGTATATACGATGGTGAGAAGTTAGTGTTATATAGTATCAAGTCTGTCTTTAATAACCCTTGGTCTCCGAAAGACATGACCGACGTTCAGTGAAGGAAAATCTGATTGCTTGGGTAAATCAGATTCTGAATGAAGCACCTGGTGAGCCTGTGATAGATAAGCCGGTAATCCCGATAGAGACATCGGGCAAGGTGATACCTGAGCAGTACACAAGGGAGACTGCACTCGATGAGCTATTCATTGATAGTCATCTGCTTGAAGATATCCTTCTTCAACTTGAAAATAAGAAAAACATCGTGCTTCAGGGGCCTCCCGGAGTCGGTAAAACCTTCATAGCACGTCGTCTGGCCAGGCTTTTAATGGGTGAAAAGAACAGGGAACGGATTGAGATGATCCAGTTCCATCAATCTTACTCATACGAGGACTTCATGAAGGGATACCACCCCAATGAAAATGGTGGATTCGAATTGAAAAATGGAATTTTCTTCGATTTCTGTCTCATGGGACAACCCGATCCCGACAAACCTTTCGTATTTTGTAATCGATGAGATTAATCGAGGTAATTTATCACGCAGATTCGATGAATTAATGATGTTGATAGAGGCCGATAAGAGAGGAAAGCAGTTTACCGTTCCGCTGACATATTCGAAAAGCCGGGACTAACGGTTTTACATCCCTGAAAACATTCACGTCATTGGCACGATGAACACGGCGGACAGATCTCTAGCACTTGTCGATTATGCATTGAGACGAAGGTTTGTTTTCTTCGATCTCGACCCGGCGTTCAATATGCCCAACTTCAGAAAACTACTTACGGACAGCGGGATATCGCCCGGTATTGTCGGCATGATCATCGAACGGTTCAATGATCTAAACGAGCATATATCTAAGGACACCAAAAGCCTCGGTGAGGAATTCCGCATCGGACACAGTTATTTCTGCAGGATCGGCGATATTGAGGATGAGGAGCATTGGTACAACACGATAATCGATACCGAATTTGCACCCCTATTAAAGGAGTACTGGTTCGACGATGAAGCGAGTGTCAATACGCTGGTTAACAGGCTTCGCAAAGGTTGATTAAATGTCTAAAGTCCCGATACTAAATATATATTATCTCCTCTGTTATGCATGGGACAAGCTCGAAGAGAGTGAAATAGTCGATGTCAAACCTGTTGGAGATATGAACCTCCTTGAGCTCTTTGCGAAAGTCGTTGTCATTGGCTTGGTGCACCTTCGAAAGGAAGGGATGGACAGGGGATATATTACATTTGAAGAAGATACTGGTAATCTTCATGAAAAGATCAAATTTATCGATACGATCAAGCGGAACCTTCTGATTAAGGTGAAAGTACATTGTGAATTCGCAAACTTAAGCCATATCGTTCTGCACAATAGGATTATCCGTTCAACAATCACAACTCTTATCAAATCGAGAGAAATGGAGGATGAAGAGATCCGAGGACAGCTTTACAATGTATTGCTGTGGGTATCAGATATAGAGCCTTTAACTGTGACTGCGGAATGCTTCAGAAGAGTACAGCTACATCGAAACAATGCTTTTTATGGATTCCTGATGAATGTTTGCGAGATCATTCACCAAAATCTGCTTGTTAGCGAAGTGACAGGCCAGACCAAGTTCCGTGATTTCCTTCAAGATGAAAAACCGATGGCAAAACTGTTCGAGCTGTTCGTAAGGAACTTTTATAAGAGGGAGAAAAGTCAAATTTCATCAAAGAAAGAAAAGATAAGCTGGGATGGATTTGCTCTTGATGATGAATCTGAGACTGCTCTACCTGGAATGGAAACATATATCTCTCTAACCTCCTCACGTCGTAAAATTATCATCGACACGAAGTATTACAAAGATGCCCTGACCTCTCATTACTCAAAGGATATCGTGCAATCTGGTCATTTGTATCAAATCTTTGCCTACATCAAGAATTATGAGCACAGGAATAAAGCAGACACTGCAACTGAGGGAATACTACTTTATCCGACAGTTCACAAAGACTTTGATCTTAATTACGAACTATGTGGTCATCCGGTCAGGATTCTGACGCTTAACCTGAATCAGGATTGGAAGGGAATTCATCTAGACTTGATGGCTTTGATTACTAACACTTATTCTTGATGAATTCAAACATAGGTCGAAAGACTTGAAAGGGAGTCGCATCAAGTAGAGGGACGATTTCCTTCGCAAACTTGGTTTTTTCGTGATCAGACTTGAAAACGATTACATTCCCACCAGGACTAGGTTCCAATTCGAAGTAGTCTGAAATTGTACATAAACCATAGAAGAGGTGTTCAATCTCACAACGAGAATCGCTACAATATGTTTCACCAGTGCTGTGATCGCGAATGACCTGACTCTGAATATCAGTGTTATGAGGAATCGGCAGCATTATTGCGTAGGATTCACCATGTTCCCATTTCTTAATCATCCCCTGCATAGGATCAACTTCGATAACCTCACCCTTAATGTCATTCCATTGGTTATACGCTTGGTCGAAATCAAATAAGCCAAAAATAGGGAGACCACCCATCTCACTATGAATTCTACCGTCTGTCAGTAATACTTTGATGAAAGCGCAACCAAAGCCGTAGAATGGGATGAACGGGATTTCATCATCGTAAAGCTTGTACCATGCCTCTTTAATAATGATCGGGTCATTGCTTCCTTCAGTGAATAGCACTGGTTTATGTTCAATCTGTACAGCGTTAATAATACTAAGCAATTGTTCCTGCTCGGAATACCTTATCAAATCAGAGCTGAGCTTTTTAATTGCAACCGTTTTAGGAAGGTCGAAACAGTTAACCAGATTATCCTGTATTTCAAAAAACTTGATTTTGTCTCTATCGTGCGGAATCAATGTTACAGCGCTATGACTACTCATTAAAACATGATTGCTTTTTTCAGCAGTTTCAGTGATCTCGAAGATTTGCTTTAGAAACTCGAATTGCCATTCGGGATGTAGGAAACAATCCGGTTCATCCAGTAGGGTAATGCAGTTACGGTCCTTAAATAGTTCAGAAATGGTGTAGATGTAGATTGACTGAAACTGGCCATCGCTGAAATGAGAAATTTTTGCATCTACTCCACCTGTCAGTTTTAGTGGTATTGAGATCTCAGTCAGCATTCCCAGTGTTTTCAGGTTATCAAATTGCCGAAACAGTACTTGAGGACTGTAGTCGTCGAATTCTTCCTGAATCTTGGCTATATTGAAATACAGAATATATCGATCCTGTTCAGGGAGATAACCTTCCTCGCGTACCGGACCAGCACTTGCCGTAATGATGCATTTTGATAATCGATCCAGAAAGGTATAGGTAATGCCCTTAGGGTTCCAATAACGATCGGTTTCCCGATCTTCAATGTTAAAGCGGGGATCATCGGCATAGAGAGGTCGTTCCAAGACCAGCCGCACTTCGGATCCGATAGTTTCTATACCAAGCTTCTGGCTGATGAACATCCGTGCTTTGCAGGTTTCAGGTTGTATAAGCAGCACAGAGAGTAATAACTCTTTATAGTCGGGACCAATACCGATGAAATAACGTGATTCGTCGAAATCAGCAGTTTTAATTCGGTTGCGATAGGACTTTTCATATATTTTGACCAATCCAGCCACGGTTTCATTATGGCCGGAATAATAAATCAGCACATTGTCGGGCTTTATAACATTACGAAAGGTCTTACGTCCTTTTTCATTGATTTTTAACTTGCCGTCTTTCCAGGAGATTTTTGTCTCATTTCCTTCGATTTCATAGACAATCTGATATTCAAATTTAGGCTCTTGTTTATCACGGTCATACTCGTCAATATGACGGAAGATTTCAATCAAGGCTTCGAAGAGGTTTGACTTGCCGGTGGCATTCTTGCCGACAAACACATCGATGAAAGAGCTTCCATCAAAATCGAGTCTGAAGTCTTTCAGATTCTTGTACTGGTTGATGTAAATTGATTTAAGTCGCATAATCTCACCCTACACCTGAGCCATTATTGCGTCGAGTAGTTCGGATTGCTTGCATGTAGCAGTGTCGATTTCTTTATCAAGACTGTCACAAAGCTCCATCAAGTGATCGATTTTTGACACGATGTGGTTTTGTTCGGAAACAGGTGGCAGTGGAAATACTATCGAACCTAGAGACTTCCCTGACAAGTTAGAAATTCCGATACCCTTTCGATAGTTATTGATCTCACCTGTTGCATCCAACTTTTCAAAGAAACGATATGCAAAATAAGGGTTTATGTTTCCGTAGAACCTTGCACGGTGGATGTGATTCTGGAAACACATCGTATAATCATAGTTCCAAACTGCTGCACGACCCGCTTCCCCGCCTTCACAAATTAATAAATCGTTTATACGAGCGGAACACTTTTCGAGCTCTTCATCTCTTATCAGCATCTGGCGAAGATTACCGAGTTCAAATCTTCCCCAATAAAGATTGGATGTTGTGATATAGTCTCGAGGGATTCCAGTATTTCGCTTTGAATCCAGGGTTTTGCCAGAATTATGTTGTGCTATTACCCCGAATCGTACCCATACCCAGTTGTTAGGAATTTCAAAGGGTATCTGGTCAGATGAGATCTCAGGTAATGACCTAGTTTTTCTGATTTTATCTTCCTTTGCCAACCGTCGTTTCTCAGCCTCGATATCCTTAAGTAATTCACTTGCTGGTTGATCATTCGGATCCTGAGGAACGAGATTGCCCATGACAGCAAGTTGAAGGATAGCCTTGCGCAGTTCGTTGACGTTTTCCTTGACAGAGTAGAGTTCGCTGAAATGTATGTTAATGAACTGCCAGGTGTTGGTTTGGTTGTCTAGCTCCTCTGCATCCACCAATTGTTTGATTGCGGAGGTGTGGATGGAAATCCGCATTTGCTCTCGCTCAGCACGAAGTTTTTCAAGCTCATCGCATCGGGCCATCAATTGGTCGATCTTGGCGACGATGCGTTTTTGTTCTTGGAGTGGAGGTAATGGAAATGGATTTTGTAAAAAGAAGTCTTTTGGCACTCGCTTTTGACCAGCGGAACCTGTCATCTTGGGTATGCAAGAAGCTATGTATCTGGGATTCTTAACGTAAGCTAGTAGGTATCTCGGATAAATTGCCCCAAAGCTATTCCTGAAAATATGTAGCTCCGTTGTACCTGCGCCTATGCCATTCGGCAAATCTTGAAATACACAGGATTTGCCATTTTCAAAGCAAGGTGTGATTTTGGCCAAACCAACATCATCGTTTTCGAAGTGAGTGTATCCTTTCTTAATATCACCCCACTTTCGATTCTTAAATTGATGTTTTACACCATAGTCAGAATAGATAAGAGGCATTGGTACAAATCCGGCTTCAATTTCATCTTCGGTATTATTGCGGGGATTAATCTCGCCGATGTTCCCCAAACGCGTCCATTCCCACCCCTGTGGCACTTTAAAGGGTACCTCCTCTGGCTTGATTTCCGAAAGCGGCTTAGGCTTCTTGTGTTTGCCGTCCTTAATCAGACGTTTTTTCTCGCTCTCAACATCCTTCAATAGTTCGCTGACAGGTTGATCTGTCGGGTCCTGAGTAACCAACTTTCCTTGCATGGCTAAAGTTAAAATTAACTCACGCAGTTTCTTGATACCTTCTGGGGCTGCAAAGGCTGTATCGAAATGTTGTTCCAGTAGCTCCATTAGTTACCCCGGAGTGCCTGCATTAGTTCCAATTTCAGTGCGTTTTGTGCAGCTTCGAGCTGGTGGACGATCTCCTGATATTCCTCCATCAACTCCTCCGGATCGCGGTGATTAATTTCAACTACATGGGGATTTTTACAATCCAGATTGTAATTACGCTCTTTCAGTTCTTTTGCTGAGACCTTCCAGGCGTACTCGCTTGTCTTACGACCTTTGCGTTTTGGACCACTACCCCACCATTTTTTTTCAAGATCAAATTCACCTATCGTCAGAGGTTTTGAGCGAGAGTAGGACTTGTAACCCTCTGGATAAGGGTGCTCGAAAAACCAGACAGCCTTTGTGGGATCACCCTTCTCGAAGAAGAGTATGTTTGTTGCAATACTTGTATAAGGGCTGAACACTCCTTTGGGCAATCGAACAATCGTGTGTAAGTTAAATTCATCAAGCAACTCACGCTTGAGTGTAGTCTTCACACCCTCTCCAAACAAGAAACCATCGGGTAGTACAACCGCTGCTCGTCCAGACCTGGGTTCAAGTACCTTCTTTATCAGTGCCATAAACAAGTCAGCAGTCTCTCGAGTCCTGTATTTACGTGGAAAATTGGCCTCGATGCCATCTTCTTCCATTCCGCCAAAGGGTGGGTTTGTGACTATGATGTCTACAAAGTCCTTTGGTCCATAATCCCTGTATGGCCTGCTCAATGTATTGTCAAGGCGTATTCTGGTTGGAACATCTACATCGTGCAGCATCATGTTGGTAATGGCCAGCATGTGCGGTAGAGGTTTCTTATCAACGCCGTGAACTTTGACTTGGATTGTCTTCCGATCGTCAGCTGTTTTTTCCTGGTTTTTCAAGTGTTCTATGGCACATGTCAGGAATCCGCCAGTACCGCAGGCAGGATCAAGGATGCTTTCACCAAGTTGTGGATCGATCATATCCACCATGAACTGGGTTACAGCACGCGGGGTGTAGTATTCGCCAGCATTTCCAGCAGATTGCAGGTCGGCAAGAATCTTTTCGTAAATTTCATTAAACAGATGACGGTCTTCCGACTTGTTGAAATCTACATCCTCCTCGATAGTATTGATGACCTGTCGCAGTAGAGTTCCTGATTTCATATAGTTATAAGCATCTTGGAATACTGAGCCCACAACCTTACCTTGCGAGGAGATCCCAGCTTTTGTAGCCAAGTTCTTTAGCTCGGGGAATAGATCATTATTTACAAAATCGATCAACTCTTCACCTGTGTCCCCTTCAGGATCTTTAGCCCAGTTCGACCAGCGAAATCGACTTTGCAGTGGGGACTTGTAGCTAGGAATCAATACCTTCCATTCCCGCTCCTGATCGTCAAAGATCTTAAGAAACAGCAACCATACCATTTGACTGATGCGTTGGGCATCACCATCTACTCCAACATCCTTACGCATGATGTCCTGGATGGTTTTAATCAGTGTTGAGATAGTCATGCTTTATCTGTCTCCAATTCTTTATCTCAGGCAGAATAAAGGGCTTGTTCCAATTCTTGAACAGCCTGCTTGTAATTAGCCAGTCCACCAAAAGCGCGGATGATCTCTATCGGTGTGCCGATTTCGTCAAATGGCGAGATCGTAAGTATCTGAGTCTGTTCTATTGTTGTAACACCCTGGTCGGCATATTTATCAAGTAAGGCCATCAGCACTCTGCGAGCCTGGTCACCATACTTTGTGAAGTAGTTGCGCTTCTTGACGTTCTCTGCACGTTCCTTGCGAGTAAGAGGTGGCATATCCCAGGCGACGTGGCAGATAAGATCGAATGGGTCACAATCGCGACCAATCTCATCTGCTAAGGCGTCAAAGAATACTCCTTCCTCAGCCAGTTCATTGATCACTGTTTGTTTCTTATCAGCACTGCTCCAGCGGTTCAGGAAGTCGTCCAAAGATGAAAATTCCTTTGAGAGCATTTTACGGGTGTAGTCTTTCAAGGATTCAGTAATGAGGTTGCCATTGGCATCGAAATACTGAACCCTTTCAGCTACCACTCTCACCTCTACATTGTCGACGACGTAACGCCGTACACCCGATGTTGGTTCTTCAGTATTGAATTCTCTTGTGCTGATCCAATCCTCAGTGTTATCGGGCTCCAGTGACGTAGAATCCTCCCCTGATTTACCACCTTCCAGGATGTCTGGTGGTACAGGGGATTCATCCATGCTTGGCTTATAGATTTGTACCGGATCCCCATCAAAATCAGGATCAGCAAATAGTTCAGTTGCCTTTTTAAAATCGATGATCGTGAAATAGAACTTGTCGTAGTCCTCGTTTATACGTGTGCCGCGTCCGATTATCTGTTTAAATTCAGTCATGGACTGAATACGTTGATCTAGAACAATGAGCTTGCAGGTTTGAGCATCAACGCCAGTGGTTAGCAACTTAGACGTGGTAGCAATTACAGGATATTTGCAATCAGGTAGAATGAAGTTATCCAGTTCAGCCTTACCCTCTTCATTGTCCCCAGTGATTCGCACGACGTACTTATCATTGTCTGCAGTGAGATCGCTGTTCTCATTAACTAATGCCTGGCGCATACGCTCAGCATGGTCGATGTTTGTACAAAAGATGATTGTTTTATCGTAACGGTTGGTCTCTCGCAAGAACTCGCTGACCTTTTTGGCTACAAGCTCGGTACGCTTTACCAATACAAGTGACCTGTCGAAATCCTTCTGGTTGAAGATACGGTCTTCGATTTCAAATCCGTACTTATCCAGCATACCCTTGTCAGGTCGCCAGCCGGTCAGGTCCTTGTCAAGATCTATGCGAACCACCTTGTAAGGTGCAAGAAAACCGTCGTCGATTCCCTCTCTTAGTGAGTAGGTGTAAATGGGGTCGCCGAAATAATCGATGTTGGAAACATCTTTGGTTTCCTTTGGTGTAGCAGTCATACCAATCTGAGTGGCAGAACAGAAGTACTCCAAAACTACCCGCCATGCTGAATCTGCTGCAGCACTACCGCGATGACACTCGTCGATCACAATAAGGTCGAAGAAGTCTGGGCTGAACTGTTTATAAATGTTCTTTTCTTCTTCTGATCCTGTTACCGCTTGGTAAAGAGACAGATAGATCTCATATGATTTGTCGGTTTTCCGATTTTGGATTTTTGTCATTGCCGGACCAAAAGGTTTAAAGTCGTTGGTTCTGGCCTGATCAACCAGAATATTGCGGTCAGCGAGGAATAAAATACGCTTTTTGGTTTTAGATTTCCAAAGTCGCCAGATAATCTGGAATGCAGTGAAAGTTTTGCCGGTACCAGTAGCCATCACTAGAAGGATGCGATCCTGACCTTGTGCAATCGCTTCAATAGCCTTGTTGATACCTAGCATCTGGTAGTAACGAGGGGTCTTGTTGCTGAAATCGCTATAGTAATCCTGAATCACAATGTTATTCTGATGTTCATCCAACCCACGATGCGTAGACCACCAATGCCAGAGAGTCTGCGTGGACGGAAACTCATTCAGAGCCAGTTCACGTTCGATTATTCCATCCGTAGCAATCTTATTGTGAAACAGAAAACCATCGCCATTGGAACTGAACACAAAAGGTACCTGCAGCATCTCGGCATAGCTCAATCCCTGCTGCATACCATCACCAAGAGAGTGATTGTTATCCTTCGCTTCGATCACAGCGATGGGAATATTTGGCTTGTAGAACAACACATAATCTGCTTGTTTACGCTTAGCACGGGTGTGTAGTTTACCCCGTACGATGATCCTTCCCTTAGTTATTGAGTATTCTTCTCGAATTTGAGTTGCGACATCCCAGCCTGCTTGTTCCAAAGCTGGAGTTATAAATTTAGTACAAATATCACGTTCGGAGAGTTGTTTTTTATTCATCGGTCAACTCTCCGTTTTCTCTTTTATTTGAGCAAAACTCGTTAAACTGGCGTTGTGCAAGCTTCGATGGCGTTGTCTTACCATTCTCCCAGCGGTTGACTGTAGCGAAGCTTACCCCCAATGCATGAGCCAGCTCCTCCTGGGACAGTTCAAGCTGTCGCCGAACTTCTTTTACCAGTTCTGGGAAATTATCAGGTCGTCGGCTCATAAATCTAACCTAAGCTATTCGATCGCACAGGGTAAACGGACACCACCCTGTATCATACCGGATGATATAACATCTGTTATAACTTTTGCAATGTTAAAGACCTAAAATACCTGATGCGACTTCTGATCCACACGAGCGTTGGCGATTGATCGGGAAAGATTCTCGATGTTTCCACCGGAACCTTGGAGTGTCAAAGCATGTGCCCAGTACTGACTGTGGTACTCAGTACTCAATCCCTATTTTCCTCCTTGTAATTACTCAGATTTGAGCTCTGGAGCCATGAGTCTATTGCTGGTCGGTGAAATCGCCAATGTCGGCCAACTTTCTGACAGGGTATCTTCCCCTCCCTTACCAGTTTGTAGAGAGTCGACTTGGAGATCTTCAGATAAACGGATAGTTCATCAATGGTCAGGACTTCATCGGGTTTCTCAGGCATTGAGCACCTTATTTGACCTTGCTTATTTTGAAAGCGAACAGGGCACATACCGAACGTTGGTCAAGCTATCTAAAAACCATTCTCCCGAACCAAGTCTGCGATGCCTTCCGCAGTCAAAGGTGCTCGGTTGATCAGGTCGGTCTCCTCAGGTGTGGGATCCATACTCCAGTACTTGTGATCGTCGATATCCAGGTAGGTCTGCATGTGAGAGTAAAATAGTTCTTTGTAACCATAGTCCCTTATGCATTCAGCAAAGAACAGGATATCAGCTGCCGAAACGTTACCTCGGTTCTTATCTTCACGAAGACAATACTCGTGTGGTGCCGTCTTGGCATAGGTCTTGGCAAATATCCAGTGCGCTTTTGTGATGATCTCACGCAGCCTGGGAAGTATTTCTTCAGGAATAGTTTGCTTGGAAGTCTTCTTATTGTTAAGTTCCTGTTTTTCAAAGGCCTGCCATACTAGGCTCATTACATATGGTAATTCTGACATCGAGCTCAGGCTGATTTCCACATCACCGTATCGTTTAAGATCGGTCACGTCTCTGCAAAGGCCTTCAGGATCGCTAATCTCATTAAAAACCATATTGAGCGTCAACCGCAGCCGCTTGACCTGCGGAACCACATCCAGAAAACAGGGCCCAGCGTAATAACAGGTACCGGTCCAGAATATCTTTTCAGTCACACCAGGATCAAGTGCAAGTACTTCCTTGCGAAAAGAATCGAAAATCGACCTCATTGGACGGTCCCTGGCCAGATATTCAAGGTCATCGATTGTAGGCCCCGAATCTATTGGTTTTTCGGGTTGGTATTCGGCCAGCACCTCGGGTGACAGCGTAGGAGCTCTCCACACTATTAATGCCATATCAGCAAGTTTGTCGGCACGGGTCTTTATAGCGTCCTCATTCCATTTATCCACCGAACCAAGGTCTTTATTGAGTTTTATCGGGCTGTCTTTAAAACCATCTTCCATATCGCGTTTCTCGTTGAAAGGACGATCACTATACTCAGAGTTATATCCGGTGAGGGTCAGATTTCCAAGTGTATGAAGCCATGTATCCTGAATGCGCTTCCAATCATCACCGAGAGATTTCTGCCACTCATGTGACAGGTTCTCATTCTGCGGCAGGATATGCTCAGTTGTGTAATCATCCAATGAAACAGATTCTTTGCGACCATGATTTTCCAGACGACGCAGCCAATACCGCTGACATCTGAAGTTGTAAAGATTACGGGCCTTAAGATCGCGTATAAACTCCTCATCATCGGGCATACTGCGGTAAGACAGCAGCAGAATAAAATGTGCCTTGATACTTTCAAGGTAATGGTCCTTATTCAGATTCCGGCTGAAAGTGGCAAATATTGTGCCGTGAGAATTACTGGGTATGGCACAGACTGCCCGTCGGAAGATATAAGTTTCCACCAGGCGTATAGCTATTAGGAAGTCAGTCTTTGGAAGTTCATCGGTTGCATAATCATGGTACAGTTCAAGCAGGAACGGATAAACAACATCGACACCTAATTCACGCAGATCCTGGAATGCGTGCTCAAGATCCTTATCGGATTCCCTACCGAATGCCATATCGCAGTAATATCCTGCATAGTTGCCCATATCTAGTAGAAGCGAATCAAGTCCACCGGAAGCTATTTCAGGTGTACGTGTATACGTCTTGAAAGTTTCGTACACATCGTTGATTCTTGGAATCTCACTGGTTTTAGCAGTCAGGTAGTGACGCATGAAGTCGTCAAAGTCAGTGCGGTAAGCATCTTGCCCAAACATTACTTCCATCGGTCGCCAGTAATAATCATAGATATGTTTCTGTTGCTCAGAATCCAATCCCATGAGGATAAAGTTCCTGATCAGGTCGGCCTGAGTCAGCTCTTTCCCTGTGGAATTCATGCTCTCGAAGATTAACTGCGGGTTATCCTGATCACTGGTGAGCGCTATATCTACAATGATCAGCTTATCAAGACCTTTACAAAGAGATGATATGTCTTCACCAATTGCGGTTATCTTCTTCTCGAAGAACTCGAAATTCTCCCTGAGCTGGATAGAGTGTTCTCTTGGCCAATGTTTCTGGTTAAGCACCGTGATGAGACTGATATTATCTGTCTGAGTCAATTCCAGCCTGGGGATTCGTGCACCTTTTTCCATCGGACATAACAAATAATCATCGCGTATCTTATCTGATGAAAAGCCATTAACAGACCCCGTATTGCCCAACACACGGGCGAGTGCTTCCAGAATTAATGACACTGTTGTGAGACGTTGCTGACCATCAATAACAAGAAATGGGGAAGGCTTTATGGATTGACCATTTTCCACAACATACATGATTGAGCCAATAAAATGACCAGGAATTTCATCGTGTTTGCCGGTACGTAGGATGTCATCCCAAAGCTGCCGGCACTCACGTTCAGTCCAGCTGTAGGTGCGCTGGAAGATAGGAATGGCAAACTTTGGGGACTTTCTGAGGAACTCAAGTAACCTGGCCTCAGTGGCTTTCATCGTGCATCTCCTTTCCGTTCGCGCAATCAGGCATCGTTATTATAACGGAAGGAACCAGACATAAAAACAAGAGACGGGACACTCCCCGAAGAGCGCATCCCGTTTCTGTGTTTTTGAAGGTGGTTGGTTGGTTTATTCCGGTAGCCTGACCGGCATCAGAATGGATGAGCGGGTGTCATCGACAGAAGAGCGGATCATGATGGGTTCCAGTTCTCCACCGAAGGTAATCCGTATCCGATCCTTTTTGTGGAGCTTGAGAGCATCGAGGAGGAATCCATAGTTGAGAGCCACAAGTAGATCCTGCCCCAGATGAAGGTCGCAGGCGAGTTCCGACTCTCCAGACCCCATGCTCTCAGCCTTTGCGCTGATATACAGCATGCCATTTCCTCTCAGAACGATCATATCCCTTCCATCTGCTGACTTAGCGATTGGAGCCATGCGTTCGACTGCTTTTGTGAGGTCCTCCGCTCTTATCTCGATGATGTTTCCATTCTCCTCAGGAATCACTTCCTTCCACTCTGGGAAAGGTGTATCCATCGGGAGTGTGAATCCTTCGATTTTGCCAACCTGCCAGGCAATGTACTTGATCTCATCATGGGGACGAGGACCGATTTTGAACTGTTCTAAGGATTCGACTGGCAGCTTTGTCAGCCTTTTCATGATTTCAGCATCGATGAGTGCGTTCCAGTCAGATTCTCTACACCATGCTTCAACAGAGGCGTAGTGGAGACGTCGTCCGTTTGTTCCGACAAGGTTGACTCTGCGTTTGTCGATATCCAGGTAGATTCCGGACGTGAAATTCTTCGCCTGTGATGATTCTGATGCAATGTAGGCGTGGTTTGCAGCTCTGACGAAATCCCAGTATTGAGTCGAGAAGTTCTGCTCGATTTCTGACCAACTATCGAACCATGCTGTAGGAATGTCGATGTATTCCAACACTGGTTTTGCCTTGAGTGTGAAGGTGGTTGTCTCGTAGCTGATTCTGAGTGAGCAGATTTCATCGTACTCCAGCGTGACCTCGCCTTCTGCCTTGAGTGTGCAGTCCATCAAATCTTTGAATCTTACTACGCATGAGCCTGGTGTTGAATTGAATGCAGGTAGAGGGAAGCGAATCGCGGTAACAGTATCGTATGCCGTGATGTGAGTGCCTGTGTCGTCTGAATCAATCCGGACATACTCGGTGATTTTGTGGTTTGCTTTCGTGGGAACCCATGGCTTGAGTGATTTAAGAGTAGCCTTAAGCTCTCTCGCATTGATAGTGAGTTTCATAACTCGCTCCTTTTGTTTGTTGTGGGATTACCTGTCCCTGCACAGGCATTTAAGCGGGATTTACAAATGCCTGGTTTTAACTGACCTGCAAAGGATTCTTAATTGGTTTCAGAATCCAGAAGATGGAATCCGATGGTGCGTGGTTCGATATCAATGGGATCAAATGGTTTGCTACCGTTACCAGTCCATCCATGCCATTTGTCGCAATCGAGTTGTCCGGGACAATGACCTGATGTAGCAGAAAGACAGTTGTCGCAGATGATTTCTCCTCTTGATTCGGAGGGATCGAAATCGAAATCATCATCCTCTGCTTCAAGCTCGAAGAGATCGCAGAAGTTGGCACATCCGTTTGGGAAGGTGTAGCCGGTGCACTTGCGACAATCTCGCCTGGGTGTTTCGTAGTGCTGAGACATTGATTACTCCTTTCTTTGGGATTACCTTTCCCGCACCCGATGGGGACGAGTTATCGAACTGTTCGCAGGGACACGAGCCGGTAGTAGATCGCCTGTCCGTTTTCAGTCAATGCGGATTCTGGTCTGTCATGCTGTACGAGTGACAGTCCAGGTGAAAACTCCATGTTGTGTAAACGGGTTATGGTCTCGTACTCGCCGTACAAACGTGCGTAGAGGTAATGCGCTTCACAGATGTCGAAGCGGTCGAAATGCGGTTCCGGTGGAAGATAGTCTGACCAGACGACAGGCCAAAGCTCACTACAGCATCCCTCTCCTTCAGCGATTGCCTGTCTTACGTAGCTTGCTCCTTCGGATGTAAGTGTGTGCAGAAGTGGAATGCCACAAACAGAACAATGGCAGGGAGAATCGGTCTCCTCGTGATCCATCGTGGATGTAGTTTCCTCGGGAGCGTTGTCGGGAAGACATTCTGTGCAGAAGTAATCGACGTACTTGTCTGTCTCGACAATTCCCTGAACATGTTCTGTGTCAGCGGTCATATTCTGTGCCTGGTTACATTCTTTGAATTTCCAGCATTCATGACAATGTGTCGGTGCGTTGGTGAGGTCATTCGGATGTTCAAGAGCATGCGAATTTACTCCAGCTTTGTTTGAGTTGGATATCAATGGTGGTCTCCTTGTATTGAATGGGATTTGCCTTTCCCTGCACAGTCCTCCATTCAGAGAAGTTCAGACAGAGGAACAGGATTCCAATAAAGGTCTCTTTCGATCTGTAGTCCGAGAGGTCCGCGAATGCCTTCCAACTCACTCAGCCAGAAGTATCCGAGTTCCTTCTCAAGACCATCTACGAGTCCGAAGAACTGAACATCGCCTGATTTCTCATCCTGCGATGCTGAAACAGCCCACCAGGTCCAGCACGAATCTGGTGTGAAGAACTTAACGATTATCATGAGCTTGTCAGAGGGAAGTTCCCTACCAGGACCGCTCGAATGATATGGGTCTTGTGCCTGGAGCTTAACCAGGTCTTCTGCTGTGAGAAGTTTCAATTTCTCATCTCCTTTCCAGGGAGATCTTGCGTCCCTGAGTGTTTTTCAGCCTGGGATTGCGGTACAAACGGAATTGAGGTTCGATGACTCTCGTTGGGAAGACTTGTTTCCTATAAATCCGGTAGCCAAACTCGCAACCGAAAGCGAATGAGTAGCCGGCAATCAGGAACACGAACAGACAAAACGAAAGTGTCACCATGATTTGTCTCCTTGAATGTGAAATGGGGATTCCTTGCTCTGCACCGAGCAGAAAAGAATAAAGAGCGACTTGAAATCGCTCAGAGTGAGGAACTGATTGAGCTGGATTGTGTGGGGATTAGATGAGCATGGCTTTGATGAGTGGGGATGCGACCTTTCGACCGCATTCCTCGCAGATACAGTGTCCGTCAGGCTCAAGACGGTGGACTTCACCGCATTTGCACTCACACTCGAACACTGATGCCATCATGAGCTCGAAGCCAAAATTATCAATGAGCTCTTCGATGGTTGCGCCGTAATCGACATAAACTTCGTCCATTTGTGGAACCTCCTTTCTGGTTGATTGGGGAAATTTGCCTTGAATCAGGCGAGATATGACTGAAGTGAGGGTTCAGGTGAGGATTTGGACACAAAAAAAGCTCCTTTTGGGAGCTGAAGGGGAGGATTCAGGTGATGGGAAGGAAGTCAGCAGGATCTCAATCACAGAAAGGGAAAAGTACGTACATTATAGTAAAGGGTAAAGATGAAATAACCCGGTTCCGTGGTGATGGTTGGAAAACGGACTCCTGGAGTTGAGTATTCCGCTCCTGACCTCCGTGCTCGTTAAGGCAAGACCAAGTCCTGGAGTGAACAGGCAGGAGATAGCTGAGAAAGGTTCTGTGGAAATGATAAGTGAAGGTTATACCTTACACTCATTCATGCTTCCCAGAAAGCAACACCAGGATATACAAGGATATATACTCTCCAACCTTCCCACCAAGAGAGGTTGCATACATACCAAATCAACTCCTTCAACCATGCAACCTTCTCCTCATTCAAGGTGTTTTACGTAGGTAGATACATTGTACTCCACACCTGAAGGGATCTGAGGTTGGGAAAGTACTTAGAGAGGAAAGCATACGAAGTCGATTGACTATGACTACAACAATTATACATATTACATATGGGTATTCAGAGGAAGAAAAAGAAGATATCGCCACGGCGTATATACCCTCTCCAACCTGATAACCCTTAGAGGTCAAATACAATGCAGAAATACACTCTTGATAACTTACAATCCAGTATACCAATCCTCCCTTCCAGACTAACCTCCAGATACAACAAATACCTCCTCTCAGACAACTGGAGAAGGAAGAGAGTCAAGGTACTCAGAAGGGATGGATTCAGATGTACAGTCTGTAATGAAGGTAATCTCCTTGAAATACATCATCTCTCATACGATCATGTGTTTGTAGAGAAATTATCTGAGGTATGTACACTGTGTTCGAAGCATCATCGTATGGTTCATCGTAGTGGTAATGGTGATGTAGAAAAAGAGGATATCGCCGACGTTGCCTGAACCTTCTTCTGCTTTGTTTTCCCACCAGTGAAACTCCCGCTTCAACTCATCCGAAACCCTTCTTCTGAACCTGTTTCAGGCTATCTGCCTCTCTAACAACCTTGAGATAAGACTGTCTTGAATCACTCAATACCCTCTTGCGACAACATACAGAAATGCTGTGGTATCAGGTTCCTCGTAGTAGAAATTCCCATCCCTACTTACATCGATTGCTTGGTGTCCAAAGTGAGTCGTATCCCGTAGCTCCGCTGCTGGCCAGCGATACAGGATATTCTCCTTCACCTTCTGAACAACATCTTCCTCGTTGAGACCGTTGAACTGCCTCATCGCATGGAAGTCTGTCTCTTCGATCACGACACGGCATACGAATGGCGTGTAGATTCTCCATCTACTCATGGTGAACCTCCTTTCTTGAATTGTGATTGTGGGAATTCCTTTACCTGCTGGGGGAATCAGTTATCAGGCCAGTTCTCGACAATGGCTCTGATTTTGAATTCCTCTACCATTTCCTGCTTTGACCAGGTTCTTCTCTGAGGGAAATACCTGAACCCACTCTGTCTCAACCGTTCCATAACATCACGTGGTGGCATGAAGCTGAACCTGATTCGTGTTTCAGGTCTGTTGTCAGTGGTTCGGTGACTGACCATGAAGTCTGGATTTCGCATAGAACGCCTCCTTTCTTCTGAATTTCCTTCTGAAACCCATTGTTCAAGACTGTTCATAGAGCTCGTCACAATCAACACACTGGATCTGAATATCGTCCTTCGCAGCACGAATAATCTGTCCACATGCTGGACAAACGTACTTCAGCATCCTCGTAGTCTGTTTCTTGCGATTTGGATTGAGATCTCCGTATCCTGGTGGCATTGGTGGAAGGTGGTCTTTGAGGAACCCTTCCAGCTTCTCCTGTAATTCAGGACCGGCTACTGTTGCTGTCATCTTGCCATTGAGTCCGCATCGCTTGGCAAGCTTGGGAAACCTTCTTCTGTGACCGTCTTCAGGACACACGGCATGAATCATTTCGTGCAACAGAACATCGAGTACACGCGATGGAGTGTTGAAGATGGTTGGATGGAGGGAGATGAGTCCTGAATTCTCAGGATAATCGGGGAATCCCTGCATGAACTTATGTGCGAACTCACCGATTCTTCGCTTCTTCGATGGACGACTTCCTTTCGATGGAAAACCAAAGACGATTGTGATGCGCTCAGGTGCTTCTGGGAGGAGCATCTGACGTAAGAGTGCGTAAGCTTGCTCCAGCCAGGCGATTCTCTCTGAATTCTTCACACGCTGAGGAACGAATTCAGCTGATTCTGAATGGACTAAAATGGTTTTGTCCGGATCTATGTCCGGTTTCAGAGGATACATAACTGCTCCTTTGCACAGCAGGATTTTGCAATGAAAACCATTGCTGAGGTGCTTTCAAGTTATATTCAAGGAAAGAGTGGGTGGGCTCATTCAGCAGAAATGTCTGTGATATATGAGGGGGTATAGCCACACAGAAAAACGAGGTTATTTGAGGCTTATATTAGAAGTTGAATCATTTGCTATTCAGAATCATTTTGTTCATTGAGGATTACCTTAATATCGTGTAAATGAGTTTCAACAAATTCAATACTACAATCCTTTGTATCAAATATAATTGGGACTTCTAGTTTATCTGCACTGATCAGTTTAATTTTTAATTGATTCATCGCTTCAATTTCTTTCTTTACGAACTCCTTGTATTTTGCTGCACATAATGGACAAAGTGCAATAAATTGTGCTTCATGTTCCTTTGGTAAAATATGACGATCGAATATTTCTACATGTTCAAAGTAGTAATCACCATTCCGTTTTTTAAATGGCATCTCGTGTTTACAAATCTGACAAATTAATTCATCGGATTCATTTTTATACTGATTTCTAAGCCAAATAACCGGATCAATATTGCTTTTTGTTGACCGGTTACTTCTGTTTTTCAATTCATACTTCTTGTCCACAGCCTCTAAATATTGTCTTTGTACTTTCTCTGTACGACGTTCAGGATTGTTCGATGTCCTAACAGGAAATAGTGGTAAATTCAACTGTGAGTTAAGCCTGTCCTCAAATTCTTTTCTTATCTTAGGATTCTTTCGAAGCCTTTTTGCTAATTTTATGTCTTCAATGGACACTCCTGCTTTTTTGGCCAGTCTTCCGAGGATGTCTTTTTTCATGCCAAGTGCTTGTGCAAGCTTATCATCTCGTTTAAAAGAGCGAGGAAGGTCCTCAAGTTTCAGTTTATTTGGTCTTTGAAATTTACCTTTCTTATCAGGTAGCCACATGCAGTTTCGCAGTGTTTTTCCAAAATCCGATTCTACTTCACGTTTATCACTATTTGAATAATCCTGTCGTGGTGATTCCTCGATAATGCCCTCAACGCAGGTTGCGTGTCTGATTGCGATAGTATTCCAAATGTATTCACTAACTGCTTTATGTTTGAGACTGATCGCATTTTGCAGCCCGTCTACTTCAATATAAGGATCGAAACCTCCCAGCCCTCTTATATGATAGCGATGTCTTTTTCTGAGAATAACTTGACCATCTGGTCCTGGTAAGTTGCGGGAAACTCTCACATTGTCTGCAACACCAAGTTGTTTAAATAGCCAAATAGCATTATCTTCATATTGTTTCTTTACAAACCATACTTCATCACTTCCAGCGAAGTATTGTTTCAATTGACTTGTCCCAATGTATGTTTCTTCAGGCCTTTTATACTCCTTTCCCTTCGAAATATTATTGTAGCTAAGAATAAAAGGGGTTTGCTGGAGTTTATTCTTTAAAGCCTCAGAATCTTCCTTTGATGCAAGCTTAAAAGCATGGAAGATTTTCTTGATATCAGTTTTATGCGTTCGCTGTGAGATAGTACCAGTCTCCCTCATGTATCTTGGGAGTATAATAGCATGCACTTCAGCGACAATATCTACCTCTTTAAGTCCTAGCCTAACTAGAAATTTATATGCATTCTTGTTATTTGCTATAGAAGGTTTTACAAGAGGAGTTTTAGATTTAGATTCTTCAGCTATTGGCAGGTACGCATTGGGGGTACCATTATAATCAAATGGTTCGACATGTGTGTTATCTGACAACCGGATAATTGGTTTCCCTTTCAGTTTATGGTTGTCAATAATCCAATATTCCCCTTGCTTTAGAAAGTATCGATAGAGAGACATAATCCATTTATCATCTTGCTGAGATAAGAACTCATTATTTAAGCAGGCCAATATTATGTTTAAATCTACAGTGGTAATATCAAGCTCATACACCATATAATTGTAGAGAGCATACGTGTCTGTGTTATTAATTTCCCCTGATAACCATTTCAACTTGCTTTGAGATAAGAACATGTTTTGGAGTGTTTTTTGATTGAGTAATGTCCTTATATCTTGATTCTCTGCAAGCCTCGCCGATTTAGCATTTGTAAATGAACCTGAGGCTGTCGGTAATAATTCTTCTGTTTTTAGTGCAAGTCTAATCGCTTCGACTATTGGATAGAAGAATGAATCCTCGTGATCACTCATAATCAACGGTAGAGTATTCAGGAAATTTACTGAAAGAAGACCATGAGTCTTAATTGACTTAAGGAGGTGAGGGATGAAATCGACCGCAACTTTCACAAGATTGATATTACATTGATCTTCCTTCAATAGGTTGTCCCTTGCAGGGGTCGTGCGAAATGGTCCTTGAAGGAGGAATCCTAACCTTGTATCAAGTTCAGTAGGAAAGTATGCGACTAAGGGGGAAGTTGTGAGTTTTTGTATTGTATCCTTTTTTGATTCGGCATCCTTAACCAGTTTAAAAGCGACTTCGACAAAAGCATTATCAAAAACAGAAGAAACATCTGACCTGAAAATGAGCCATTGCTCTTCTTTAAGTAAGTCACGGGAAGTACTTGTGACAGAAATATGCCTTGAATCCCCTTTCACTTTTAATTTTCTTGAATATGTACCACCATTGCCACTTTCTGTATTAACCCATTCTATTTCATCAATATTATGTAAAAACAATAATATTTCTGGTCCTAGATTACGTAATCTTTTTGATATTTTTGCAAATGCTTCTTTGGCAAGGTGCTTTTCATGGTCAAATGGAAAAACGAACAGAGTTTCATCCTTTGCTAAGCCCGGTTCTGGTGTAATGGCATCTGGTCGGATATAACGTTCAATTATGAAATGCTCATCTCCGGAATGAATTCGAGGTGAAGAAGTAAAAGCATATACAGATTTGAAGCCAATGCCAAACCTGCCTATCTGAGTGGCATCATCCGTTTTTGTCCCTTTTAACACATCGCAAATTGATTTAACATCATCCTCTGTAAAAAGTTGCCCGAAATGTCTGAATTCCAACCTGTCGTCATATAAGATGAATTTGACACGTCGCGCAAGTTTACTATTTGGATCATTTGCAAATCTTCGTTCTAAAGCATCTTCTGCATTTTGCAAGAGCTCAAAAATGAAATGCGTTCGATCGCTGTAAAGCTGCTCTGAAATAAGCGTTCCAATATCATCAAATTCAGTCCCCCTACGTTTAATGTTGTCTTCCCTGATAGATTTATAGTCACTCGCCATGTTATGACCCTCCCAATACACGAATTAAGCCGTATGCCATTGGCATCGCTGATATATCGGCCTGTTCAACTGATTTATTCAAATCGACGATTCTTCGATTGAAATCGGATTCTGCTGCAGACATCTGTGATTGTCGCATTCGTCGGATTTTATCATCATTGGCTTGTTCAAATTGCTCATTAAGCAACGCCATTCTAGCATTATGACTAGTTTCAAGGCTTTCTTTGCGATAATCAGCAAGCCTACTTGTGCGGTCTCTATGTTCCTTCCTTGCATTTGACCAAATTTCATAGTGCTTTGATTCGAGATTGTCCCAAAAAGTTAGATCAGTGTAAATTTCTTTGATGGAAGTGTCTTCCTTTGCCCTTTGAAGTAATTCGAGTAAATTCCTGGTTACTTCTTCTGATGATGCGACTGGACTGAGAATCAAATCATCACGAAACCCAAGGTATTTCCATTGATAGATGACAAAATCATAGCAACCCTCAGGAATTGTCTCGCTATGCACACGCAGGAATGTAATAGAATTGCCAGCTTTTCTAAAGGATTGAGAAGCTTGACGTACTAATGGATGAAGCGGCATAAGAAATGTTGCGTCAGTATTATATTTTGCGGTGGAAGCTTCGAAAGTAATCGACAGATGGGGAGAATCACCTTTGAGCCACTGTTCCCAATCTCGGGATACTGAACCGGTTTTCCTGGGCAGTTGCTGGTATTCGCATAATAAGCGATTTCTATCTTCAAGAGATAAGCGAAGTGTCTTGACTGGTTTTTCTCCCAGGATATATTCCTGATCTTTCCCACAAGAAACTTGGAGATAATATTTGACAAGGTTCAAGATTGCATCTGGTGTGAGCCAGAAATTAGAAGCTTTATCAATCTCTTTCTGCATTTGGTCTTCTGGCAATCGAAGGCCAAATAATTCAACCTGCTTATCTTCAAGCTCATTCTGTTCCTGAATTAACCGGATATGATTATCTGCAAGTTGATCAAATTTTAACCTTCGATCATCATCACTAAGTGAGAAGTTCTCGGCAATATTCCTGATTTCGCTGCTTATGTTACCAAGGATTTCCTCACTACCACCGAGAGCATTATTAAAAACACCGATTCTCAACATGCAACGATCATAAATATCTGCGTCCACTGTTCCAGGTGTGATCAGGTTGAAAATTACTACAGTGTCACTTTTCTGACCGATCCTATCAATTCGACCAATACGTTGTTCAATGCGCATTGGATTCCAAGGTAGGTCATAATTTACCATGCAGTCACAAAACTGATAATCCAGACCTTCACAACCGATTTCAGAAAAAAGAATTGTGTCCAGTGAATCAGGACTTTCACGATTCTGCTCAAACTTTGATCGAAGTCTGAGACGTTCTTCATCAGGAGTACCTCCATGGACTAATCCTACTCTGAAGCCTTCATGTAACAAGTGCTTGTGAATATAGTAAAGTGTATGTCTAAAACTACTAAAGAGTATCACTTTATTATTCTTCAAGTTTTGCTTATCGCGGATAATGCTTTTAAGCGCTTCGAGTTTTGGGTCAATGGGATCAAGATTCTGAGCTAGTTCAAGAATAGTCCTGATTTTTGATTCAATCTCCGAAATAGGCATCTCTAAAGGGACTTCCTGAGAATTATCAGCTTCATCCCACATCAGTTCATCAATATGACGGTTTAGAATATCCTTTAAGAATGGTGTAAGACCGTACAAACAACTAGCAGCCTGGCGTCGGATTGTGGTCATCATGAAGTTTACATTGATATCTCCGTGCATCTGGCTGAAGATTTCTGCTTGAATTTCAAGGATTTTATCGTGTAAATCCTTTTGTTGGCTTGTAAACTCAACATTGACTGTCTCTGGTTTACGTAATGTAAAGTCTCCTATGTCACGCCTTCGAGTTCTGCTGATAATTCCACCAAATGTATGCAGGGCTTCAAGATCAGAAATTAACTGTATTCTTTCTTCTTGGGTAACTTCACCTTCTGTCAGCTGAGTGAGGATTCGTTGAAATTCCGGATTTTGCTGAAGGAATTTCGTTCCCCAGGATGTCGAAGCTGCATTTGATAGCTGCACAATAACATCTGAAGCCCATCCTTCATGCTGTGAACGAGCAATATTCACTGCTTGGTTAATAAAGGGATTTGGCTCAGCCATATGCTCGAAACTTTCTACATCGATAATCAGATCAGGGCGAAGGACATTTAAGAGGACGAAAAGATCATGACTTCCTAACTGAATTGGTGTTGCCGTGAGAAAAAGGACTGCCTCTGCATGGTCACAGAAGAATCGTACAGCCTTGTGGCTATAAGTATCCTGATTTCGTATATGATGGGCCTCATCTACGATAACCAGATCGAAGCGAGGTGGTGGATCAAGATCAAGTAATCCCTTCCTTTTTTTCCGACTTGTGCTTGTATCTATTCCGTACAGAAGAGCCTCATCGAACAATGAATATGGAATAATGGACTTTTGGTGTTGGTCTGGCCATGCACCGTCTAAATCCATTTCATTAATGCAAAATCTTAAAGTTGGACCATCCAAGTGTGTGAAACGCTCCTCGAACCTTTTCATCTCATTTCGCCATTTGTTCTCGGTGACCAACGGACGAGGGCAAATTATCAAAATTGATTTGACATCACTTCTAGCCTGAATCTCCCTAAGAATTAAACCAGCCTCGATGGTTTTTCCTACGCCAACTCCATCAGCGATGAGTAGACGTGGACGATCTGAGCGAATGAACTTAAGGACCGGCCTAAACTGATATGGAATGAAGTCAATCCGAGCAGAATTCAAGGAATAGAGCGTGGATAAACCTGGATTTCGGATCTGAAGTGCGGTTAGATAAGATTGAAACTCAGAGCATGTTAGAATAGATAATTCTTTAGAATCCTCATCAACTGGTTGAATCTGTGAAGCATAAAACGTCTGTGTGTTGCCATTTATGAAAACCTGTAAACGATTCTCTGGCATACCAGGAATTATCGAAGTGATCACCCCATGTACGGAGGGATCTGATTTCAGTGAAACAATCTGGCCTGGCATTACTTCATTTACTGGTTTTTCACCTTTAAGCCCAGAATATTCAGTATTGCCTGTGATGTCTTCATCGCTCATATTCTCACCACCGCTATCATACATGATACAAATCTAGCCTTGGTAATGAAAGCTGTAATCCTTTTTTTATTCTGTGGAATTTTAACAAATATGCCAACATATGTATCATGGTATAGTTTGCGACTCCATGAAATTTATTTTCTCGATGTGATAGACTTCGTTAGGATATGAGTAGGAGGATTCTATAATGGTAACAGACAACAAATCGATATACCTCGCTGGACCAATCGCTGGCTGTAACGAAGCACAGATGAAGGTCTGGAGACAATCTATCAAGAGCCAGTGGGGTCAGAAGTTTAACTTCATCGACCCAGTCGACCAGATTATCGATCCGGGAAAGGCTCAGGAGGCTGTGGAGGCCGATATCCAGGCAATAGAGAGCTCTGATGCGGTCATCGCTAACATGTGGAAAGAATCGATCGGTACTGCAATTGGAGTATTTATCGCGAGGAAAAAAGCCAGGCAGGTGGTTGTGATCGATAAGAACCACTTTCGAAGTAAGATGCTGGCTTACTGGGCAAATGCAGTGGTGAACAACGAGTATGAGGCAATCCAGTACCTGCTCGACTGGTTTAAAAGCCAGGATAAGATCGTGTCGGTTATTAAGAAATCTGGAAAGGCTGAAAAGTTTGATTGCGAGAAGCTTGCGGAGTCAATCCAGGCAGCCAGTCGTGCTGCTGGACATGAGGATATTCTAGCTTCAGCTGAAATTCTGCCACTCGTCCTGAATAAACTTGTCACCAAGCGGACATCTGATGACGGTGAGATCAAGTCTTCGGTAATTAAAGAGGTTGTCTGGGAAGTGCTCGGAGAGCTTGAGACGGATCCAGATCGATACAAGAACTTCAAGGGAATACGTAAAGCCTGGGAGGATTTCGACCTGATCAGAAGAGGTCAACCGATGCCGGTCATAGAGGAATTTGAAGAGGTTGTACAGATTCATGAGTTACCGAGGTCGGTACCATTCCGTGTTGGTAGCAAACGCAAGAAAAGCCATTCGTTGCTCTGGGGGAAGATGAAAATCGAGTGCCTGAATGATCTGCCATCTTCCGCTAAGCCTGTTTTTCGTGAGATCTGCTGTGTGGAGGGAATATTGGATATCCGTTTTAAAGGTTTTGGAAGAGGAAGATACGACGGTAGGTGCCTGGTTGAGCTCAGTGCTGACAAGAACCCAAAGAAAATCAAGGGTTCGGTGTACGACAAGGGTAAAGAGGTTGTAAGGCAGGATTTTGAGATTACGGTTGAAGACCGGTCGAAACGTGATCTGACTCTGACAGCCTTATTTCATCACCTGAATGACCAAGGCATGATACGATCAAGAGGATAATTTTCCTGCATATTTGCATGGTGTGTCTGAGGGGAAGGGGTGGGCACTTTCAGCTTGTTTTGGTGGTATTTGAGGAGAGGTATAGCCACACAGAAATACGAGGTAGAATTTGGTCCCTATTAAAGGGTTTCAGTCTGAATTTCCGCCCAGGATATTTGCGTAACCCCTTTATTCATGCTGGTTCCAGACCCCTTGCATTTTTCGCTAGATGTGGTAAAATGAATATGTAAGTAAATGGTGTAATTATTTTTAACATAGCATAGCTTTACATCGCAGGAAGGTTAATTTCCCCAATAAATAATGGAGTTCTCTACCTGAATAACAGAAATCTATCGCATAGATGCGATACGGAGGATTTTAAATGTATTACAAAACAAAAAAGTATCAAAAGGAGAGTGATCTCAGCCGATTGGCGGAGGTCACGAATGTACAGTAACCCAGCTTTAAAACTACCCCCTGGACATCCTGAAGGATTCAATGCAAGTGATGAACTGATTGAGAAGGCAGCATACCTGCTATGGAAGCATTATTTGCTTCCTCAAAACTGTAAGGGAGAGAACATGGGATTTTGTCCTACTCCAAAAGAAGAAGGACAGCAAAAGCAGTGGGTAAGAGGAACACTCACAAAGTTCTCGCACTATTATATCGTAAAGGCTCTCAATGAAGGGCATCTCTGCTACGGTGCAGCTCACACGAATTTCAGTAATCTGTTCGTGATCGATGTTGATGATCCGGATTCAGGTGATGAGGAAGTAATTCGGGAGGCTTTGCTAAAGAAGAAATGGTCTTTCAAGTGTTTCCATTCAGGAAGAGGAAGGCATTTTTGGGTTTTCTTTGATGAGCTACCAGGGAACCTGCTGGGAGCCTATGGTTCAGGAGTGGATGCAATGAAGGCAATCGGGGAGACATTCCTTGCTCTACTTGCTGACAAACTCACTGACAAAATAGATTTGCGTGGTTGCGGAAATCAGCTCATCAAACTTCCTCTTCAGTATGATCCATTCCACAAGTGGGTAATCATGCCTTTTACAGATGATGGTGTCTTGATTGAAAATTATGAAATAGCTGTTGAGTATGCAGAAATGATTGTCAGGAACGATTCCAGTAAACTGCATGAATGGCTAAGAAGGTCTCAGAAGAAGATCGAGAATAAGTGTCTGGAATCAGGAATTAACCAGGTTCCATATCCTGGTAAAAAAGAACAACTACCTGATGTTGGGGAATCATTTCAGGAGTATCTGAACACTGTAATAGTAGGACCTGGAGAATCTAATGACTTTATCTATGAGCTTGTTAGAATGTGTTGGAGAGAGGGTATAAACGAAGAAGAAATTCCTCAACTTGTAGAGAATCTTTATCTCAAGGGAACTTTACAAGGGAGGATTACCTGCAAGGATTATCTCTGTGATTGGTTATCAAAGGCAAGGAGTCAATCGAAGAAGTATTACAGCATCGTTGCTGATTATGAGCCATCGGAGAGAGTTCTATTCTACAAGTCTGATCTGGAATGGATTTCAAAGTATGCTCAGAGTGAACGGGATAGGCTGTTTCTCGCTATCCATCTATGGGCTTTGAGGATGAATACAGGTAATGAGTATTTCCTTTCAAGACCTAAGGCTACAGAGTTTGGAATCACAGATATCCAGTATCGATCTTCCAAGAAGAAGTATGAGAAGTCAGGATTACTGAAGGTAGTTAGGAATGGTAAGGCTGGATCAAGGTTACCTGGATTAAGGGGAATAGCTACAAAATATCAGCTTTGTGATATTCCTGAGAAATGTGATGAGATCCTTGAGGTTTCTGATCCAAGAGAACTTGTACAAAGACTAGAGGATATGGAAGCATCTGAAGAGGAAGAACTGGTATATGAGGATTCCCTAACATGACATGCATTCCTTAACACTAGAATCTTGGATATACTAGAATATTGGTTAACACTAGATTATAGGATAACACTAGTATATTGGATAGGTATAGACATATTTGCAGCAGAGAATAATTTAAAAATGACATAAATCCCTGCCTTGTCAGCAGGGGAGAAGGAAATGAGTAATGAGAAAAACAAGCAAAATAAGAATGAAAAAAAACTCGTCGGTGAAGACAGATTCACCTTCATAGTTGAAAAACCAGTACCGTATTTAACGGAAGAGCAAATTGAGGAAATCGCTCGATGTTACGGAAGGATGATGGCGTATGAGTATATCGCCGAAAATCCTGACCTGTTTGAAAAACATCGTGAAAAGTTAGAAAATGAGTCTTGTACTGAAAACTCAGGTGATAAGGCTATTTTTAATGGGGAGACATGCGGTACAATGTACGTCAAGGAAGACAGAGGTGATGGAAGATGTGCAGCGTAAAAACAGATTTAACTCCATTTTTTGGTGAAAGCTCACAGCAGAATATTCCAAAGAAAGACAAACCGATAAGGGCGTTTGTATGGGCACGGGTTTCCACAGACATGCAGGAGGACCGAGGTCTATCCATGCCCGAGCAGCTTCGCGAGATCAAGGAGTATGCAAAAAAGAATGGGATCGAGGTTGTGGACACTTACCAAGAAGCGGCAAGTGCGTTTCAGCGAGAGGATAAGCGAATTGAGTTCCTGAAGATGATTGAACGTGCGAAGACTTGTGGGGAAGTTAATGCGATTCTGGTGCACGATATGTCCAGATTCTCAAGGGACAGCTTGCGTGCTCAAGTCCTAATCAAAGAACTTCGAGACATCGACATCAAGGTCATCTCGCTCAATGATCCTGATATCGATCCTGAAACATCGGCTGGGGTTTATATGGAAGCAATCACTCATGCTAAGAACAAGGCATATAGTATTGATGTAGCTTTCCATACAAGAAAAGGATGCCGAGCGAATGTGCAAACTCAAGATGAGGAATCAGGCTGGTGTTACTGGAACGGAGGTCAGCCTGTTTGGGGATACAAGATTAAAAGGCTTGATAGGGGAGTTGACCGGAGTGGAAGACCAATCATTAAAAGTATTATCGTGCCCGATGACACAGTCTATAATGGTAAACAAGTCCATGAGTGGATAAAGTACTGCCTGGAAGAGCTTGCTGCAAAAGGCGCTTCCCTTGTTGAATTGCGAGATTTCTGCAATAACAACGGTATTCCTGGCAAACGAACCGAGTATTGGAATACCTCCACCTGGTCAACACTTTTACAACCCAACGTAATGATGACGTATTGCGGGTTTGGTGTATGGAATGTCCACAAGAAAAATGGTCAGAAAAAACCAGTTGATGAATGGGTAATCGTGGAGAACCATCATGAAGCCTTGATCTCAGAGGAAACAGCTCAAAAGATCATGGATTATCGGAGAAAGAAGAAGGCAGAATATCAGAAAAACGCCAAATTCGGGTATTCCAGATATTCTAAATACCTTCTAAGCGGTGGATTGTTTAAATGCGATCGATGCGGAGCAAATATGATCGGTTATAAGACCGATAAAGGCACTTATTACGTCTGCGGAAGCAAACCATACCGAAAAGGCATGGGATGTGGACCAGGAGTCTATGTCCCATATAAATTTATTGAAGCAAAAATAGTGGAAGGGGTCGATAATTTCCTCTCCCAGCTGTCTTATGACAAGGTATACCGTGATGAAATTAACGGTGTACTGAAGCAAGTCTGGGAACGGGAATCAGGTTACGATCCACAGGCTGAAGCCAGGATCAAGACAATCGACAAGAAGATTGCCAATATCAGGAGATCCATTGAGGATGGTTTGACCGTGGATATCGATTACATGAATTCGAGGTTAACAAAGCTCCTGGCAGAAAGGGAAATTCTGAATGGTAAGACCCAGCTAACTGGAGATCCACCTGAGATCGGAGAGGAAAAAGTAAGGGAATTCTACAGAAAATTCCAGGACATTAAGACCTCTGAGAGCAAGAAAGAATTAAAGGGGGTTCTTAGAGGGGTTGTATATGAAATAAAATTGGCTCCGGAGGCCCGTGTGATTCGCTTCACACCTGGGCTTCCAGAGCCTATTATGCTTACTCCATTAGCGGGGGGGGGATTCGAACCCCCGACCTCCGGGTTATGAGCCCGACGAGCTACCAGCTGCTCCACCCCGCGTCGTTAAAAAGCCAAGTGAGTATACCAGACCCCCCTTACCTGCGCAAGAT
>SDBT01001872.1_pt1 | contig 37764 bp, 31 predicted proteins | sample 2277101 | NCBI WGS metagenome assembly SDBT01 (sample SAMN10404973, study PRJNA504765) | marine sediment metagenome | isolation source: marine sediment core GS10_PC15, 103 cmbsf | place: Arctic Ocean: Southern Knipovich Ridge | collected 2010 | reverse complement strand
ATACTCGAGTCCAGGCTTGCCCTCCACCACGACAACCCACTTGTTCCCCTTCATAGCCCCGTACGCCACGCCGTTGCCATCCGGTCTGAAGAAGGGGCCTCCCACCGAGGACCCGCCACGCCTCATGATCCCGTCATACTCGAGACCAGGCTTGCCGTCCACGACAACAAGCCACTTGGAGCCCTTTCCTGTCACATAAGCGAAATGCCAACCATCTCTGTTGAAGCTAAAGACGGACGACAGGCGCTGGCGATGAAGCGGGCCCAATGGTTGCTCATGGATCTTATAGGCATTTTGCGAGCCCGCGGGCGGCCGCGATTGGGCGTCGGCTGCGATAACCGTCCCCGCCGAGACAATCACCAACGCTATGCTTACTGTCACATGTCGCACATGCCTTGCCAGCAAGAGGCGAACTGTCCCCGTGAGGTTCATCACTTGTATTCTAGCGTTTCCGGGGTGGGGTTTCCACGGGCCCGCCGCCGCGATTTCATGTTAGCCACGGGCGCGAGCCCGTGGAAAAAGAAGCGAATAAGCAATAGAGGCCCCAGGCCCTATGGCCCCCAGGGGGGGCCGATTCATGCACGGTAAACAGGGCGACGCAAACCGTTCTTGTGTACGGCCTCATGAATCGGCCCTGCGGGCCTCCTTATTGTGGGGCGCATGACACCACGGGCTTCGCCCGTGGCTAACATGAGAAGACAGTCGCTGGGCTTGCCCCCCTAGGGGCCCCAGGCCCTAGGCCCCGTGGGGGGGCCTGGCTACCGGCTACTTGTGCTGAGCCCGGTCGAAGCACCGGCTACCATCTGCCTGGATTCTCTTCAGCGCCCCGGCGGCGGCTCTACGGACAGCTTCATCCTTGTCATTCAGCGCTTTGCGAAGTGCGGGGATCGCGGGCTCGGCGGGCACGCCAATCTCGGCCAGCGTCATGGCCACTTGCATCCGAAGAAGCCACGGTCCATCCTCCAGTCCTGCGATCAGAACGGGCAGACCCTTGTCCGGCAGGCCGAGCTTCACCAGGGCCCCGGCCGCATCGCATCGGACGCGTTCGTCCTCATCCTTCAATGCCTCCATCAGCGCGGGGATCATGGGCTTCGCCGGGGCACCAACCTTGCCCAGCGCGCCGGCCACAAGGCCTCGATGATCCGCATCTTCATCCTCCAGTTGTGCGATCAGGGCAAGGAAAGCCTTGCTTGTGAGGCCTTGTTCCGCCCCGTCTGGGTTTTCCAGCTTGATCAGCGCCAAAGCGGCTGAGAGGCGCACGTCTATATCCTTGTCTTCCAAGGATTCCACAAGTACGGAGATGGTCTCTTTGCTCCGCGCTCCGATCTCGCGTAATGCCCAGGCGGCGTATTGGCGAGTTATCCCGTCGGTGTGTTTCATGGCCTGAATGAGGGCGGGTGCAGCCTCGATGGCCTGTGGGCCGATCCGAGCCAAGGCTACCGCGGCGTTGCGCCGTACGCCTGCATAGGTGTCTGCCAGGGCGTTAGCGAGGGCAGGAGTAGCGGCTTTGGCATCATCGTTCCGCATATTGCTCAGAACCAGGACGGCCTCGTACCGAACGTTGCTGTCCTTGTCCGCAAGAGCATCGGCGAGAGCGGGGGTGGCCCAGGGCCCAAGCTTTATCAAGTCCCACTGTATGTGGAAAAAGGACCGCCTGGGAGGAGCTCGGTCGATTATACGGTGATCGATAAGCCATTGCTTCACCCGCCCGGCTGGCTCCCCGCGCAGCTCGGCTACAAGGCGCCGGGCCTTGGCTTGGCGGGGGTCTCCGCCCGGCAGGAAGACCAGAACGATGATGACAAGGACGGTGACCAAGACAACCATCGCCCGAAGGATCACCCGTTTTCTGCCACGGGTCATTGTTTGCCCCTCGGCTGGGAGGTGCCGGCCTTGCGTGTCGCGGGCGAGGTATGGGTCTTCCTGAGCGCCGCGGCGGACGTCTTTCCTTTCTTCCCTCGGACCATGGCCTTGTATATGAGTAACGAAAATCTTCTGGCCTCAAATCTCGTGCCTGAATCGTTCCTCATCATGAGAAAACACTCCTCACCAGATCGATCTGTGAGATACTCGCCGTTGACGAGCTTGAGGTCCTCCATCCTCTGGCCGAAGGCTAGAAGATACTGACCTGTCGGAATATCCTGTAATTCTTTCCGGGACTCTCTCGACACATGGAAAGTGCGGCCGTTGTCTTTCAGTACCCCATGTCCAGCCTCGACCAGTTCTGTCCAGTCGTTCGGCATCCGCTGATGCTCTCTGGCAAAATCGCGCAGGATACTCTTAACTAACTCCCCCCGAAGCTCTTGGGGGAACAGTCGCAATTCCAGATCCGGGAATGACTCGCCCGTAACCTTCACTACAGCTTCCACGGCCGCCTTTCGGACGTCTGGCGAGATCGTCGCGTCATAAGCCAAGCGCATGACGTTATCTCTCGCCACTCCGATCTCTGCCAGACGTACCAGGAGGGGATCTGTGTCAGGCAAAGCACACAGGCGCATCGCGATAGCGTCGTCTAGCGGTTCCAGCCACTCCCATCCCTGTGTCCTCCCTGCTTCGATTCTTTGCGAGGAATGGTCATTTAGAGTCGCATAGACCATACACCTTGCAGGCTCTCCCATCTTGCGCAATGTACCTCCGTCCATCAGCATCGCCTCAAGCGGATCGTTGCGATGATCCAGGGCAGCGGTCAAAATTGCAATGTTCACCATTGTGGGATTGTCCATGATCCATTTTCGCGCACGCATTCGTGTCCTGGCGTCGTAAACGAAGAGATCACGCCGGATATCTACTTCCCAGTCTCGTGGCGACTTGACCTTGGTGCTTCTGCTCCCCACTGTCAGATATACAACTACGAAGGGCATAGCAATCGCCAGAACCGCTACTGCTGCGACAATCACCCATCTTCTGCGAGGCTTCATTTTCTTGCCCCTCCTCGGGGCCCATGGGCCTTGGGGGCTGGGTCTTCCCCGCGTTGTTTCTGTGTCCTTGCCCGCCATAGTCCCCCGCCTGGGGGCCCATAGGGCCTGGGGACGAAGGCGGGTGTCATGCCTTTATTCTACGGTCTGGTGGCTGGGCGGGTAGCACTCGTCACGGCGGCCCGCCAGTAAGCAGTAAGCAAACGCCAGTCAGGATCCCCATCGCCCCCCGTCCTGCCCCACCACGGATGCCCTGTCATCTGGCCAAGGGAGTAGTCAACGGATTTCAGGACTATGGGATCCGTCTCCCCTTCCAGTCCGTCTATGATCGCGGGGACCATGTCGTTGTCGTCATGGTCTCCCAGTACCATGACGATTATGCGGCGGATCTCCTCTCCTTTGCTGGTGCGGTACAGCTTCATCAGCCTGGCCTTCCCGCGCAAGGGGAAACTTCTGCGTAACTCCATGCACAGGGCGTGGCCCAGCTCGACTTGGTCCTGGGATTGGATTCGCCCGCGGCACTCGCCCTGGATCGCAGCCACCAGCGCGTTGAAGGCCTCCTCCCGGGGAAGGCTGGCCAGGGCCGCCTGGTCGACGGACTTCACACGGTATGTCCCCGTTAGGTTGGGTACCAGGCACAGAATGCCCGAGTAATCGCTCCTGCCCGGGCGGGTTCGAGGTTGGGGGGTCTGCGGCTGGGTGGTAGGCTGCCGGCCTGGAGGCTGCGTCTCTTCTGGAGACCATACGGTCGGTACTATGATCATAATGAGCACGACGGCAACCGGGAAGTAGAGGATGAGCATGAATATCTGTACGCTGCGTTTGCCGAGCATATTCAAGTCCCCATAAGGTCTATCACTTGTATTTTAGCGTTTCCGGGGTGGGGTTTCCACGGGGCCGCCGCCGCGATTTCATGTTAGCCACGGGCGCGAGCCCGTGGAAGAAGATGCGCCAAAGCAACAGAGGCCCCAAGCCCTATGGGCCCCCAGGCCTATGGGGCCCAAGGGGGCGGGGGCCGATTCATGTTAATCGGGACCAAGCAGAAAATGGTAACCGTCCCGATTAAATTGGTGTTTGTTTCACAATGGGTTACCTGCTCCGTCGGATCTTTTCCAGCAACTCCATTGCTCTGCTTTTCTGCAAGCGGGTTCCTGTCCGTTGGGCTTCTTCAAGTGCTGGAATAGCGGCGGCACCGATCTCCAGGAGCGAGTTGTAGGCATCCGTGCCCAAATCCTGTTCCTTCAATGCGGTAATCCACACACGTATCTTCTCCTTCTGGATACGCTCTTTCTCACTCGGAGTCGTAACCTCACTACCTACCGGTGGAATACAGACGAACGTCTTCAAGGCTGCTTCTGCAACGGGAAGATACTTCGTGAAGTCCTCAGATGGCGCCGTGAAGCTGATCGTATAACTACGATCATGCTTTGTGAACATGAGCACCTTCATGCGCATGTTCTGTCGAGGCAGGGACGCCTCAACTCGGGCAGCCTTCACGCCGGCGAAGTCAACCATCTGCACGGATGCGTCACCAGAGCCCATCTGTCCCAAGCGAGAGACTCTGTTTTCCGCTTCCGCCTGAACATTCACGGGATTCGAAAGATGCTTACTCAGGAAAAAGAGCGACGCCAGGCTCCGTCCTGCGACCGGTGCAGGCACGAAGAAGTCCACCTTGCTCCTCGGATCATTGTATTCGCGTTTCTGCCACCCTTTGGGAGGCACGAATTCAAAGAAGCCGTTCTTATCCCGATAGGTTTGAGCTTTTGAGGCTGGCTTGGCCGTCGAAGCGGGCCCCTTGGGCTCTTCCTTCCTGCAGGCCGCCGGCAGGACCAGGGACAGCGCCAGCGCCGCGCAGAAAAGCCCGCGCATCCGAAACTGCATTGCCTTCTTCATGTTCGGCTCCTTATGAAGTACACGGTGTCGTGCTGCCTTTTGCATGATTGACGTCCTTCTGCAGATTACCCGAACATGCTTGCAGGGGCAACGGAACCCGCCAGGCACGCAGGGGTTATTTTAATATAGCCCTCTGCGGCCTTCGCGGCTCCCCAAGCCCCTAGGCCCCAAGGGGGGGACAGGTCTGCGGCTATTTACTAACCGCTGAGCCACGGACGGCAGGTTGTGGCAGTCGAAACAGCTTGTAATGGGCCCCCCATCTGTTTTCGCACTTAATCTCCTTGCCCGGGACATTCTGGGCGGGCATGGGCAGGACGATGTACCATTCCTTCACAGCGGCAAAATCCGCCATGGCGGCAAGTTCGTTGACCAGTTCGGCCAAGGCCTTCGGGTCGCCGGCCTCCGGCCCGTAGAGCAGAAGGTGCTGCCGCAGGGTCCATCTCTGCCACTGGCCAAGCTGCTGAGGCGCGAGGCGGTAGATGTAGCTGATGTCCTCCTCGCCAAACAGGATACTTCGGCGCGCCATCATACGGAACTCGATCCTGTCGGTTATGAACACGGCGCTCAGGTCTGATTCCCTTCGGGCCCAGTCGGTGACCGCGACAAGCTCTCTCTGGCGATTACTGTGTTCGTGATGCCTCTGGACGTTGCCGGGCTTGTCGACCTCGTCCATGAACATGGTAGCGGTATCCAGCGCGGCATGGCGCAGCACGCGAATATTGTCGGACGGCATGATCCACGCCGCCGTAAGGGCTACGCATCCCCACCGCACCAGCGCCCGGTGCGAGTGAAGCATCCTGAACAGGTTTGTGATCGCCTGGGCCATCAGCACGTACAGCGGCAGCATCGCCAGCCTGGTCGCCTCAAGAGCATCCGGGCTCGGGCCGGGCACTTCACGGAACAGGCCCACCACGTACGCCACGCCGTACCCCACAAACCCCACCAGCACCGAGGCGGCGGCAAGGGCAAGCCAGAGGCCCAGGTCGCGGGTGCGAAAACGCTCTGCCCTGCTCAGCACAACCACCGAGGCTACCGCCGGAACCGAGATCTGCAGCAGCCAGTTGATTGCTGGCTTCATCAGTTCGGCGGGTCGATACACCACGGCCGCGGCGGCAATTTCAATAGCCGTCATGGCCTGGTCCGATCCAACGGTCAGGCCGGAGAGCATTATCGATTTGCGAAGCGCGAGGTAATACCAGGCGTAAGGCACGGCGGCAGCGGCGGCACAGATCGCGCAGGCGAGGGCGACCGGCCAGGCCGACAGCGCAAAACGCCTCCTGGACAGATACACGATAAGCAGCACAATTGTGAGGTTGACGGCGGTAGGCACGTGCAGATTGCCGAGCCCTCCGGCCGCGGCAAAGACCAGCAGGACCCTCCAGCGATCGGCATACTTGAGGAAGGCCAGGATCACGAGCGGCATGAGGGCGATGCACAGCCCCGCGGGCGTAATCGACCCGAGCGAGCCGATTCCCCAGTACGACCCGCCCATCGCGCGCGTAACGGCCGAGCTGAGAACCGCCACAAACGCCGATACCGACCAGCTGCCGCACTGCCGACGAAGCAATGCATACATCCCGCCAAGGTAAACCAGCGTAAGGATGCCGACCAGAACCCGGAAAGGCAAGGTCAGGTCGCGGTAGCCGCTCGGGCTGAGGATGGTTTCCAGGATGGCCACGAACATGGGGGGATGCGCCTGCCACATGCGGGTGCGGCCGTAGACCAGATCGGTCCTCAGGAGCTCCGGTTTCTCCCGCCTCAGCGCCGCGGTGGCAAGGTGATACTGCTCGTCGTCCATGCGGTAATCAGCGGAGGCCAGATACGCGTACAGGCCGGCCACCGCGACGAATACCGCCAGCGCTACAAGATGTCGGGATCGTGGGACAGGTCTCATTCAGTTGATTTTCCCTGGGACCAAGAACTGGTAGTATAACTCTAATGGCCCGATTGGCAACGGGCGGTTTGGGATATGACCGGCCAGTGCCCCAGACATCGTACCTTGCATGCTGCCGTGATCGTGAAACCAGCTCTCATGGGATGGCCCTTCGTGAAGGCTTGGAGCCCTTTGGAACCACGGTGATGGTCTCTTTCCGCGCCGTTCGAAATGTCACCAACGAGCCCGAGACCTCCTCGGCTTTTCCTCCCTTGCGATAGAGCGTGATCGTCGCATCCGGCCATGGGTTGCGCATCCGGCATTCGCCGCCGAGTTGGGACAGGATTTCCACAAATTCGATCTTGCCGTTTTGCATCGAAGAGCTGACCAGGAAACCGCCGCGGGCAAGCAGTCGAAATGCGGCGTCCCATTCTTTGGGCCACGCCGGGAACACGCGGACCACTGGCGGCCGGCCGGGGCCCGGGGGAATGCTCTGCAAGAGGGCCAACTGCAACCCCGCCGAAAGATTCCCGATCATCTCCACGTTCTGTGATTGACCCATTTCATCCAAAGCCAGCCGGTTCGGCAACATTCTCGGGTACTTCAAGACCTGCGCGGTGCAAACGGCTTTGACAGCGGGGGCGCGCCCCAGCATGGCCGCCTGCAGGGCCATCTCCGAGAGCGGGCCGACCGGCTTGCCAGCGAGAACGCTCTTGTACTGGCCTCCATGCTCAAAGGTGGCCTGCGCGATGCGCGTCATCTTGGGGTTATCCGTTTCGAGCGTCCAAAGATCGTAGGTCGTGCAGGGACGCAGCGTCGGCCCTCCGCGGCGCGCGCGGAACGGTTTCAGTCCGGGCGCCCAGACGCGCAGCTCGCGGTCGAACGATATGGCGTCAGGCTCATTGCACATGGGCAAGGGTCTGAGGTTGTCGAGAAACTCCTGCCAGAGCCGCCGCATGTCGGCGTCCACCTTCAGAATCTGCGAGGCCCTGATTGCCAGCGGCACAATGCCGTGCATGGCGGCCACCTCTTCATGGGTGTCCTGCCCGCCCCAGGCCGACTCGTGGTTGTTGACGTTGTAGATGTGATATTTTCCATCGGCGGCTTTCTTGACATTCGGGTAGTTCCGATAGAACTCGGCCACGCCCTTCAGCATGGGGTATGCGCGCTCGCGCAGCCAGCGCTCATCGAGGGTGTATTCGTATTTCTGCCAGTAGAGGTAGGCGATTTTGGCGCCGCTCGAGAAGAGGTGTATCACAAAGCTGTATGGCTGTACGCTGCTGTCCTGGGGGGAGTACAGGAAGCTCCAGCGGCTTGAAAGCACGTCTACAGTCTGCAAATGCTGTTTGAAGGCGGCCGACCTTTCCTTCCAGGGCTTCCGCTCGAGCAGCAGATCCCGCAGTTCAGCCGCGAGTTTATCGGGGAGTCTCTCCAACCCGTTGTAGGAGACGGTTTCGGGCAGGTAGATACCCTTGCTGCCCCATTGCTGTCGCGCCGCCAACGCCTGCGCCTTGTACATCCCGCTGTACAAGTCGAACATGGGGGTCATCAGTTCGAGATGGTTTGCGGCCATTGGGGTCCGGTAGAAGGTTTGCTGGTTCCACCACCAGAACTGCGCCCCCCACGCCCGCTCGTCGCCATTGGTGCTCCAAAGCATGCCATTGAATTTCGGAGGGTATTTGCCGCGTGAACTGGAGCCCATGACGTAGAGGAAAGTGGTGTAGAGATGTTCGAGACGTTCTGCCGTCCCGTCCTTGCTGTGTAGCCGCACCGACGACCTGGCCCAAAACTCGTGCCACCAGGTCCGGTTTGCTCTGAACAAGCCCTGGTAGCCCTTCGCCGCGGCAGCGGTCAGCTCGGCGACCGCCGCGGCGCCAACGTCCTGCTTGCGATCGAACGTCGCCGCGCTGCCGATCAGGACCGTGAACACCCCTTTGCGCGCCGGCAGCGTCAGCCGGACCGTGGTCTTGCTCGCAGGTTTCGCTTGTCCCTCGCGCCCGAGCGTGCCGATCACCACGGCCGATGCAGCGTAATGATCGCCTTCCACGATGCCGGTGGAAGCCGGCTCGGTGAATGTTTGCATCAGGGCGATTCTGCTGCTCTTTGCAACGAGTTTCGACTCCGCCACATGCTTGCCGCTCTTGACCAGCGGGGGCCGCAACATCGACAGGTTGACAGAAATCGGCTGGGGCTGCGCGCGCCGGTCATTAATTTCAATAGCCATCACATCCCGCGCATGCCAGGCGAGAATGCGCAGCGTAACGCCGCGGCCTTCGATCGTTTCTTGCGCGTCGTAGAGCGACAGATGCTGACGGGTCCCGCTCGATGGGAAGACTTCGCCACCGAAGTCGATCGCGACTGCTCCGGCGCCGCCGCAATAATCGGTCTTGCGCACCCAACCTTGGACGCGTAGTCTGCCGATTCCCGAGTAGCTATTGAACGGAAACAGATCCACCCGGTTGATTTGACAATGCACAGCCGTCGGCGTCGTCCAGATGAGGCTCCCCATGCGCCCGTTGCCGACCGGAAGCCCGTGCTCGCTGCGATTCACGGGCTTGGCCAGGGTAATATCCCCGCGGGAGACAAGACGCCTGTGATCGACCGAGAGCAGACTGTTTGCCGTATCGGCCGCGGCAAGCTGTAATGCAGATCCGGACGCCAATGTCACAATTGCCAGCACAGACCATCTCATGGCAAGCTCCTTTGTCCGGTAACCGTTCACGGGTCTTGGGGGTTCTCGGGAGCTTCCCGAGAAGACCTGCCTCGAATCCAGTATCTTGATTCTAAGTGAGTGTTTCCGGCTGTCAATACTGAGCAATTAGAACCCAGATACGGGCCAAGAAACAGGCCCGACCGCCCCATCGGTCCTCTCGCCCCGAGGCCTTGCGGAGGTCGGCCAGGAACGGCGGATCGATCTCCCCGCCCAGCTTCCGGCAGGCCTTCACGTCCGCCCAGGCCTTGGCGTAGTCGCGTCTGAAATAGTGTGCGAGGGCCCGGTTGTGGTAAGCCTCCGCGTCATCCGGCTTGAGGGCGACGGCCTTGTTGAAGGCGGCGATGGCCTCGGTGTATCGCTCAAGGCCGCCGTAGGCAGCGCCCATGTTGACGTACGCCTCGGCGTAGTCCGGGTTGATGGCGATACGATTTGGATACGATTTGGGGATACGATTTGGGGTCAGGCATCAAAATACAAAATAACGGTTGGGTGGCCCGTGGGGTGCCGGTAGTCTGTGGCCATGGCCAGACCTTTGCGAGTCGAGTACGAAGGCGCCATCTATCACGTCACCGTGCGTGGTAACGCCCGCCGGGCTATCTTCCTCGACGACCGCGACCGCCAACGCTTTCTCGCACGGCTGGCCGACGGCGTCGATGCCCACGACGTCCGCCTATACCTCTTCTGCCTGATGACCAATCACGTCCACCTGATGCTCGAAACCCCCGGCGCAAGCCGCAAGCTTCGAACACAGCTTGCGGCCATCGAAGAGGCGATTGATATGGAAATCGGTTAGAATATGAAAGGCCGAAAGGGCGGAACAGCCTTATTTTGTATTTTGATGCCTGACCCCAAACTAACCTGACCCCAAACTAACCCAACCAGAGCATGCTACGGACGGCTAACGCCGCCGCAGATGCCGTCGTTAGGTCGTAAAGAGAGCCGAATGTTTCAGGGCATCGAAATCAGGGTTGTGTACTATGACAATGACCTCGTTGAGCTTGAAGTAATTGCTTCGAACAGCCAGTTCTCTGGCGTGGCCAAAGTGTATTGTCAGCACACTGACGCTCAGCACATGGGCAAGGGACTGTCTGGGTTCCCTGTAGGGCAAAGTGATGATCGCGAATTTGAGCTGGGCTCCTTTGCCCCAGAGTATGCCGGCGGTGGTGTGCGTCTTGAGTTCCATTGCCTGGATGCCGCCTGTCATGCATATTCAGTTGTAACGCTTCGTGCTGACGCGCACGAATCCAGATTTGGCCGGTCAGAGACCACAACGTTATGCATTCCCGTCGAACCTGTCGACATCGACAGGTTTGTGAAGCAGTTGGTAGATTTGCCAATTGAGGTAGGTGCCGCCGCTCAATTGCGTATGGCGACCTAACAAGGCGCTGGAGCGGATCCCGACGCACGTCGGGACCGCTCAGCTTTAACGTTAGGCGTAATGAAATGAAACGTAATCTGGTCATGCTGGGTGTGGTAGTCGTCGTGGTCATCGTCGCCTTTGTTTGCTGGCCAAGGTTGGCGAAGAAGCCTGTTGATTATGGTAGTGGTGAGTTCAAATGGATACCCGATCGCATCACTGCAGCTATTGATCGCGATGAACAATATGCAAAGAAGGGACAGTATCTCCTTCTCAAACAAGACATTGAGGAAGGATGGACAATGTCGAAGCTCGACCTTCCCGAGAACTGGAAAGTCCAACAGATCGCTTTTGTCGGTCCTGATCTCGTCCTCCGATTGGACAACGGTCGTGCCTGCAGCGTCAATCAGTCCAACTTCGGTAAACTGATCTATGACATTCTTTCCTTGGGGCCTGCTATCGGCAAGCCACCAGACGCCGACTTGGCGGCCATCTGGGACAGGCTCGCAAAGTACGCGCCTAACCAGCGGATCCACCAGACGCCTGACGGCGCTGGTGATCCTTGACGTTATGCATAGATGAATGACGGATGGAGCGCCCCCTGAATCTCCGATAGGAGTGGGGAACTTCCGTGCTTTGGCGAAGTCTAATGGTTGGGACGAAGCGATGATGCAACGGACGCCCGCGGCGCCGCTGACACGAAACGTTAGGAGCAAGAAAATGATTGTGACACCTACTCAAGTATTTCGCATCATGGTTGACAGAGGGACGTTTCTAACACGGTGCTCAATCTGCATTTGCACTCTTTTGTTTCTTGTTTCCGGCAACGCTCACGCTACCTCTTTTATGTATCTTTCCATGGGTGAACTGATAGAGAAATCTGATAGGATTCTCACGGGCACTGTCGTCTCAAAGGGGAAAGATGTCTATATCAGTATTCGAGAAACTCTTAAAGGTAAACCAACGGCGACTAATGAGATTCAGACCAGACGATGGGTGAAAACCATGGATCTCCTCAAGCCTGGGACCAAGGGAATATTCTTCCTGCAAAACACGAAGGATGATAATATCGCGGTCCCCTATCATCCGGGCTGTCTTCAAAGCATTGAGAAGCTGGGCCATGTAAAATCCTTGACCGATATGCTCAAAGATCCGAAGCCTTATGTTGACTTGTCCAAGTATCCTGAAGACCCTGCCCGAGTGTATCTCCTCGGCTCTTTGTTTGCAGGTTTCACGTCTGTCTGCAAGGAATTTCCCTTCCTGGACGGAGCCGTTTGCGGGAGGCAGTACTACGTGCGTGTCCCATGGAATGACAAGAGCCGTGTTGTTGTTCGCGGCAAGGTTGCCAAATGGGATCGGGTTGTCCTGACTGTTACATCAACCAATCCGGGCGGTGAGTTAGAAGAATTTGCTCAACGCACTGTTGGCAAGATTGTACGTTTTTCAAAAGCCAACAGGGTGCATGGGCCATTCACTCTAACAATCGATGCTCGATGGCCGAAAGCAGTGGGAACCTTGAAGACCAGCGATGCTGTTGCCTATATCAGATCTAGGCTTGAATCAAGGAATCCGAAAGTCGTTAAGGAGGCGATCGTCGCTCTGGCAAAAATGCGCGATCTGGGAGCCCTTAAGAAGATCGAAACGCTTTTAAAGTACGAAGACATAAACGTTAGAGGCTCTGCGAAACATTGGATTGTCTGGGCGAAGGGGGGCGTTACAGGGCGCGGACCAGCCGAAAACCCACTACCTGAACGACCGTCGTCGGCCTCCAGCAATCCGGCGAACCCGAAAGGGACACGATTATCAAATCGCGGTCCTATCTCCAGGCCGCCCAAGCAGCAACGACACCAGCAAGAGCGCACCGGCATCCTTTTTGCGTCCAGGCGGGATGGGAATCTTGAAGTTTACGTAATGAACGCGGACGGGTCCGGGCAGATTCGATTGACCAACTCTCCCGGGACGGACAACGTGGCCGAATTCAGTCCCGACGGCAGGACGATCGTTTTTCAGTCATCACGTGACAGGAACGGCGAGATATACATTATGAACTCCGACGGATCGAATCAGAACCGTCTGACGAGGCATCCCAGCAGCGACACCAGTCCCACCTTCAGTCCAAATGGAAAGATCATTGCATTCTCTTCCGATCGAGAAGGAAGCTATGATATATACATCATGACGGTCGACGGAGTTTTACAGGGGCGACTGATTCATAGTCCCAGTATAGATCTTGTTTCGGAATACAGTCCCGATGGGAAGGATCTTCTGTTCCAATCCGATCGTACCGGAAACTCTGAGATTTGCCTTTTCAACCTTGAAACCGGGAAGACTATTCAACTGACCAGCAGCAAGAACCCCAAATTCACTGCTCGATTCAGTCCGGACGGAAAGAAGATCATTTATGCGTCACTTGAAGGGGCTTCCAGAATCTTGTACATGATGAATCGGGACGGTTCCGGTCGACGTCGGCTCACATCAAAAACAGGCTTCAATGAGACTCCGGTCTTCAGCCCAGACGGCAAGAAGCTCATTTTTGAGTCGAGGCGCAATAGGTATAGTCGCATCCACATAATGAATGTGACTGGCAAAGATCACCGACCCCTCATCGACAATAAGGCGGCCGAGTTTCCTTCGGACTGGCGATGAAGCGGCGCCTAAAATGACTTCCCACAGAAAGGAAAAGGGGTCAGAGAAAGCGCCGGGATAAACTGGCTCGGGATAAGGAATGAAAGAGTCTTACAGAGAAGAGTCAGCCAGTCGCTCTGGCCTTGACCCGTATGCTGGCGATGGTAACCACCACCCGCAGTTGACACAGCCGGACGTGGCGTGGGATACTGATCGCGTGAGTGGACGATCCGATAGAACGCATAACAAGCGTGTGCAACGGACGCCTGCGGCGCCGCTGACACGAAACGTTGGATGAAAAAATGAATCTCAAGCGATATCACAACTTGACCATAGTGTTATTAACCATCATTCTGTGTCCCAGAGTTAGTACAGGGATATCCAGGTCGATGACTTTTGATGAACTGGTTTCCGAATCATCACTTGTTGCTAAGGTTAAGATTGGCAAGACAAAAGATGATAAGCACTACCGTTTCAAGCGAATTGCGGATGTGCTGGTTCAAGACGCAATCGCAGGGTGCGCCAAGGGAGATCGCATCAAACTAAGATATGACAATGGCTATGCATGCCCGAACGTTACTTACAAGGAAGGCGAAGAAATTGTTCTCTTCGCAATCAAGGATATTGATGGAACCTATTCCACTGTTGGTTATGACAATGGAAAGAGCAGGATTGATGCGGCCACATACTCGGATCGTGCAGCCAAAATCAAAAAGGCGGCGGACAGGATTGCAGTTGATGTGTCGCTGAAGACAATAACGTCGCCTGAAGCGGGTCTGGAGATCAGCATTCTTAATAAGGGAGCAGACAATCTCATACTATTTGATCAGGGCTATCCTGATGTCCGGACAGGCGACAAGAACCCAAGTGATAGCATACAGATGCAGTCAGGTTATGTGGTTAAGCTGATAGTGCTTGTTTTGGATTCAAATAACATCGGCGTAATGGCGAGCAAATCCATAAAGAAGAAGGCTCCTGACATCACTCTAAAGAAGAACGAATGCTGTACAGGAAGAGTTGATATACGGCGTATTCCTATCTACAGTAGCAAAACCATCAAGGTCCGAATATGGGGGTCTGTAGGCCCACATTTGTCGGAACCAGTCGAGATAAAGTTCAGCCCCAAGAAAACACTGGGCGCCAAAGAAGCACAGGGTGAGAAAAAGGCAAGTTCACCCAGACCGTGGCCTATGAACCTAAAAAGGAAGATCATCCAACAAAACGCTCCAGCGGACGCGAAAAAACCGCGCCGGTGACCTTAGACGTTGTGCAGGAGAAATGAAGAAACCGATAACGGGGACACCCACCGTTATTCGCGGCTCAATAACGAGGAACCATGAAGACCACGAAACTGATCTCGATTGCCGTCTGTCTGCTGACCTGTGCGGGATGTCAACCCAACATGGTCGAGTTGGAGACGGATTTGCCGTCGGTATTCAAGGAAAACCCGATACCTCGTCGCAAGCCGGGCGAGCCATTCCTGGTGCCGCAGGGGACGAAGCTTCTGTCACGGGGCGTCGAAGTGACGTCCAGCGATATGGAGCCTATCATCGGCGAGCTCGAGTTGGTCACGGATGGCAACAAGAAGGAGGCCCTGGACGGGGACTACTATGGCCAGATTGTCGAATTGGCACCCGGCCTGCAGTGGGTGCAACTCGATCTCGGCAAGCCGCATGCCCTCCACGCGATCCTGGTATGGCACGATTACTGGAAGTATGACTTTTTCCCAGGGGAGTATGCTCAGTATCGACATGTGTATCAGGATGTCGTCGTCCAGGTTTCGAATGATCCCGCGTTCAAAAAAGATGTCAAAACGGTTTTCAATAACGACCACGACAACTCGTCCGGCCTGGGCCAGGGCAAAGACGACATCTACCTCGAGACCAGCGAAGGCCGCTGGATCAACCCAGAAGGCGTGGAAGGACGTTACGTGCGCCTCTACAGCCGCGATTACAACCGCCTGTGGCGTAGCCTTGTCGATGGCTCCTGCGGGACCGGCTACTGCGAGTCTAACCGCTACATCGAGGTCGAGGTCTACGGGAAATAGGTTTCTACCGTACGAGCAATACGCAGGACGGTCCCCCGGGGTCATCCTGCTGAACAGAGCAAAGTAGGCACAACAATCGCATGCAGGCGACGTCGTAAACTCCGCGCCTGATGCGTGACGTTGTGCAGGAGAAATGAAGAAACCGATAACGGGGACAGCCACCGTTATTCGCGGCTCAATAACGAGGAACCATGAAGACCACGAAACTGATCTTGATTGCCGTCTGTCTGCTGACCTGTGCGGGATGTCAACCCAACATGGTCGAGTTGGAGACGGATCTGCCGCCAGCAAAATACGACCGGACCCAGAAACCTCGCCGCAAGCAGGGTGAAGCATTCCTGGTGCCGCAGGGCACGAAGCTTCTCTCACGGGGCGTCGAAGTGACGTCCAGCGATGAGGAGCCTATCATCGGCGAGCTGGAGTTGGTCACGGATGGCAACGAGGAGGCCCCGGACGGGGACTACTTTGTCGAATTGGCACCCGGCCTGCAGTGGGTGCAACTAGATCTCGGCAAGTCGCATGCCCTCCACGCGATCCTGGTATGGCACAATTACTGGTACGACGGCGGGGATTTTTCATATATGTTTCGATGTATGTATGAGGATGTCGTCGTCCAGATTTCGAATGATCCTGCGTTCAAAAAGGACGTCAAAACGGTTTTCAATAACGACCACGACAACTCGTCCGGCTTGGGCAAGGGCAAAGACGACACCTACCTCGAGACCAGCGAAGGACGCTGGATCAACCCCAAAGGCGTGGAAGGACGTTACGTGCGCCTCTACAGCCACGGCCATAAATGCCTGTGGCAAGGCAAAGAGGACCCTACCCGCTTCGACCGCTACGAGGAGTATAACCGCTACGTCGAGGTCGAGGTCTACGGGAAATAGGTTTCTACCGTACGAGCATTACGCAGGACGGTCCCCCGGGGTCATCCTGCTGAACAGAGTAGAGTGCGAACAAGCTCTGCTGGCCGACGGCGAAGACGCCGCGACTGAAGGAGATGAGGGTCAGGCCTCAGAATAACAAATAGGGAGTGCCCAACCAGAGCATCAAGCGGAGCGGCGATGCCGCCCGCTTATGCTCGGCGTTAGCCAACGTAACGCACCCACCTAGCGTCGCATGTCTATATGCGTAACGATTTGGCGCCGTTCCGTCCAAACCCCTTGTTCGCACGAACCCACAGGCGGATAATACAGTAAGATAGCTGACCGGCCGACTCGCCGTGGGCGAGATCGGCGCTATTGCCGGAACAAGCGAATACTGCCCAAGGAGCAGGCCCGGCCAGGCTTTACTTCGGAGACCTGCCTTGGCCGAGTCGCCGACGCTCCAAAGCTATGGCGACGGAGCGGCTTCCGGCACCGGTTCACCTCGACGAGTTCTTCCATCAAAGACTTCACCCAACCACCCCAGAGGGGTACGATGTCTGGGCAGTTCCCTCGCTTTTGGATATGACCGAGCAGGCGAAACATCGCGAGGCCGACGGCCTTGTCCGGTCGGTCGCAACGTTCATCGACGAACAGTCGCTGATCGCTCCGCGCGCGGGCGTCGTGGTGGGCGTCTCGGGCGGGGCCGACAGCGTGGCGCTGCTGGCGATCCTGCGCGAACTGGCCGCCGATGCCGCCAGAGGCTACAGCCTGACCGCTGCACATTTGCATCACGGCCTGCGCGACTCGGCCGATGCCGACGAGGCGTTCGTGAAGGAACTGGCGGACCGGTGGCGGATCCCGCTGGTCAGCGAGCGTCGGGACGTGTCGGCCGGTGCCGAATCGGCGGGCGAAGGCATCGAGGCTGCCGGGCGCAGGCTTCGCTACGAGTTCCTGGGGGAAGTTGCGGCCGGGGCCGGCGCGGCGTGCGTGGCTGTGGGCCACCACGCGGACGACAACGTGGAGACGGTGCTTCACCGGCTTATCCGCGGCACGCACCTTCATGGTCTGGCGGGAATTCGCCCCTCGCGCCGGCTGGGCGCGTCGGATGTTATGCTCGTGCGTCCGCTGCTGCGGGTCCGGCGGGCGGAGATTGAACGGTACTGCCGCCAAGCGGACATCGCCTGGCGGACGGATCCTACCAACGCGGAGGTCAGGTTCCGGCGAAACTTCATCCGGCACGAGCTGCTGGGCCTGCTCCGCGAGCGGCTCAATCCCAGGGCGGATGAGGCGATTCTTCGACTGGCCGAAGCGGCGGCGGATGCGGATGCGTATCTTACGGCCCAGGCCAACAAGGTGCTTGACGTCGCCGGGGAGCCGGCCGACGGAGCGCCAGGCGCACTCTCGCTCGACTGTGGGCTGCTGGGCAGCCAGCCGCATGTGATTCAGACCTGCGCGATGCGGATTGCACTGGAGGCGATCGGCGTGCCGATGCGCACCGTCGACGCCGAGAAGCTCAACGAGTTGGCCGAGTTGCTCGCCGGCGCCGACCGGCAGGCTGTGCCGCTGCCCGGCGGGTATCTGGCCCGGCGAAGAGGCGACAATCTCATCCTCGAGCCGCCCCGCCCGAGCGCGCCGCCCTTGCAGGCCGAGCAGGTCGAGCTCAACTGCCCGGGGCAGACCACCCTTGCCGATGGGAGGATCGTGAGCTGCCGGGTCGAGCCGTTGGACAGGCGGGCTTTTGAGGCCCATTGCCGTGCCCGCCCCGCCGGCGTTGAGCTGATCGACGCGGACAAGGTCCGCGGGCCCCTTACCTGCCGCAGCAGGCGTGAGGGGGACAGTTTTCTCCCGCTCGGGTCGCCGGGGAGGCAGTCGGTGGGCGAGTTCCTGACCAACGTGAAGGCCCCCCACGGGCATCGCGATCGGGCCCTTTGCATCTGCGACGAGGCGGGCCTTGTTTACCTGGCCCCCTACCGCATCGACGATCGGGTAAAGGTCACGGGGGCGACAAAGCGAATGCTGCGAATCCAGGTGGATATTTGATGCCTGGTGAGCCGGCGGAAGCGCGGGGCCGCCATTGAACGACCCGATCGGTGGGTGGCAACAAAACTGTGAAACGATTTTGTGGCCGCAAAAGGTCCGTGAGCCATAACATCTGTAATAGGCGTTAGTTAGACGTGTTTTGTTCGCCGGACTGGCCGAGAGGGTGTTGCTCAGGGTTGCGTTAGTGTTGCCACCTGATTTGGGCCTGCTTCCGTCTTGCCTAAGGCTTCGCCGGACAGGTTGCGGCGATGGATGTGAAGCTTGACCCAGCGACGGCGGCCGGGCAGAATATCGCCTGGAAAGCCAGATATGGACATTGTCGCACGACTTGGAAAGCGGACCTTGCATCAGCTCAGCGCCTTCGGGGACTTCTGCGTTTTCTGCGGGCAGACGTTCCGATGGCTCTTTGCTCAGGGGACGTGGCGCAAAGGCGTCCGTCTGGCGATGCCGCAATTCTACGCGATTGGCGTATTGAGCATTCCGGTCGTCATGGTCACCGGAATGTTTGTGGGAGCGGTGCTGGCGGTTCAATCCGTGATGCAGTTCAAGGGCATCGGAATGACGTCACGAATGGGCACCATCGTGAACCTGTCGGTGCTGCGCGAGTTGGGTCCGGTTCTGGCGGGGATTCTTCTGGCGGGCCGCGTGGGAGGCGGCCTGACGGCAGAACTCGGCACGATGCGCGTGACCGAACAGATAGACGCCCTGCGGGCCATGGGCATAAGTCCGTTGCGTGTCCTGGTGGTGCCGCGTTTCCTGGCGTGCGTCCTGCTGATACCGATCCTGGTGCTATACGCCAACGCTATGGGGATTCTGGGCGGGTATATTGTGAGCGTTCACATTTACGATGTTACCGCCTCGGAGTTCTGGTGGCACGCCACTCAGGCAGTGGGCTATTTCGATATCTTCTACGGCCCCATCAAGAGCCTGTTCTTCGGCACGGCAATAAGCCTAATCTGCTGCTACAAGGGGTTTCGGTGCGATCCCGGTGCCGCTGGCGTGGGCAAGGCCTGCACGGAGAGCTTTGTAGCGAGTTGCATGGCGATACTGGCGCTGGACTTCTTCCTGGGTATGCTCCTCAATACGGTGTACGTGTCCATTTATGGTGTGGAGATCGTCCTGTAATCCTCGCGCAAAGGCTGGGCAAAGACCATGCGGAACCCTATTAGCAACTGGTTGAAGCGTCACCGGAACCCGACGAGTTTCTGGCTGCACGTGGTGGGAGTGCCTGCGTGCTTCATTGCCGCGCCGGCGCTGGCTATCTTCCGCAAGTGGTGGCTCGCCTTGGCGATATTCATTGCCGGCTACGCTCTGCAGTTCATCGGACACCTGGTGGATGGAACCCGCAGCGGGGAGGAGATACTTCTCAGGCGACTGTTTGGGAAGAAGTGATTATCAGTCCACCGCCGCCACGTGCTCGCTCATGCGGTTGCGCAGGCGGCCGGCCACGTACGACTGCAATGCATCACCCGGGCAATCCGTATGGGCATTGGGCGCCGAGCGATGTGAGATGATGTTCCCAGCGGGTATGTGATAAGTGTCGGCCAACTTCGTCACGAGTTTGTCCAAGGCCACCAGTTGCGACGCCGAAGGCAAATCCCGGTCGAACCTGCCAACCAGGCAGATACCGATACCGTAGCTGTTGTACTCGTTGCCAGGTGTGCCTCCGCAGTGGGCCCCGTACTTCTGGGCTATCCAGCGACTGCCCGTCTCAACACGCCCGTCAGGCCCGCCCTTCCCGTTGTCTATCACAAAGTGGTAACCCAACTCGTCCCATCCGCGCTTGCGATGAGCCCGGTCGAAGGCCTTCGCGCTTCCACGGTCGGTCGCGCTGTGGTGAATCACAATGTACCGCCACTTCCACGAGCCTTGGGCGCCATACGGCCATCCGGTATTGGCAGCCGCTTTGTGTACGGCGGCTCCGCCGCGGCTGAAATCCATCTCGTAGGCCGGCAACTTTGTTCTGGAGAATAGATGGGGATTGAGGCAGCCGGGCAGAACCATAACCAACGGCACACAAATCTGCATCAGCATCCATGACTTGATTCGGTTCATCGCTACCACACGAACAGGGGAGGAGATATTCGCTACTGGGATATCGGCTGACCGGCAAGATATTCTTTGAACATTGCCAGCGACTCAAACTGGTGGACTCCGCCGGGAAGCGCCTCCGCCCGTGGCGTGGCGATGAGGTACGTGAAGAAACCGCCCTTGGCCGCGCGGCGGGCAAGCTCAACATCGGCGGTTACCACGAAGGGCTTTGGCCCGCCTGGACGCAACCGCCTGAGCCTGTCGGCAAACTGCTTAACGGCCCTGAACACCTCCGGATCTCTCATTATCTCCCAGATGACCGGCGTGCTGCTTTCGAGCCTGCGCAGCCTTCGGCGAATGTCGACGAACTTTCGCATCGGGCCGGGGTGGAAGAAGGCCGGCTGCCCACGGCTGCGTAGTTCGGCGAGGCACCCAGCGAGCTGATCCGGATCGGTCGCTCCCAGTGCCATTCTGGCATCCAGCAGGAACACATCCGTCTCAAGCGAGACGATACACAGCAGCGCGTCAGTGCGCTGATAAGCAAAGGCGCTGTACGGGTTTCCCTTAATCGTAACGCGGTTGACCCCGATGTGGTGCTTGTCAACCTGCGGGTGTATCCGCTTGCCGTATGTTGGGGTAAAGATCGCCGGCCCACCCAGCCGGTACGACAGAGCGGCGTGGGCAAAACCATGTGGCCCGGGTGGACGGATCCAGCCCCTCCACTCCACTTTGGACGGGTTCGCCAGAACCGCATCAGGCACCACCATAATCACGTCGGCATCAGAGACGACTTCATGGGTCGCCAGGGCGCCGGCCCATGCTCCACCGGCCGCAACACCCGCCGCTACTGCAAGCAGCGACCAGCGACACAGGAAACCTATCGTCCCTTTGAGACCATCCGGCATAGGTTCACTATCGTCCTAACCTGGACGTGGCGACCACAAAAGAGCAAGCGGCCCGGCCTCATGCCCAAGCCCTGAAAAGATCAAAAGCCTCATGCAGCACCGCTTCGACATTCTATATAATAGCGAGGTACGGATGAGGGTCTCCGGTGGACTCTTTAACTCTGAAAAAGCTCGATTTCGACAAGGTCCGGCAGATTGTGGCCCGGTTCTGCAGTTGCAGCCTCGGCAAGGATCTGGCGGCCCGGTTGAGTCCGTCTCGCAACCCGCAGACGGTCGTCCAATGGCTCGCGCGGACATCTGAGATGATCGCGGCGATTCGTGACGTGGCCTTGCCTCCCTTCGGCGGGATAACGGACATCCGCGCGGCCATGACACGCGCTTGCCCCGGCGGCGGGGCGAACTGCGAAGACTTCGTAACCATCGCCTCTGCCTTGGAAGGAGCAGCCAACCTCAAGACATATCTGAATTCTCTGGGCGAGCAGTCCGAACTCCTTCATGAGCTGGCCGGGCAGATCTCCACATTCGAGGGGGAGGTAAAGGCGATCCGGTCAATCATCGGCCCCGATGCCACCGTAATGGACGAGGCCTCCACCCGCCTCGCGAAAACCCGCCGCGAGATCGCCCAACTCACACAGCACATCCACGACGTCATACATGGGTATCTCCGCGACGACGAGGTCGCCAAGCTCCTCCAGAACGTCACCGTAACCCTTCACGGCGACAGGTATGTCCTGCCGGTCAAGGCCGAAAACCGGGGCCGCCTGCCCGGCGTCGTCCATCGTGCATCCGGTTCGGGCGCTACGGTCTTCGTCGAGCCGAATGCGAGCGTCGAATTGAACAATCGCCTTTCCGACCTGCGAGAGGACGAGCGCCGCGAGATCCAGCGGCTGCTCGGCCAGCTTGCGCTTCGCGTCTCGGGCAGAGCCGACCAGGTCGCCTCCACCATGCGTATAGTGGCGCAAATCGACCTGCTTTCGGCCAAGGCGCAATACGCCTACCAGTTCGACATGACCTGTCCACAGATCAGCGAACACGACGGCCTGGAGTTCCACCAGGCCCGGCATCCTCTGCTGATCGACCAAGCCTGGCGTCAGGCCAAAGCCGGCGTCGCCGAGAACCAAAGGCATTCGGTGGTCCCGATAGACGTGCGGCTTGGTATTGACTTCGATCTTCTGGTGATTACCGGCTCGAACACCGGCGGCAAGACCGTCACGCTGAAAACGGTTGCGGTGCTTGTGCTTATGGCGCAGTCCGGGCTGCATATTCCCGTCCAGCGAGGGGCGAAGATGCCGGTGTTCGACAACGTATTCATAGACGTCGGCGACGAACAGTCGCTGGAGCAGTCGCTGAGCACCTTTGGCGCACACATAACCCGTATCAAGCACATCTTGGCCAATGCCGACAGGCGCAGCCTCGTGTTGCTGGATGAGCTCGGCAGCGGCACCGATCCCGACGAAGGCGGCGCGATCGGCGAGGCAATCCTCGACGAGCTCCGCGAGATAGGCTGCCCCGGCATGGTCACCACGCACCTCAGCGTGCTCAAAGCCTACGCCCTCAACCACGACCGCGTCGACAACGCTTCAGTCGAGTTCGACACCAAGACCCTCCGCCCCACCTATCACCTGCGGATAGGCACCCCCGGCGAGAGCCACGCGATAACCGTCGCCAAACGAATTGGCCTGCCCGAGCGGGTAACCGGCGCAGCCCGCGTCCACCTCAGCAAACGCAGCAGGCACTTCCTCGACGCCATCCGGGCCACGGGCGCGGTCAGGCAGTCAGCCGAGGCCGCTCGCGCCGATGCCCAGAACGCTCAACTGGCCGCCGACACCCGCCAGGAAGACTACCAAAACAAGCTGCAAGAGCTGCAAAAGGCCCAGGAGGACTTCGAGCTGTGGCTGGCGAGCCTGCCCGAGATGAAGCCCGGCGACGAGGTGCACGTGCCCTCCCTCGGCAAAGCCGGACGCCTCGTCCGTCTGGAACTCCACAAGCAGATTGCCGTCGTGGACGCCGATAACGTTCAGGTCGAGGTGCCTCTGCGCGAACTCCTGCCCGACCTGGGACAGAAAGAGGTGCGCCGGCAGATCGTGGACCTGCGCAAGGAGATGGCCCAGCAGGCCGCCCTGAACGCCGCTGCCACCTCCGAAGCCAAGCGAATGCAACAGGAATACAAGGCCGACCTTGCCCAACTGCAGCAACGCGGCAAGCAATTCGACGCCTGGCTGCACGCGATCGGCCGGGTGAAGATCGGCGACGAGGTGCCGATCGCCCGCCGCCCCGGCAAGGGCAAGCTGCTGAAGGTTGATCTGGCCGCCCTTCGAGCAACCGTCGCAACCAAAGATGGCGAGCTTGAGCTCCGGCTCCAGGAGCTCTTTCCACAGACGGGGCTATTCGCGCCGCGCCCGCAGGATCGCCCTCAAAAAGCTCCCCGCAAGAGCAGGCCCTTCGATCCGCCGCGGCGGACTCAGGGCAAGCAAAAACAGCCGGACACGAAGTCCCGGCCCATGCCGAGACGCAAACCATCCTCCCATGCCGCCAAGGCTGCCCGTAAGGACATCCTCTCCCTCAAGCCGGGACAACAGGTCTATGTTGTACCGTTCGGCAGGCGGGCCAAGCTCATTCGCATCAACGCGGAAAAAGGCAAAGCCGTTGTCCTGAGCGGTGCGTTTGAGATGGAAATCCCGCTCGCCGATATCGACATCGCCCGGTGAGGAGCAGCAATTGACGATTGTTGATTTTCGATTGCGGAATGCAGATCTCGGATTGCAGATTGCCGCTTGCGGCTTAGCAGGGCGAGGCACAGGGCGCGGGTGTGAGGGATGGGGTTCGAATGCAGGCCGGAGGTGCGACTTCACACGGAGGATCGTTAATGACAAAGAGGAGGGTCATGGGTATGCGTGCTAAGCCGCAAGCGGCCCGCTAGGGCCAGGTACACTTCCTGGTAGGATTCATCTATTCCAATTGCCTCTGCGTCTCGCCACGCGTCTGCGTCCGCCGTGGCGGGGCGGATCTTCGACCTCCCCTAGGCCCCAAGGCCCCTAGGGGGGACAAGTCCGCGTCTCCCCTAGGCCCCAAGGCCCCTAGGGGGGACAGGTCTGCGGCAATATCTCCGGAAAATGTGAAAAAACTTTTTCCCCGAAGGGCCTGGCGCAAGTGGCTGTGAGGCAAATGCTTCCGCGCGGCCGCCGCGAACGCCCCAGCCGCCCGCGCGCGAGAATCGCCATTTTCGGCCCAAAGGCGCTGTCAAAACTACACGTTATACAGATGGCAAGGTGTGCCCTTTCACCGCAGACCTGTCCCTAGAGGGGAGACCGCAGGGACCGCCGAGATAAGAAGAATTCGCTCAAACCTATAATGGCGAATACCTCCCCCCCTAGGGGGGACAAGTCCGCGGAAGTAGTTGGACATTTTCCGCGGATTTTTTGAAAAGAATTTTTCGCCAAACGGCTTGGCGCAAGTGGCTGTGAGGCAAATGCTTCCGCGCGGCCGCCGCGAACGCTGCGCCCGCGCGGGCAAGAAAACCCCAAATACCACACAAAGTACTTCCGAAATCTACACGTTATACGGAGGGGGAGGAGCGCGAATACACCGCGGAAAGCAGAAAGCGGAATCTCTAACCTCTAATCCCTGCTGCCTAACCCCTAATCACTGACCCCTAACCCCTGGTCTCTAACCCCTAATAACTGACCCCTAACCCCTAACCACTGACCCCTAACCACTGGTGTATATCATGCCCAAGAAAAAAGACTACGACGACGAACTGGTGCAACTGCTCGGAACGGCTGAGCTTTCCAACCGCCAGATCGCCGAACGCGTCGGCCTGAGCGTTGCTCAAGTCAACTGCATCGCCCGCGGGGAAAGCCGCCCCGACCTCCAGCCCAGGATAAACGCGGCCATGCGCCAGACCCTGAAGGCCGCCTGGAAAAACGGCGGGCGGCTCGACACCGAAAGCGGCGAGCAGTTGCCGACCAACACGGTCCACGCCACCTTCGACCGGTATCTTGCCGTCGAGCTGATCGGCTCCGGGCAACTGTCGACCTCGCAGATCGCCAGGCGACTGGGCGTCGGCAGGAGCACCGCATGGCGCATCATGGCCGGGCGCTCTCACCCCGAGCTTCAGCCGCTCATCCGCGAAGCCCAGCGGGTCTACCGCGACCAGGCGAGGCGGCTCGGGACCAAGTGGAGCGTGCAGATCGTCACGAAGCAGATCAAGGTCGGCCTGGAGGACGACGGCTGGGTCGGCCTGCGCGCCCGCCAGGACCTGCTGGACCGGTTCCTCGGCCCGGAAGATTATTCGGCCAGGCACGAAAACCTGGCCGACAGGCCCGGGCTGGCCGACCTGCCCGAGCCGCTCAAGACCGAGGTGATCCGGGCCCTTGGCGGCCCGGTTGATGAAGATGACGCGTACGGCGATGCTCACTGGGCGACGGTGGCTGAGCAGGAACCCCTAAAGGACGATGTAGCTCAGCCGCCCTCGGCTGAGCAGAAACAAAGAACGCCGCAGCCGGGGGCGGCTGCTCTACAGGCCGGAATGAGAAGGACGCCGCGCGACCCGCCGGGTTCGTAGCGGGTAGGCAGGCCCCCCCACGGGGCCTTGGGCCTGGGGCCCCTAGGGGGGCAAGCCCAGCCACTCGAGTGGCTGGGTCCGGCCCTTGATGTTTCCTGTTTGTCCTGAGTGCCTCCCCCTAGAACCTTGACGCCGGCGCGCTGTTCGCTATCATAGCGTGCGGATACTTACCGGTTCTGTTCCGGTTACAGCTTCCACGGGCCGGCAATGGCAGACTACGCCGCATCCCCGGCGGATGCCGCCGGAAGGAGAATGAACGATGACGGAAGAAGCGGACAGGAAGAACGCGGATGAGGCCAGGGGCGACAGCACACAGCAGCGAAAGAAGGCCTACATGCCTCCGGAGTTGGTCAAGCGAGGCCCGGTGGCGAAGGTAGCAGCCGTCACGCTGTTCATAGCCCCTCAACAGATTAGCTGACGCTACGCCGCATCCCCGGCGGATCCCGCCGGAAGGAGAATGAACGATGACGGAAGAAGCGGACAGGAAGAACGCGGATGAGGCCAGGGGCGACAGCACGCAGCAGCGGAAGAAGGCCTACATGCCTCCGGAGTTGGTCAAGCGAGGCCCGGTGGCGAAGGTAGCAGCCGTCACGCTGTTCATAGCCCCTCAACAGATTGACTGACGCTACGCCGCATTCCCGACGGATGCCGCCGGAAGGAGAATGAACGATAACGGAAGAAGCGGACAGGAAGAACGCCGATGAGGCCAGGGGCGAGAGCGCGCAGCCGCCGAAGAAGGCCTACATGCCTCCGGAGTTGGTCAAGCGAGGCCCGGTGGCGAAAGTGGCGGCCGTCACGCTGTACATTCCAGCCAGTATTCAGTAGCCGGTAGTCAGTCCATGCCCAGTGACTGCCGTCGCTGGATTGGCCGTTTCTTTGGAGTGCGCACGGCCGGCAGGAAAGTTCGCTCGGAAAGACAACGACTAGACACAGATTTCACGGATTGGGATAAGCGTGGGTCGTTCAGAGGTTAGAGGTTAGGCCTGTTCACTTCAGTGAGGCAGGTTCTGAATAGACTTTCCCCGCGTTACGGACCTGCCCCACTGAAGTGGGCAGGCCAACAGAGGCCTTGACGAAGGCGGGTTCATTCGTGATTCGTCGGTTCGACGTTCGACATTCATGATTCGCTGTCCGTGATACGGATCCTCGCCTCAGCACTTTGACGCCCGAATTGATTGGCCCCCGGGCACAGGCCGCGATAGAATCGGGCAGCAGAGTTCCGGCTTCGTGCTGCGGGATACCGGCTACTGGCCACGGGCTACTGCCGTGACGGGTGGATGTCAAGACGCCTTCGCCATGGCTACGCCGAGACAAGAACGTTGGGGCTGGCCGGAGAAGTACCCTGTCCGTTTCGGCTTGGGATAAGCATTGTGTCACCGGAACTCCCTTGCCTTCAGACCGCCCGGTCATTACGCTCTTTCGGGCATTCAAGAGGCCCGGTGACGCGGATTCTGCAAGTAAGGCAACTGGTGTGATGTTTCTACCCGCGCAACATCTGCCCGCTGCTTAAAGGAACCAAGACCATGGCAATCAAACCAGCAGGTGCTACTGCGATCGCTGAAATAGTGCCCATCGAGCTTTCTAAGGTCCGGGTCAGCGACCTCAACGTTCGCAAGATGGGAGCAGATAAGGATCTGGACGATCTTGCGGCGAGCATCAAGGCGGTCGGCTTGGTTCAGCCGGTAGTAGTCATGAAGGAATCGGGGAAGGATAGGTATCAGTTGATCGTTGGGCAGAGGCGCTACCTTGCTCACCAGAAGCTTGGGAGAAAGACGGTCCCTGCAATAGTGATAGACCCCTTGGACAGGGATGATGCGTTGATCCGATCTTTGGTTGAGAACGTACACCGTGTAGAACTGAATCATGCCGATGCGGCGAGGGCCGCGACGACCCTTTACAAGCGTCTTGGCAAAGATGTGAAGAAGGTATGCGGAGCCACCGGGCTGTCGGCTCGGAGAGTCCGGCAATATGTTAAGATTGAAGAGCTCGCCTCTGAGAAGACGAAGAAGAAATTGCAGGCCGGGAAGGTCGAACCGGCTGATGTTCAGCGCACTTTGGAAGCCGCGCGCGGGAACATCGATAAGGCGGACGAACTGCTTGACATGATGAGGAAGTACAAGCTGGACAAGCACCAGAAGGCGCGTCTCGTTGAAATTGGCGAGGCTCATGCAGACGCGTCTGCGAAAACCATCTTCGATGAAGCGCTGAAGCCACGACTAGAAGCAAGCGTCATTGTCCCTCTGCCCACAAGACTAAAGGATGGGTTGGCTCGGGCTGCGAAGAAGTTGCGGATGAGGTGGGAAGAGGTGGCTGCTGAGGCTTTGGAATACTGGTTGCAGAGCAACGGTTACCTCTGACAGACAAGTGAGAGCGTGAGAACACATTGATGGCGAAAAGAAAACCTAGTCCACGTAGAGTTGAGGAAGCACTGGCTGCAGTGATGGCCAATACCAAATGCAGGAAGCGAAAACTTGATGCTCTGGAGGTCGCCAACAATATAGAAGTAGCACGCCGAGGGTTGGGAACTTTGGGAAAGGTTGCCGAGAGCAGCGTTCTATCCTACGAAATGATACGGCAGATCCACTCCGTTCTGAAATGCACCGACCGTGTCAAGAAGCTAGTGAAACAGCGAAGACTTGATAGTTTTGACATACTTCACCGTCTGAGTAAGCTCTCACCCCCAGACCAAAACTCCGTTGCGGGCGCAGTCATTGCGGGTGACATCGATTCTGACGATGTTCGAGGCATCGTGAACCTTCGCAACGATTTTGCGAGACTGCCTATCAAACGGATCATTGAACGAATACAAGCTTCTCGGAACATCAAAGAATACATCGCCTACTTCATCATCCCGGGGAGGAAATACCCCGTTAACCTCTTTGAATCGCGCTTTGCAAAAGCCCTCGGGACTGAGAACATCATCTCTTTACACGTGGGGAAATCGACCCGGAAGGGGCACGTCGGGGTCTTGGTGCTGAACTCCGAGGGGAAGAGGCGACTACAGGAGAGCGCCAACCGGGAGGGCATGACAAAGAGACGATTCCTCGACGAGCTTGTTGGCAAGGGGGCCAAATAGGATGGCCAAGGTCTCACAAATGGGTGCGCAGGAACGGTGCCTGAAGTTAGAAGCACTAGCCTCGCTTGCGGAGCTACTTGCTACATGGCGATCAGATTATGAACAGCAGTTGCTGCAAAGGACCAAAGCACAGGGCCGCGTGTTTGACTTTGTCAAAGGTCTTAGGTTCTCGGCGCAGCTGATTTATGTGATACGGGAGTGGTTGTATCAGTACCGTTTACAGGCGCATTGGGGGCAGGTCATAGCCGATAATGGGGGGGTGCTTTCGCCCGAATGTGACGTCATTATTCACGATCACGGCCATATCAGAAGCTGGAATGACGGGAAGCCTGACCAGGTAATGGATTTCAAGTTCATAAAGCGTTCAACCGTCCTTGTTGTGATCAGCTGCAAATCGCTCCTCATCGCAATCGGTAAGGAACACAGGGACTACTGCGAGAGGATGAAACCGTACGTGGGCAAGACAAAGCTCTGGCTTTTCTCGGAATGTGTTCCAAAGGGCAAAGAGGCAAAATTGAAACGTGACGCTAGTGATGCAGGTTATCACCGGTTCTGGTACCTCTACAGTTGGGATACCAAGAATTCGCAAAAACAAGAGGACAGGAGCTCGTGGGCTGATTTTCTTGGCAAGGTGGAACATCTCGGCAAGACGGCGAGAAAAGCAACTCAAAGGAGTTAACAGTGCTGGGCTCCAGTAACCCCGAACCGGAAAGGCAAGATCCTTATGACGTTGCGTGGCGTGTGGAGGCTATCCGTAATGCAGGCCAAACGACCTAAGCGCGAAGTGAAACCCAAGAACCTATCAGCGGAACGCCCAAGCGCCTACGACAGTGCTTGGCAAGTTGCTTCCAAGGCGATCGCTGAAAGAGGGCTTGCTGGGCTTCAGATTCGTTGTCCTGCGTGCCACAGGCGGGGGACTGTCGTCTCCAAGTGGATTCCGAAGATCCCCGTCAAGCCCCTTTACGTTGTACATGCCAACGGTAATGGGCATTTCAAAGCTTGCGCCCTTCTGGGAGAGGAGGCCGACGCAGCCCGGAAGAAGGTCCGCATCTCCTACGACGATGTGACCAAGGCTATGCGACTAGGTAAGCCCTTTGTTCTGTTCAGCGGAGGGCGGGACAGCGTTTGCACACTGGAGTACTTGCGCAGGATTGCGAATTCCCTTGGAAAAGAACTGACGGCCATACACGCGGACACAACGGCGGGCTTCCCCGAAGTTGAAAAGTACGTGAAGACAATCTGCAAGAAGCTCAAAGTTCCTCTTGTTACGGTCCGTCCGCACAGGGATTTCTTCGACTTGGCGAAGAAGTGGGGAATTCCCGGGGTAAGGTCGCGGTGGTGCTGCTCGACCCTCAAGATCGCCCCGATAAAGAAGTATCTCGCTACGGTCGAAGGGCCGAAGGTTGTCTTCGACGGAATCCGGGCTGCCGAGTCTTTCTTGAGGGCTAAATACGTGCCAGTTTGGTTCCACCCCACGTTCCGGTGCATAAGTGTAAGTCCGATATTCGGGTGGTCGGATCAGAAAATCGACAGGTATTTTGAGCAAAGGAACCTGCCGCAGAACCCGACTGCTAAGCTTGGCAGCTCGGGTGAGTGCTGGTGCGGTGCGTACAAGTCCCGACGAGATTTCGAGGATTTGCTCCGGCTGCACCCGGAGATATTCGACAAGCTCATGGCGGTGGAGAAAGCGCAGAGGGGCACATATACGTTCGTCTATGAGAAGGGGACCCAGGTTCCGCTGAAGACAGTGAAAGCCCAAGCTCGGAAACGGAACAGATGCACCAAATACCAAAGTTCGGAGTTCGGCGGACACAATACTTAATTATTGGCCTTTCGCTTGGGCTTGCTTCGGCAATGGTGGACAGGGCCAGCGATTGCAGATTTCGCATTGCGGATTGAACGGCGGCGGCCGTGAGCGATCAGAGATTATGACAGGCCAGGCAGAGCCAGTGATCAGTAACCAGTAATCAGTGATCAGTAGCCCGTGGCCGGGATCAAACCCCCCTAGGGGCCCGAGGGGCCTAATTCTCAAATACTCCAAAGGGTGACAGCGCGGACGGCCGGAACTCCAAGCCGCCGGTTGAATGGGCGGGGAAAACACTGTCTAATAGTTGTTCGGAAAAGGAAAGGAGAGGACCGATGGAGAAATGTGAGAAATGCGGTGGTCGCAACATTTGGATGACGGTTGGTGTGTTTGGTCCAGAGGGACGTTGCCTGGACTGTAACCCTCCTCCCGGAGATGCTGCAAAGAATGTAGCCGAATGGGTGAAGCAGATAGAGAAGGAAGCCCCTGATTCCCCACAGTGTATTGAGAACATCGAAGCTATCGGACCTGCAGGGAGGGCCGCCATTCCTCTGCTACGCCGTATCTACCAGAAGCACGGCACGCGCAACTACCTTGGCTGTGCCGCAAAGGATGCACTTCGGACGTTCGAGAAGTTGAATTAGTCCACGCACCGTGACGGCCAGACCGTAGAATCGGGGATTTGGGGGTCAGGCCTCTGGTTTGGGAGCCAGTAGTCAGTGACCAGTTATCAGTGACCAGTTATCAGTGACCAGTGATCAGTAACCAGCTATCTTAATCCGGATCTGGCTGCGACGCTGGAGGAGCAGCGTCCTGCTCGCGGCTGTCATCTTTCTCGTCCCACCCCTCCATCCAGGCATATTGTATGACGTTATTGACCGCCATCAGAGAAAGCGGGCCGTAGGTTAGAAGTGTTCCGCGGACCGTGACCGATCTGTTACTACCCATGAATTTCTTCCTGGCATCGTACTGAATTCTCTCCGGGTTCCCAAACTCGCCAATGATCTGCTGTTGTGTCACAATCCTGCCAAGCCTCGCGTGTATTCGCGCTGTCAAGGGGACTTCGGCAGGAAGGACCAAGTCAAACCTGCCCGACGAGTGCGGCTGCAAGAAACGGTATATTGCCAAGGCATGTTGCCTGTCGATTGAGACGTTGAATATCTCGTCCTCAGGGGCAGTGAATACCTCGTCCTCAGGGGGATCGACATCCCTGGTTCTCTGTGGTGGGTAACTGGTTCGCGCCGCCGGCTCACTATGGCTGGTCTTCTCTGGACGCTGAGCCAACAACTGAAGGGCCACTGAAGTTCCTATGATGAGGCCGGCATACATGATGGCAAGTGCAATCAGAAGAAGGGTGTGTCGGGTGGGAACCCGACACATCGTACCACATCTAAGGCATCGCTCATGGCGCCCGGCCAATGATGAAGGGTTTTCCAGCACTGCCCCGCACCTCGTGCACCTGTACCTGATCATCTTCCCGTCTCCCACAGTCAGGACTATCGGCCGCCCGGGCCTCACGAGAGCATCCACCCTGAGTTCATCGGTGTCAAGAGGAGAAAACCGACGGCCAGTGACTCCCCCCCCCTGGGGGCCATAGGCCTGGGGGCCCCCCCACGGGGCCTCGGGCATGGGGCCTGGTCCGGATCACCGATCACTGATTACCGATCATTGATTGCCAATTGAACGGCGGCCGGGCCGGGTCATAGATTATGACAGGTCAGGCACAGCCGCGAGTCGGGCGTCCGGAATAAAAAGCAACCCCGGCCGCGGGGGAACGGCCAAGGCTGCAAATGCCCGGCCCGGGGGAGGGCCGGACTGTTGTCCGGGTGGGGGGGGACCCGAACAACAACATGATACTCTATCCGGGTTGGCCAAGCAACACTGTTTTATTATTTTTTGATTTGCGACTGGCTGTCCTGAGTCCCGATCCCGATGCATCGGGAGGATCGAGGGACAGGCAATCGTTCAGGTCTTCATCGAGTCCAGCATGACAACGGAGATCGGGCCGAACAGCATCGCCGGCAACCATGCAGCCAGTGTCGGCGAGAGCCCCGTATAACGGCACACGTACACAAATGCGTAGAAGGTCGCGACCATCAGCAGGCACAGCCCCGCGGAGGCCTTGACATTTCGCTGCCGCGAGAGAATAAACGGCAGGCCCAGCAGCAGCATAACCAGATTGTTGATCGGGTCGGCGATCCGGACGTGTTTCGTCAGCAGCGCACGGCGCATGTCCGGCACCCGCTTCTTCTCCACCAGCTCGCTGATGCGCCAGAACGGCAGAAAACTCAGCCACTCGCCGTGCTTCCGCATGACAAGTTCTTCGGTATTCAGATCGCTCGGGTAGAAGAGGACACCCTGGGTCAGTTCCCAGAATCCCTCCCTGTCGCCGACCGGGGGCCGCCAGACGGCAGAGTCGGCAAGGAAGATCCCAAGGCACTGGCCGTCGCTTGTTTTGTAGATGAACCGTGGGGACTCCAGAACCCCGCCTCTGGGCTTGCCGCGCTGCGGCGGCTCTGAGATGAATCGCTCAGCCTTAATCCTCAGGCCATAGTCCTCATCAGTCTGTTCATCGGGGTTATCGAAGGTAACCGTGCCGTCGGCGGGCATGTCCTGTCCACTATACTTGCGATATTCCTCCTGGGCTTTGGTCAGGTATACTTGGGCAGATATCTTTGAGGTGCAAATCCTCTGGAAGTCTGGTGTTTCCTTCCAGGGTCGGCCTGCTGCGGCAAGGCGGTCGAGTCTGGCCTCCTGGATGATCCAACCGTGCTGTCCATCGAGTTGGGGCTTCCTGGAAGGCTTAACCCATTTTGAAGGAAAGGCTTTTTTGCCGGATATGGCAGCCAGGGCATCATAGTCTCTCCCGCCCGGGGTGAGCTCCCTGCGGATGGTAACCAGTGGCGAGTCCATCGTTTCGGTGGCTTCGGTGAACCGATCGGCAAGCCAAGTGGCGCCCGTTGCATCGGTGGCGAAGTCCACGCCGAAGACCTCCGTGCCAGGTACGTCATCTCGCTCGCTCACGAGGTACTTGGCGACGGCGGGAATCGCGAATTCCTGGTCGACCATAATCAGCCCGCCCAGCAACATTGCACAGAGGATGATCGGCCAGACCACGCGGTGCAGGCTCACACCCGAGGCGAGCATGGCCACCAGCTCGTTTGTGCGGTTCATCACGTAAAGGACCGTGATCGCACCTGCGACTATTATCACACCTCCCAACTTGGCAAAGTACATCAACGAATTGGCGCCGTAGTAAATGGAGATGTTCCTGAGTGTCTCTGAAAAGGCCTCCGTTTTCTCGGCAAACTCGTCTATGTTCACAAACAGGTCGACCACAATGCGCAGCGTCATCATGACGACAAACCACAGGCCCGTGGAGATCAGAAAGCTCCGGACTATGTAGCGGTCGAGGGTCTTCACGGATTTATCCGGTCACTTTCGAGATAACTTGGCATAGACGATGAGCTTGGCCACCGCAAGTGCCAGTACGCCACCCCAGATCACGGCTATGCCATTGGCCTGGCTAACGTCCGGATTGGTCACCATCTTCTTGCCCATGATTATCATGACGAGCACAATAGACCCGGGCACCATAGCGATGACAAATGCACTGATGACCTGGCCGCCCCTGAATATCAGTCCCAGTGCCGCGCCAATGCCTACCAGCAGCAGGCAGCTCAGTCCAAACGCCAGGCGGCTGTGAATCTCGCCACGTATCTTTGCCCGGAGTTTCGTGATCCTCTCCTTGAGCTCGGGCAGCCTCGCCAGACCCCGGCCCAGTATCGGCTTACCTTCCATAATATCGGCCGACGTTACTTTGCTGCCCCGCTCGAGGATATCCGGCGGTAGAGGCAGTTGTCCGACCTGCCAGTCCGGCCTGCGGGTCGCATCGTTCCAACTCTCGCCGGGGTTCAGCACCTGTACGGAGCCCATCAATTCTATGCGGACACGAGATTCACCCGGAATCACTCCTGCGGCGGCTACAAACTCACCCGAAAGCGGATCCGGGGTGGCCGACACCGTGCCGCTCTCACCCCTGGCGACCTGGTGTGTGCGGCCGTCACGAACGACCGTGACCTCGACCGGGATGTGCGTTCCGTCGGGGTTGACGACCTGCCTGAGTGTCACGCTGCCGTCCGGGGCACGCTCGACCCTCGCGGCGCGGATGACATACGTGTTGCGAGTATCGCCAAGCTTATCGTACGAGCGTCCTGGCCCCAGGCCCTGCATGACGTCGGTGTGAAACATGTCGCGGATCATCTCTCGGCGCATTGCCTTCATTATGCCCCGAATCTGAGAGTTCACAGCGGGTTTGCGATAGGCCAGGCGCAGCTTGTTCCAGTTGTACCACGACGGTCTCTCCTCGGCAGGATTGGGCACCGGCAGGGTAAACATCTGGTTCTTTTCACGAGCGATGCGATGTCCCCCTCGTTCCATGGCCACCGGGTTCACGAGCAACACACCGACATAGGTGTCGTCCTCGCCCTTGACGAACCGGGCGTACGCTTTGGAGGCTGCCAGAACCCTCATCTCCCCAGCCTGCTTTCCCTGAGCGGCCACCACACCCAGCAGCGTCAGCTTGTCGCCTTTCTTGATCACTGCGTCTGCATGGACGATTCGTGTACGCAACTTACCCTTGCTGTCCCTCTTGCGCTCCTTGATGTAGTTGTATGTACGCAGCTTGCGGGCGACGATCCCCATCGCATTGGCCTTCACGGTCTTGGTCAAGAGTTCGGTCATCTTCGGGCCAACATAATTGCTCAGGACCATTGAGACCAGCGTGGCGACCACGCCCAGCACCAGCGCCGGCTTGAGCAGGGAGATGGTGGAGATTCCGCTGGCCCTGCACGCCGTCAGCTCGTTGTCCTGGCTGAACCGCCCGTAGACGATCGTTGCTGCGAATAGTGCGGCTATCGGCACAGTCAGCGACAGCATCATGGGCAGAGTGTAGGCAAACAGCATGGCGACCTGGCCCGACGCCAGACCACGCTTGCGAAGCGGCTCGATAATCGCAAAGACCGTCATTACCAGTGTGAAGGCCACAAGCGCAAGGCCAGCCACTTTCAACAGATCCCGTGAAATATAGCCGTGCAGCGTCTTGTTCACGTCACCTCTCCGTGGGCGCGGCGGTCCCGGCAGAGCCCCGAAACGCCCCTAACAATGTACCGGCCCATCCCCTCGGAGTAAAGCCCGCAGAGCATGAAGAGAGAAACAGAGCATTCTCAGCCGATGCAAAAGAAGGGCCCCCCGGACATCGAACTCAGAACTCAGAGCTTTCCTTTGGTAGATGGGATTTCGCCCTCGCGGGCCGGGTCGATTTCCTTGGCCGTGCGGAGGGCCTGGGCCACGCCCTTGAATATCGCTTCGGCCATGTGGTGGTCGTTGGAGCCGTACGGCACCTTCACGTGCAGGTTCATCCCCGCGGTCGAGGCCAGTCGCCGCAGGAACTCCTCCACCAACTGCACGTCGAATGTCCCTATCTTGTCGCCCGTGAAACTGACATTGAAGATGATGGCCGCACGTCCGGACAGGTCCATGGACACCTCGGCCAGCGCCTCTTCCATGGGCACCGAGGCCGAGCCGTAGCGCCTGATGCCCTCCTTCTCGCCCAGTGCCTTCACAAGGGCTTCGCCGAGGCAGATAGCCACATCCTCGGTGGTGTGATGGTCGTCCACCTCCAGATCGCCGCTGGCCGAGACGGTCAAATCCGTCAGGCTGTGCTTGCCGAGGTGGTCCAGCATGTGGTCCAGAAATCCGATGCCCGTCTCGCACCGCACTTTGCCCGTGCCGTCCAGGTCCAGGGTCAGCGTGATTTGCGTCTCTTTCGTTTTTCGTTTGATGGTCGCTTTACGGGGTTTGGCAGTCATAAGAGGTCTTTCATCGCCTCCACGAGCACCGCATCCTGTTTGTCAGTGCCCACGGTAATCCGCAGCTTGTCATCCAGGGGAGGCTCTTTGAAGTATCGGACCAGGATTCCGCGCGCCTTGAGCGCTTCGTAGACAGCCTTTGCATTGCCCCCCGGCGGCCGGACCAGCACAAAGTTCGCCTGAGACGGCACTACCTCGAAGCCCAGCCCCGCAAGATCGCCAACCAATTTGGAACGCGAGGCAACAATCCTTGCCACACATTCGTTGTGGTAGTCCTGGTCGGCCATGGCAGCGGCGCCGACGGCAGCCGACAGCACCCCGACGTTGTAGATAGCCTTTGTCTTCAGCAGGCCCGCCAGCAAGGAGGGATTCGCAACGCCGAAGCCGAGCCTCAGGCCCGCCAGCGAATACCCCTTCGATAACGTCCGCAGAACGATGACGTTGGCGTGCCTGTCGGCGAGGGCCAGAGCGTTCTGGTCAGCGAAATCGACGTACGCTTCGTCGATCACCAGCAGGCCGTCGAGCTTGCCCGCGAGATAGTCGAGCTGGTCCGTGGAAGGGGCTACGCCCGTTGGGCTGCCCGGATTGGCTACGAACGTGACGGTCCCGCCCGCCTGGATAAGGGCGTCAATCGGCACGCTGAAGTCGTCATTGAAGGGCACGGCGACTATCTGGGCGTCTTCGACCTGCGCCTGCGTGAAGTAGAACGGAAACGTTGGCACCGGGTACACGACAGACCGCCCCTTGGCCAGACATGCCCGGGCGATCATGATGATAATGTCATCGCTGCCGTCGCCGACGAGAATACTCTCCGGGGGCACACCCAAAACCTCACCAGCCGTTCGGCAGAACTCCCGGGCCATGGGGTCCGGATACAGCCGCAGGGTCCCGCCGTCGAACTGGCGCAACACCTCCAGGGCCGCCGGGCTCGGCGGATAGGGATTCTCGTTTTGATTCAGCTTAACGATCCCCTCGCCGCCAATCGGCTGGTCGCCCGGGATGTATGGCGTCATCGCATCAATGTTGTCACGGAAGAAGGTCATAGGTCATAGGTCGTCAAGTAGCCGCGAACTTCGCGAACTCCGCCAACAAGACCGGACTATTTTGTAAACACCACACGTTCGAAATCGAAAAACTCCTTGCCAAAGTTCAGCAGAAAACCCAGTGGTAAGCCAGAAGCCTTGAGAT
>SDBT01001871.1_pt1 | contig 37767 bp, 42 predicted proteins | sample 2277101 | NCBI WGS metagenome assembly SDBT01 (sample SAMN10404973, study PRJNA504765) | marine sediment metagenome | isolation source: marine sediment core GS10_PC15, 103 cmbsf | place: Arctic Ocean: Southern Knipovich Ridge | collected 2010 | reverse complement strand
GGGATCTAGTTGAATGCCATTAGCCGAATGACCGTCCCACTGGGCGACGAGGGCCCCGTCATCTACGGTCGTGTTGACTCCCTTGCCGTAGCGCGAGGTCAGGCCGCCGGCGAGATCGAAGTCTGTCCCGAGTCCGCCACCCGCCGTAGAGCGGCCGCTAAGTGTTCTGGCAACGTCTTGCCCCGTTTCTTTGCCCGGCGGAGGATTCCCCGACAGGCTTTGGCGCTCAAAAAGTACCGCCGCGGCACGTCGCCAGTCTCCAAGATGTCCGACAACGAACACGCGACGGCGCCGCTGTGGAACTCCGAAGTGCTGAGCGTCAAGAATTCTGTAGGCGAACCCATACCCGAGTTCCCCCAACGCTGAGAGAAAGGTGCCAAAGTCCCGTCCTTCGTTGCTCGACAGGACGCCGGGCACGTTCTCCCATACCACCCACTCGGGGCGTGCTCGTGCAGCAAGGCCAAGGAATGCGAGGGCCAAGTTTCCACGAGGATCCGCCATTCCTGCTCGGAGACCGGCGACGCTGAAAGACTGGCAAGGTGTTCCCCCGACCAGAAGGTTGATTGGTCCGTGTTCGGCGAGCTGCGCATCGGTGATCTCCGTGATGTCGTTGAGGTTCGGGAACCCGTAGTGGTGATCGACCACGGCGGCGGGGAAGGGTTCGATCTCCGCAGTCCATGCACACCGCCACCCAAGAGGCTCCCAGGCGACGTGTACCGCGCCGATCCCGTCACACGCGCTCGCGTATATCACTTACGAATGGCTCCATGGGGAGCCGATCAAACCTCAAACCCCTGCGCCCGAATTGCGCTGAGGATCACGTCCGCATTGAAGTCGGCCATCCGGCAAATCTCCCTGAACCATGAGCCCCTGAAAAACCTTACGGGGCTTTCACCCTCAACGCCGGGTCCGTTCCTCGAACGCCGTCCTCGCCGGCGCCGACGGCTCCGGAGTCGACGCCTCCGTGTCCGGGGTCGAGGAAGATCTTCATCGAGAGAGAGCTCGCTCGATCGCGGACGCCAGATCGCTCGACGTCTTCTGGTGGAACTCGCGCTCAGCCTGGAGCATCGCGGCGAAGTCCGTCACGACTCGCTCGACGTGAGCTCGACTCGCCTCGGCCTCTTCGCGGACCATCTCGATCGCGTCCGCGGACTGCTTCCTCCAAGCGGGGAGCTCGTAGAAGAGGAACCGGTAGCAGACGATCGTCGCGAGACTTCCGCCGGCGAGCTGAACGATCCATGTAGGAACGGCACCGCCAACCGGAAGAACTTCCTGCGCAGAGACGGCGATAGCCCACCCGAGGACGATCATCAGGAGCTGAGCCTTCATTACCAAGTTTGTCCTCCTGACGTCGTCCGTCTCAAACGCAAAGAAGTCCACCGTCTATCGTGCCTCCGGGACCGGCCCTCTCCGAGAGTCGGGCCGAGCCTATCACGAGGATGGCGGCTCGTCTTCGGGCGTGTTCTCCTCGTTGTTATCGTCAGTGCTGGCCGCGACTTTCTGCTCCGTCGCCGCCGGCTCCGCCTCCTCCGGTTCGTCGTCCTCCGGCTCCTCCTCCTCCGGCTCCTCCTCCTCCGGCTCCTCCTCCTCCGGCTCGTCGTCCTCCGGAGGCTCGGCGTCGGGCTCGTCTTCCTCCGACGGCTCAGCGACTACGGGCCGCTCCCCGGAGTAGATCCAGTAGCCGTCCACGGTCTTGACGTCCACCGTTGGCGGAACGCCGGAGGCTTTGGCGGCCTCTCGCATCGCCTGGTCGTGGAGCGCGGCCTCTCGGGTGTGCTTCTTCCGCGCCTTCCGGAACCGGAGGCTCGACGCCTCCAGCCGGTCGTTCGCCAGCTCTAAGATCATCGCCGAAGGACTCGTGATAACCCACTTCTGTACCGCGCGCTCCTTCGCCTTCGCTGCCGCGCTTTGCTTCGCTCTGGCTTGCCTTGCTTTCGCTGATCCCTTCGAGGCTCTCCGCTTCCTACCTCTCGGCACTAGCGATCTCCCTTCGTGGTTTATGTGAAGTCAGTTGGGGTAAACCCGGCCATCGCCGTCTTCATAAAAGTCTTTCGCTCGCGGGTACTCGATTGCTCGATGATGTGCGCTTTCAGGTAGCCGCGCATCGCCGCGAACTTCTCCTGGTCGGACATCGGCTCCACGTCCTCGCCTCGGTTGGCGAGGTAGGCATCGATGATGATCTCGCCATCGACGTTGTTCACCGAGAGGACTTCGTCGGTCGTCGTCGGCCCCGAGAGTGTCAGTGTGACCACTAGGCTGCCTCCTTCAGTTGCCGGATCTCTCCTCGGAGGATCTCGAGTTCGCGCTCGTGGATCTGCGCCATCGCCAACAGGTTTCCCATGATCGCGGCTTCATCCATCGCCGGGGTCTGGTCCGGGTTGTCGTTCATTGACCACCACGCCGAGCCGCGATCCTCTTCGTAGATCACGACGCCCTGCATGCGCTTCCCGTTGCGGCGCTCCAGCGGGTTACGGAAGTTGTATTCGTAGAGCGGCGTGCCCATGATCCGGGCGACCGCTCCGGCACCGTCCCACAGCACGATGTCGCGCTTGGCCTCGTGCCACGAGGTCTGATCGCCGACGATGACTCCGCCCACGTTCGCGGCGTTGGTCGGCGCGGTCGTGCTTTGCCGCAGCACTCCCTCGGACGCGGAATTGTCCGGCCAGAAATACTGGACAGAACCGCCCAGGTCCTCCAGCGCGATGTGGCCGGCAGCCGGCGTGGCCCCGTCGTTGTTTTGTTCGATCCGAACCTGCCGCCCGAGGCCCGCGTCGTTGTCGAACGCGGTCAGGATGAAACGGTGCCCCGTTGCAGCGGCCTCATGCATCTGCCATTGCAGAGCCCCATTGAGGTAGAACTCGGCTACTGCTTCGGAAGGGCTGGCTGCCGTGTCGACCTTGAGCCCGACAGTGGTCGAGTCTCTGGCACGTACGTGGAGCTGGGCGCTACCCGTCAGCGCCGCCCCGATCCAGAGCTGGCCGAACTTGGTCAACCGCATCTTTTCGGCGCTCGCGCTTGCGCCGTCCGCCGTCTCCCAGATGAACATCCCTTCCGGGTGCGTGCTGCCCCAACCGCTGTCAGCGAACATCCCGAATCGACCGGCGACATCCGAGCTGGTCGTGCTCGCGTCGTTGCCGACGAACTCGAACATGCCAACGCGCTCATCGGCGCTGAGGTTGCCGGGGTTCGTCAGCCGCACCACCGCGCCGTCCGAACTGCCAAGGATCTCTATGCCGTTCGTGGCGTGGTCGGCGAGGAACGTCGATAGGGTCTGCGTCGCTTGCCCGCCGCCAAAGAGGACCGAGCCTTGAAAGACGCTGGCACCTGAGTCAACGCGGAGCGCCCAGTTTCTAACCCCCTCGGTCGGTGCGCCGGTGATCCTCACGGTGGACGCATTCGTGATGGTGGTGCCGCCGACGAGGGTTATGTCCGGCTCCGAGAATGTGACCGCCGCTACGTTGGCAATCACCGCCGCCCCGCCTTGCGTGGTGATCGAACCACCACTAACCGAGCCGACGTCGAGGAGGGTCAAGTAGGCCGTGTCTCCGACAGCGCCAGTTAGGTCCGTTGCGATTCTCACGGCTGAGGCTGACGCCCCGACGCCGCCCGAGATAAAGGCACCACCAAATAGCACGTTGACGTTGTTCGCCGGTGCTGCCCCGAAGGCGGTCGGCATCCCTACTAGGCCGATCTGGATGTCGATGATCGTCTCGGTGTCGACCGCTCCGATGAGCAAACGGTCGGTGGCGTTCAGGACCATTAGCGTCGCGTCGCTGCCTGCGGAATCCTCTGCGACGATCGCCTCGTTGTTCCCGAGCCTGACAGCGCCCTTGGTAGCTCCCGATCCGGCGCTTTCGATGAATCCGAAGTTGCGGATGTTGCCCGCCAGCATGTCGATGTCGGCGGCACCGGTCATCGAGATGCCGCCTGAGAATTGCGCCACGGCCGAGAAGGTCCAGCTCCCGGTAATCGTCTCGGCGGAAGCCTTGACGGCGAAGCCGCTCAAGTCCTGGCCCCGCGTCCCGCCGGTCGTGTCCATGACCATGAAGCCCTCGCCGTCGTTGTAGATGAGGGTGAAGCCGGGCTCGAGGGTGAAGGTGACGATCGTCCGGAGCGTGCCGCCGGTCGAGTTGTACTGGACCGTGACGACGGCGGCGACGGTATCGTCGTTGAAGACGGAGAGGAACTTCAGTTGGCGTTGCTGGCCGGAGGCGGGAGCGGCCACGACGGTGACGGAGGTCGTGCTGTTGCTCAGGCCGTCGAGCTCGCCGGCGGAGAAGGTCGGCGTCGCCGCGTCGTGGTCCGCGAAGGTAGCTACAAAGGGGAGCTGGTTCGTCGTCACCACGCCGCCGAGAACGATCTCCAGAGATTTGTTTACGGTGTCGAGGAGAACCATTCAGAACCTCAGCGAGACGGCCGACATAATGTCGGGGAACTTGACGGCGGTAGTCGCGGCGGAGGAGGTCAGCACCACGAACCAGCTCGCCGCCGCGCCGATAATCATGACTCCCTCGTCGGCCGCGCTAAGAACGTAGGTGAGAGAACCTTCGATCTGATCCGCGCCGTCGCCGTCTAGGGTAACAGCGTTGGCGCCGCTGCCGATATTCTTCATCCACATCGCCCGGCCGAGGCTATTCGAGAGCGGAGGAAGGTTGATCGTGATCGCGCCGGCCGTCGCGTCCGCGAGGATGACGTCCTCCGCGTCGATGACGGTGTAGGGAGAGTCGGTGTCGTCGATCTCCGTGACCCGAAGGAGAAGAGAGGCGGAGCCGAAGAGCTCGGGCGCGGAGTACTGCTCGTGTCTCATAGCTTCACGAGCGCCGCGCCAACGGACACCATGTTTCCAGCGAGTCCGTCGTCGCCGGTATCCGAGGCGTCTCGGGTAATGCGCACATGGATGAAACGATCAGCGATGCCGATGGTAGCCGTAGCCAGCAAGTGCCAGAGGACGGCCTCGATCGTTACGCCGAGCTGGAGGTTCTCATCAGCTTCGTTCGGAGCCGTACCGTCGTTGCGAGTGCCGAGGTCCGGGTAGGCGATCGCGTCAGCGATAACCGCCCAGCCGGTCTCTAGTTTGACCTGGTCGTCCGGAGGCGAGCCGGTTCCGGCCAACCCTCCGGTGCGATGGTGGAGGAGCATGTAGATCCCGACGCTCCCGTTCTGCCACTCGTCCGGAATCGCCCGCGAGAAGTACGTCCGGTCAACCTGGGACGCTTGCCCGAAGGCCGCTCCGTCGCCGTTCCCGGTAGCGAAGGCAACTACACGAGCAACGCCGGAGGAGTTTTGTAGCAGTTCTTCTATGTCGATGAAGATCATCAGGCTCCCCTACGGTGGCGGAAGGAATATGTCGAGGCCGGCAAGGTACATTACGCCGCTCAGACCGTCGTCCGCGTCGTTCGCGTCCCGCGTGAAGCGACAGTGTAAGAACCGGTCAGTCGCGCCGACGAGGATCGACGCTACCAGGAAGCGAGAGAACAGTTGCTGAGTCGTCCCGAGCTGGATGTTGCTGTCAGTCTCGTGCGGCGCCGTGGCGTCGTTCTGGACTCCGAGGTCGACGTAGGTCGTCGCGTCGGCGAGCGTCTCGTACCCGAACTCGATCTTGACCTGGTCGTCCGGAGGCGAGCCGGCCCCCGTCAGCGAGCCGGTAGTGTGCGCTATCCACGCCTGTACCTCGATCGTCTGCCCCTGCCATACGTCCGGGAGCGGCCGGGTGAAGTAGGTCGACATGAAAACCGCGCCGAAGGTGAAAACCGCCGCCCTCTGATCCGAGCCAGTGAACGGTAGGGCGGCGGTAATAGCGGTGCTGCCGCCGAAGGCTGAGCCGTGGGCGACTACTTCTAGAATGTCGACGCCGTCGAGCTCCGGAGGATCAGGCGTGCCGAGGTCTTCGATCCCGGTCAGGCCGGGCGAGAAGATGGAGAACATCCTCGTCATCGGCTACCCGTTGAAGTTGAAGATTTCGAGCGTCCACCGGATCTTGTTGGCGACGTCTCCTCTGCCCACGAGGCTATCGCCCTCACCCAGAACCCAGTCCTCTCGAATGACTTGCTTGCCGATCGGAGCGAGCGGCATGTTCGGCCCGAAGACGAGCGGCTGAGGGCTGTCGCCCGTGGACTCCCCCGTCTTGAGGAGGAAGATCGAGACGAGCTGTTGAGCGTTCCCGATATTCGAGAGCCGGAGGTAGACGCGCTTGCGCTCGCCCGCGGCTAGTGCGGCGAGGATCGTCGTGTCTGTCGTGGCGAGGAAGCCCGTCGGCGTGTCCTCATACGCTCCACCAGCCATCTCTCTTCCTCCCTATATTTGCCACGCCGACTGAGGTCCGGCGTCCTCCGGAACCTGTCGCTTGCCGCGCTGCTTTGCGCGGTTCGTCTGGTCCGGGATGATACAGGAGACGAACGACTCCTTGAGAACGGAGAACGAGACCGCGGCGAGGAGCGTCCCGTCGTTCAGAGTAGAGAAGCCGACGTCCATGATCTGAACAACGAAGTCGTAGCCGAGCTTCTCGATCTGGACTGGCATTAGCTGGCCGGGACGCAAGCGCGGTTCGTTCCGGAAGACGACGGAGCCGTCAAACTGCGGCTTCCCGAGGAGGTCGCGAAAGGTATCGCGGAGGTTGTCCGCTCCGGTCGCGGTCTTGACGTCCTGGGTCGGGCTGAGCGACCTCTTGAACTTCCCGATCCTCGATTCCGTCTCCGTGACGACGTACGAGCTCGTCGGCTTATCTGAGATCGACTGGTCTCCCTGAATCTCGCCTTCTGTCACGAGGCTCGCGATCGACTTCCGGATCTTAAAGTCCTCCCAGAGGAACGGCTGTACGTCGTTCACCGAGACGGGCGCCATCTGGAACCCCGGAGGCTCCGCGAAGATCTGGCGATCGCGTATCCAGACCTCGCCATTCCCCTGCGACGCCGCTCGGCGGACGGCCTCGGACGGGTCCTCGTCCTTGTCGAACTCTAGGAGGTCGGTCAGGCCGAGCTCGTCGCTCACGTTATCCGTATTCAGAGCGTCCTTCGCTCGCGTGAAGTTCGAGACCACGTCCTCGATCGTCGTCTTCGCGGACTGCGCCGGGTACTTCTTCCCACCGAGGCGATCGCGCGTCCGGAGGTCGTGAATAAAGTCCTGATAGTTCGCCGTCCAGGCTCCGCCGGCGCCGTCGAGCTCGATGTGATCGAGGCCGTAGTCGAGCTGCCGGCCGGAGAAGAGAGGGAAGATCGCTCCGGGCCCGAACCGGAGAGCGTCGAAGTAGACCGGCGCCGCGACGTGGTTCTCGACTCGAAGCCGGAGCGTGAGCCCCGTCGTGTCTACCTCGTTCTGCGTATGGATGACCTCGAACCGGTACCAGCGATGAGGCGTGACGGTCGTCTCTAGCGGCGAGTAGGTTCGGTTGAACGACTCGACGCCGCCGGTCTCCTGAATCTCGATCTCCAAGTCCGTCGACGGATCGAAGGTCGCGTCCGTCGGGTAGTACCAGACGGAGGCGACGTGGATCTTCCCCTGGTCCAGGTCCGCGCTCGCCGGCGTAAGGAGCTCGAAGATCCCGGCCTCTACATCCGGCCCCTGCAGGAGGACCTTCAGAGACTTCGGCTTCAGCGTCGAGGTAGGAGGAACGCCGGTCAGACCGAAGTCATCCGAGACTTCTACAGTGCTGGCCGCGGTGCCGATCTTCGTGAAGCCGGTCGGGAGAGCTCCGACGACATCGTCTTCCATATCCCACCGCGAGAGGTCGTGGAAGTACTTCTCGAGCTCGTACTTCGGGACCGGGTTCGTGATCAGCGTCGCCGGGACTTCGTAGTCGACTCGGAAGGAGGTCTTCCCGTAGCCGTCGTCGATCCGGAAGAACCCAACCTGCTTCGTGTCCTTGACGAAGAACATCGTCTCGCGATCGAGAGCGAGGAAGGTCGTCACGCCGAAGAAGTCGTCGTGGAAGTCGCGGAGGACGTAGTTCGCTAGAACTAGAGGATTCGGTTCGTCGTGCACCGCGAAGGCGACGACGTGAACGGCCGCTCCCGGACCGTCCTCGACGAAGACTATGGAGCCTCGCCGCATGATCTTGAACGGCTGAATATCGAGCTCCGTAAAGACCTTCCGGAAGACGAGGACCGGGAGGTCCGGATCGGTGAAGATGTCCCAGATATGAACGACGCCGTCGCCGGATGCGAACCCGTCGCTGCCGACCGTTATGAGGTGCCTCTTCGACTGGAGGATCGCTATGTCCGCCGTGTCGTCGTCGTTACTTCCGATCGGGTCAGTGTCGACCGAGGTCACGTAGGTAATCGCCGTCGGCGTAGCGATGTTGACGACCTGAATCCCGCGCAAGAACGTACAGTAGAGGCGCGTGCCAACCTGGACGCACTTCGCTCCGCTTCCGTCCCCGAGCCTGGAGTCCGTCAGCGTGTTATCGAGAGCCGGGCTGCCTCCGGTCGAGACGTCGATTACGTGGATGCTCTCGTTGAGCGGCGAGAAGAGGTAGCAGAAGTCGTTATCGCGCGCGTCGTAGAGAACCTGTCGAGGACCGGCGCCGCCGAGGACGAGCGTGCCGGCGATGATCGGCGTGGTCGGAGCTCCGGTGATCTCTAGGAATCGAGGACCTCCGACCGAACCGGCGGCAAAACCGAAAATCCTCATCGGAGCGTTGACCCGGTCGGAGTCCCAGGTCTCGATGGAGTTCCGGACGTCTCCGTCGGTGATCTTCGACTCGGGCTCCCATCCGGAGATCGGGGTCTCGTCCGCGCCGTCGTCGACGACGAAGGTGTCGTAGAGACGCCATACGTCATCGGCTCCGCCGTTCTCGCGGTTCGCCATCGAGGCCCACCGGCCGTACAGCGTGCAGTGCGCCGAGAGCCCGAGAGTAAAGTCCGGAGGGTCAGCCGCGCCGACCGTCGTCCTCCGGTAGCGGAGCGGAGGAGCCTCGCTATAGCCGACGCCGAAGAAGTGACCCTCGCTTCCGGGCTCCGGTCGGAAGTGCGGAAAGACTAGCGACGCGGCGCCGGCCTTCTCGCCGGAGGCCGGAGCCGCGGTCACGCTCCCCTGTCGAATCTCGCGATCCGGACCGAGGACGTAGTTGTCATTCGTGACGCCGGTCGAGGAGAGGTCGTTCGCGGTCTCTCGGTTCCAGTCGTCGAGCGTCCGCTCCGTCCAGTGCCACGCCGAGACGAGCCGGCGATCGTCCGTCGGGAATTGGAATCGAGGGAGCTCGCGGAGGAAGGACTCCGGTAGCTTCTCGTCCCATACCGCCGCCCAGGCGACGTCGATGTAGGAAAGGAGGAGCTCGTTCGCCGGCGTGCCGTCGTACGCGGCGCCGATCGCGAAGGAGTCCGTGTTCTCCGTCGCGACGTAGCCGGTGAGGGCGACCGTCCCGAGGCTGATGACGCCGGAGTGGATTCCCTGATCGTCTCCCAGAGAGGCCCAGAGTTCCATCGTCTCGTTCTCGCCGTCGATCGTCAGGAAGATGACGTGGAAGAACGGGAGCTCCTCGTTCCCGCCGGCCTCGTTCGGGAAGACGAAGTTCTGCGGCGAGAGGATCGAGAAGACGTTCGGCGGCGTATCTCCGTCGACGAGGACGGCCCGGAGCTCGTTATCCGCCGTGCGCTCGATCCACCACCCATCGAGCGGCGTCGCCGCGATGTCGTCCGCGTCCGGGTGCTTCGACATGACGACCTGTCGGAGATCCGCGTTGCCGTGGAGGAACTTCGCGCAGATCCCGAACGTGACCGCGCTCGTCGCGCTCGGAGAGTCGAAGGCGCCGGCCGGCGAGATGTCCGCGTCCGCGAGGTGGACGAACTCGTCGTCGCCGTTGAGGCGAAGAGAGCGGCCGACGCGGACGGAGATCGTACGCGGGATCGGTTCCGGTTCTAGCTGAGCGGCCACGAGGACCTCATTTCAGTGCTGGCCGTTTCAGATTCACGGCTGGCCGGTTCAGGGGTCGTTCCTAGTTCCTCCGCGTACCCCCTCCTAGACGTCGATCGAGGAGCGGGATCCGCTGGCCGCTGACTTTTTCTGGCTGGCCGCTGAAATTCCGCCCCCAGGATCGAGGAGCTCCTCAGCGGCGTTCTAACGGCCGAACTCCTCTGGAGGAAAGAACGTACGCGTCGAGGCCGGTTCTCTCGCCTCTGGCTAGGAGAGAGAGCCTCGCGGCCCTTCTCGTCGCTCGGTCGATCCGGGGCTAGCATTCGCGGATAATCCCACGCCGCTCGAACTCGCTGCGAAGAGCTTCGCCTATCTCCTTGCCGGTCTCTTCCGCGGTCGCTCCGCCGCCGACGTTCACGGTGATGTTGAAGGTATCGCCGCCTCCTCCTCCGCCTCCGCCACCGCCTCCTCCGCGATGTCGATCGCCTTCGCTATCCGGTCCACCGTCGCGGTGCCGCCGTCGATCGCCTTCGCTATCCGGACCGTCGCCGTTGAGGAGCCCGTGTCGCCGTCGATCGCCTTCGCTATCCGGACCCAAGGATACGTCTTCGAAGGCTGCCTCCATCTCAGACGCGGCGGCGTGGGCGGCGTCGCCTATCGTGCTGATTTGCTCATTCGCGGTCTCGACGGTATCGGTGATGGTCGATTGTCCAACCAGGCGTTCCCGCATCAGAGCGAACCGGTCCTCGGCCGCGGTTGCCGCGTCGTCCGCCGCGTCCCCAATCGAACCGAAGGCGTCACTCCCGGCACTACCGAGAGCTTTGAGTTCTCCGGCAATGAACTGGACTCCGGTACCCATCGTCGTCGCCATGCTGAGCGACGTGGTCTGAGCGTCTAGCTTGATCGCCGCGAACGAGAGCGACGAGTCCATCGTCATCTGGCTCGTCGACGCCTGGTTTGCCGCGACCTGATTCGCGAGCTCCGCGTCGCGGTCCGCCGTCTGTTGAGCGAGTTCCGTCGAGTTCGTCTTCGTGACGTCCATTAGCGAGGCGGACGCGGAGGTCGAGGCCTCGGAGAACACCGTCGCCATGTTATCTGCCGTCGTCGAGACCGCACCGTCGACGACCGCCATCGCGGTACTCGCCTGAGCTCCGAAGTTGAACATGCCGTCCGTCGCGATCCCCTGCTTCGCGAGCATCGCATCGAACCGGTCGAAGAGCCCCTGGAAGCCGGCCTGGATCGAGTCCGTCGTGTTGAGCGTCGCCGTCTTGACGACGCCCTGCTGAACCGCCTGGTCGATCAGCGCCTGGGTTCCGGCATCGACCGAGAAGCCGAACTCCGATTGGAGGTCAACGAGACTTTGTAGCTGCGGCTTGACGGCGGCGAAGGCCTCGTTCGTCGTCAGCCCGCTGGCCGTCAGTTGGTCGAAGCCGGCTACCATCGAAGTCGAGAAGCTGTCGAAGTCCTGTTGCGTCAGGAGCCCGAGGCCGCGGAGTCCGTCAAGAGCCTGACCCATCCCCTGGATCCCTTCGATCACCGGAGCGACATCGTCGCGCGCGATCTTCCGCGCGAACTGGCTGATCTTCTTGAACGAGTCCGGAGCCTTGATCCCGAGCTCTTTGAAGATGTCGCCAAGGTCTTTTATGTCGCCGCTAATCGACTGGACGATCTGCGTGATCGGGACGCCCTGAGCGAGGAGCTCGGAGAAGACCGTCGCGATCGCGCCGGCGGCGAACTGCGCCTGAGTACCGATGCCGAGGATGGCGGACGCGAGCGCCGGGTCCTCTACGCCATCGACGACGCCGGCGACGAGCGCAACGCCGGACGCGGTGCCGGCGTTCTTGAACGCCTGCTTCGCCTTATCGAACGCTGCCTTGAAGTTGAGGTCCTCCGGGAGCTGGTCGATCCGCGCGCGGAGCGAGCTCAGGACGGTCGAGACACCGCCGGCGATCTGCTTCGTTTGACCGAGGACGAACGCCGTCACGGCCTCGACCTCGATCCCGAGCTCGCGCGTCTGGAGGATGATGCCGCGGAGGCCGGCGATACCGGCGGCGCCGAAGTCGACCATCTCCTGCGCCAGCGACGGGAAGGTCGCCTCAAGAAGTTTCGCCGCGTCGTCCGTGCTAGCGAGCCCGGTCCGGACCTGACCGAGAGCGGCGTCGAGGACCTCGAAGATCTCGCTGACGGTACTGGTGCTGGCGCCGACCTTGCCGATCTCCGGAATTAGCAGAGCGAGCGACTCTCCGAGCTGGTTGAAGGCGACCTTCGAGCTGATCGCACCTCGGTCGAGCTCGTTGAGATTGATCCGCGCTCGGGCGACGAACGTCGAGAGAGCCTTGTCGTTCTCGATGCCGGCCTCCGCGATGATCGCCGGTAGGTTCGCGACGATGGCGCCCACCCGGTTCCCGGTCTCCTTACTTTGCTCCGCGATCGTCTTCGCCAGCTCGTCGGAGATCGTTACGCCGAGATCTCGACCGACGTCCTTACCGATCTTCTTGAACTCCGGCTTACTGAACAGGCCCTTGATCAACGGCACCAGCTTCCCGGCGAGGCTACCTATGATGGCGCCGATCGGACCGAAGGCGGCTCCGATGGTCGAGCCGATCTGAGACACGATGCTCGATATTCCCTGGGTGAAGTTTCCGCTCGCGATATCTCCGACGCCGGCGCTGATGAAGCCAGCGATGTTATTCGAGTCGGTCAGGCCCGCGACGCCGGACTTCAGCCTGTCGGTGAACCTCTCGAAGATCCCTCTGTCCTTCGAGAGCTCCGCCCCCTGCTCGCGCGCCGCGTCCGTAATGAGCTTGAGAGCCGCCGCTACCTTGGGCGACTCCTTCGCGAGCTCCTTGTACTTCGCGTCGAGCTCCTGAACGACGCGGTCGAGATCGCTCGTCGGGATGATCCCGGACTGGATCGCTCGAGAAACCATAGAGAGCGACTTCGTCACCTTCGGTATGGTGTTGATCCCGAGTTCCTCGATCACGTCCTTGAAGATGATTAGCGGGTCCGTCGCGAGGACCTCCGGGAGCTTGCCGGCCTCGCCGGCGAAGAGCTTCATAGCGTCGGTCGCCTTCGGCATTACGTCGATCAAGCCTTCGGCCCCGAGGACGGTCTTCTGGAAGCCCTCCTCTAGGTCGTCGAGGCCGCTCTCCGCCGTGTCGAAGTCGAGCTCGTCCGCCCTGTCTTTGAGGGCCTGAATCGCGGCCGCAAGCTGGCCGGGCGGGATCGTGCCGGCCTCGATCGCGAGCGAGAGCTGCTCGACCTCCTCCTTGAAAGTATCGAGCGTCACGAGGCCGAGAGCCTGCATCGCCTCCGCCAGCTTCGCGGCCGCGATCGCCTGAGGATCCATCGCGGCCGTGATCGTCGCGAGCTTCGCGGCGACCTCCGGTGAGACAGCGGCGAGGTCCTTGTACTCCTCCGCGAGCTCTAGGATGGTCGTCGCCAGGACATCGGCCGGCAGAGCGTTGTTGTCGATCGCGAGTTGGAGTTGGTCGAGCTTCGTGATCGCTGCCTCGCTGTCGAATCCGAGAGCCTTGAGAGCCTCCGCGAGCTTCTTCTCCGCCTCCGCCTCCGCCTCCGCCGAGGCTGCGAGAGCGACTCGCTGACGCTCTAGTTCCGCGGCCGCTCGACCCGCGGTATTCATCTCCGCACTCACCTCGACGAGGACGCCCTTCAGAACTCGTGAGGCGTCGGAGTCCTCGTTGGTAGCGGCGGCAAGTTTCGCGAGTGCTTCCTCCGCGATAAAACTACCCGTCGTCAATTCTCGGAGCTCCTCGCGCGCGGCCTGGGCCCCCGGCACTCCGTCGCGGATCGCCTGGTCGAGAGCTATCGCGGCTTTGCCGAGGAAGTCCATCGACACGCGCCGCTCATCCAGCGTCGTGCCGAGCTTCTCCCACTCGCCTCGGTACTCCGCGATCGAGCCCGCGCCGTCTGCGAAGAACTCCTCCAGCAGCCCACCCTCTCGGGCGATGAAGAGCGCGATGGCGCCGCCCAAGGCCGCGACCGCGATCACGAAAAGGCTGACCGGGTTCGCCATCGCGATGACGCCAAGTGCCCCCTTAGCGAGACTCGCGCCGAAGGCGAGGGCACCCTTACCCGCCCCTAAGAGGACTCCCGGAAGTGCCTTGAATTTCAATGTCATCAAGCTGACCGAGGTGGAGATTGAGCCCGGGCCGGTGAAGAACTTCTGGAAGCCGGTCATCGACTTGGTGAACTGACCCGTCGCGGTTCGACCCTGCTTCATCGTCGTGAAGAAGCCGAGGAAGTTCGAGCCGAGCCGCGCGATCGAGCCTCCGGTTTTTCCGGCGGCGCCGCCCATGCCGGTCAAGTTCTTCGCGACGCCGGCGAGCCCGCCTCCTCCTGATAGGAGCTGGAAGGTCCGCACGAGCGAGAGGATGTTCGGGGAGAGGATCAGGAGCGCGGAGCCCACGAGAGCGAGAGCCGTAGCGAGAGCCGTGAAGGCAACGGCAGTCGTCTTGACCGGCCCAGGAAGATCGGTGAACCACTTCACGGCGGCAGCGAGAGCCGGGACGAACTTATCCGAGATAAGACTGACCACCGTCCGGAAGACCGGGAGGAGCGCGCCAGCGAGCTCGATCTTCACGTCCTCGAACCGGTTCTTCATCAACTGGACCTGCGAGGCCGTCGTCTTGAACCTCTGCTCGGCCTCGATCTGGAGAGCGTTATTCTGCTGCCAGGCTACGGTCCCACGCTCCATCGAGGTCCGGAGGATATCGCCGGCGCCGGCGGAGCGGAGGAGCGCGTCGCGGACGCGGATCCCGCCGAGCGCGACGGAGCGGAGAGCCGCGAAGACGTTGCCGCCTTCCGCAGCGACTCGCTGGAGACCTTCGACGAAGAGAAGAATGGCCTCTCCGGCATCCCGCTCGAACGCTTGCTTGAACGACTCGGCCGAGACGCCGGCGATCTTAGCGAAGGCGTCGAGCTTGGCTCCACCGCTGGCCGCGGCATCTGAGATGTCCGCCATGACGCGAGAGAAGGCCGTACCGCCGGCCTGCGCCTGTATGCCAACGGACGAGAGGGCGCCGGCGAGGCCCAGGATCTGAGCTTCCGTTAGCCCTACCTGCTTGCCGGCGCCGGCGAGACGGAGAGCCATCTCGACGATCTCCGCCTCCGTCGTCGCCAGATTGTTGCCGAGGTCGACGATCGTCGAGCCAAGTCGAGAGATATCCTGCTCGCTCGTTCCGACGATATTCGAGAACCGTGCGAGAGCCGTCGCTGCCTCGTCCGAGGCGAGGTTCGTCGTCACCCCGAGCTCCGCCATCGTCCTCGTGAAGGCGAGGATCCCGGACGTCGAGATCCCGAGCTGACCAGCCGCCTCACCGATCCGGTTGATCTCGTTGACGTTGACCGGGATCTCCTTCGACAGATTCCGGAACCCCTGAGCCAGAGCGGCGAACTCAAGCTCCGTCGCGTTGACCGTCTTGCGAACGCCGGCGAAGGAGGTCTCGAAGTCGATCCCGGCTCGGAGCGAGTCCTTCCCCATCAGGACGACGGCCGCGGCGACGGCGCCGAGAGCGAGACCGGCCGTGCGTGCCATCTTCGCGGTCGCGTCCGCGACGCGGCCGGTATTCTTGACGGCGCGGTCCATCTGATCGGCGTGGGTATCACCCCACCCGATAATCTCCGCCGAACCAGTCTCGGCGTCGACCTTAAGGGTCAGAATCAGCTCAGCCAAGTCGTCCTCTCCGCGAGGGTCCGTGACCTAACTTCGGCCGGCGAACCCTCGTTTGTTTCCTCCCGCTACCTCCTCCCTGTCTACCTCCTCGCTCCTTCTTCGAATGGAGCTCTCGAACGCGAGAGATGTACGCGATCGCTCGACGTTCGAGGTCCGCGGCTTCGTCGTCCGTCAGACCCTTTACAGCTCGCCCGTAGGCCGCGTCCCCCATCGCCGGCGCATAATCCGCTCCGACGGAGAGGAGGCGACGCGCGAGCCGGAGTGCGCCGAAGTTCGACTCGAACGGAAGGACGAGGGGGCACGGCCGGCCGGTGGCCTCGAGACTCTGAGCGCGGAGATTCTCCGTCCGCGCCGGCGCGCAGCAACCACCCTCGACGAGACAGCCGTCCGAGTCGAACTCCTGCAGCATTACGCAAGGGCCTTCGCCTTCCTTTTCGCCGCGGGAGTTGCGGAGCGGTCGCCGCCGGCAGTCGAGCTTGGGGTATCGGAACTCGAACTCGGCGACCTCCCGGAGTTTCCCAAGGCCTCTTGGACCTCCTCTTCGTCGGCCACGACGGAGATCGACGCGGCGAGCTCCTGCGCGAAGTCGAGGATGTCGCTCGTCGGGTTATCTCCGGCTTCGAGACCTCCGCCGAGCTTGTCGACGATGTAGTACTTGATGAACGGATTGTCGCAGGGGATCTCGCGCGTCTCAGTGCTGGCCGCTTCAATGACGACGAGCTCCGCGGGGAGCTTGTACTCGGAGACGTCCTTCGCGCCGACGAGCATCTTCCCGGTCTCCGTACAGAAGTCCGCGGTGATACCTCGCCAGCCCGCGATGCAGTGTTCGAGGAGCGCGCGGTCCGCGGCCTTCTGCTTGTTCTTCGGGATCTCCTCCGTCACGCGGACGCCGCGTCGCTTGACCTTCAGGAATGGCTTCCGGAGCGACTCGAAGAGAGACGTCGAGAGCTCGCGAATCCGGAACGGAACAGAGACGTCGCCGCCGGTCTTCGCCGTCCAAACGAAGTCTTCCCAGACTCCGTCCGGCTCGGCCTTACGTTGCCCAAAGTGAATTGACATAGGGTTGCCCTTTCTTCCGCAAGTCGACGCGGCCCACAGAGCTCGTCCGGCAATCCCCGCGGGGATCGAGCCGGACGAGCGAGTGGCGCGCCGGGGTTAGTGCGAACTTCTAGATGTAGTCCGCAACATCGTCGCCGTGGATCTCCATGTGCGGCAGACGGTCGTCCGTCATGCCGAACGTGTCCTCCAGCGGCAACGTGATTTCGAGTCCGATGTCCTCCCCCACCCGATCTCCGGTCGCGTGGTCATATTCGAGGACCTGAGCCTGGGGGATATTCACCAGCCAGGAGTAGGTCTCCACCGGAGCCAACGGCAGGAGCCCGCCGGTCCAGAGGATGTCCATCATCACGAGAGAGCCAACGTCGTGGTGATTCCGGAAGGTCTGGTCGGCCCAGTCCGGAAGAGTGAACGAGACCTGCCCGGAGAATCCTCCGGCGCCCGGAACCGGCTTGATCCGGAACGGCGCGCTGACGGACGAGACGTCCGTCTGGAAGTTCCTTGAGAACGAGATCGTGAGCTCGCTGACCGGGATCTCGTCGCCCGCGACGAGCGCGACGCTCGTCGAGCGATCCGCGAGCCGGATGACGACGGCGTCGTCTTCGAGCTCGACCGGCGCCACTACCGTGACGGTGTCGATCTCCGTGTCGGTGTTCGTCGTCGAGGCGTTGTCCCACTGGCGCCCCATCATCGTGAACGAAAGAAGAGCCCGCTCGCCGTTCGACCACGACATCTCGAAGGAGTCGACCATCGCCCAGTCGATCTCATCGATCTTGTTGTCGTAGCGAGTGACGACCGTCATCCCATCCGTCGCCGCGAGCTTATCGGCGAGCGTCAGGATGTGAGACTTCCCGACGGTAGCGGTCCCATCAACGATGTCGGCCGTCGTGTCGATGCCGAAGAAGGCTCCGAGGAACCTGTTGATCGCTCCGACGTAGCTCGCGTTGGCCTCGAAGGAGAGGTCCGGCACCTGGTTCGCGTTCGACTGCTTCAGGCGTCCGGCTCGTCCTACGAGCGCGGTGTTCTCTTGGTACTCGCGCCCCGGCACGATGAAGAGGCCGGGGTCGTTGACGTAGAATCCGTCGCCCGGTCCGACAGCCTCCGCACCACCCGAGTCTCCCCAGGGGTCAGGCTGTAGGACGGCGGCGAAGTCTCCCACAATCGGGCAGATGGCCATCGGCTAGTTTCCTCCTAATGTTCCACGTACGCGCACCGAAGACCGCGACGGCCGGCGAGCCGGCGTATCGCGATACCGTGCGCGAGGGAGTAAGACTTTCCTTTGTACGTAGCGATGTGCTCGCACTCCAACGACGGGTGTACCCACACAGGAGCTCCGCGACTCCTCGCCTCCAACGATCGGACAGCGTCGTAAGTATGCCATCCATAGGACGGCGTCCACGACCAGGGGTCGCTCTGAGCAAGAACGACTCCGTCGAGGAGCCCAACCTCGACCGGTCGATCGACTTCTTCGACCGGTTTTGTGACCGACTGTGCTGCTCCGTTTCGGACCCGGCCGACGAGTCGACCCTCCGACCACCACGGGAGGCATGAGGCGGACGTCGAGCCGAGCACGCCGACCAAGCAACCGCGCGGCTGCGAGTCGAGGAAGCCCTCGATCAGGCTGGCCGCGCTGTCGTTGAGCAGCGTCGCGTCGTCGTGCACGTAGACCTGAAACTCCGTCCCGGCGATGAGACGGCCGGCCTCGTAAGCCTGCGCGATCGACTTCGCGTTGCCGACGAGAATCACGCGCTCGAATCCCGCTCGACGAAGCCCCGGAAGGCAGACGTCGAGGAAGGTCTTCGGGTTCGCCGTAGCGACGATGACGCTCGTTCGACAAGAACTCTCTCCCTCTTCGATGACCCTTATGTAGGGTCCGGGCCCGCGCCGACGATCGCGGTCGCGAGCTCCGTCATATTTCCAAAGTTCGCCCTCTTCTCCGGCTCGTCGATTCCGAGCTCGCGAGCCATGTCTTCGAGCTCGCTCCGACTGTGGGCGTCGACGAGGTCCGCGACCCGTTCCTCCGGCGTCTTCGAGGCCGCGAGCGCGGCGATCTCCTCGACCGCTCGACCGGCAACGATCTGAACGAGGACGTCTCCCTTCGCCTTCGTGACGCGCAGAGCAGTCCGGTGCGGGTTCCTCTCCTCGTAGGCGTCGGCCGTGGCGTTGATCCTCTTCGCATCCTCCGGGGTGACGTTGACGATCGCGCCGTCGTAGACCGTCGAGACGTTCAGCGCCTTCGAGATCGAGGCCCCCGGCCCGACTCCCGAGACGACGTACGGTGCTTTGCTCATGGCGTGTTCCTCCTTCTCGTTTTAGACCGGACGCCTGAACAGTATCGGCGTTCCGATGGATAGTCGATGCATGACTCGATCCCCGAAGAGATACGAGGTCTGAGCTACGGCGATCGGCTCCGTGAAGAGCGCGAGGTCGTTCCTCTTTCCGTCGACGAGGATCGCGGCGAGGAGAGCCTCCTCGTGTACCGCGACGATCTCATCCGGCGAGTCTACGGACGGGACGAAGGCGAGGATCGAGATGATGTTGATACGGAGGTCGAGGATGTGGTGTTTGCTCGGCGCGCTGTAGCGGATGATCGTCGAGCTCCGTCCGATCGGATGCTCGCCCAACGCCTCGATGACGTACGTCGCCGGCAGCTTCGACTTCGGGACGACCTTCCGGAGGTCGGCCTCCTCGCGGACTCGAATCCGGTCGGCGACCGTCTTGATCTGACCGGTTCCCGGCGCCGGCCCGAGTGCGGCGAGGATCGTCGAGACGAGGTCCGCGCGGACGGCCGTCTTGTTGAAGCCTGGCGGGACGGGAAGAAGGAGCGGAGCCATCTAGATAGCCTCAAGCATGGCGATGATTCGCGGCAGCGTGGCCTTCTCGAAGATCAGGATCGAGACGCCGATCGCCGCGGCCTCTTCCGCGGCCGAGAGGCCGAACCATTTCCCCGGCGGGATGAGCCTCTTCCCGGTCAGCTTCGACGTCGTTCCAGTCTCGTGAAAGAGCCCCATCAGGTCCGCGGAGATTCCGCTCGGTCGATGCTGGCCGGTGATGAAGATCAGGAACTCGTTCTTGCCGCTGACGCGAGCGGCGATCAGTTGGTCGAGGAGAGATCCGGAGACGGTGAGGTCGCGGATGCTCGACCCTTTGATCTGCGCGTACCGCGGCGAGAGCTTCGGCATCGTTCCCTCGCGGCCTTTCCCCTGACGCGTCCGGACGCGGATCACCTCCGCGAGGTCCTTCGCGAAGCCGGAGCTCTCCAGGTCGTCCATGTAGAACGAGCCGATGTTCCGGCCAATCCCTCGAACGCCGGAACGAACCGCGGCCGGCGTCGGGTTCCACGTCACCGAGAGAGTAGGAAGAGGCACGCACTCAGGCTCCTATCTGAATCTGCCGGAACTCCCCGCCAGGCTTGTCCGTCGTATCCGGGTCGAGGTCGATCGCCGGTGGATCCGTTCCGAAGATGAGGTCCTTCTCCTCCGTCTTCTTCCCGGCCCAGTACTCTCGCTTCGAGGCGAAGCCTTCCTCGCTCCCGAGGTCGCGAGTGATCTCCGCGTAGTACCTCTCCAGAAGGTCGTAGGCCGCGAGCGATCGTAGCTGAGAGGCGCCCGCCTCCGTGACCTGCGTCTCCGCGACGCCGGCACGGAGGAGACAGACCAGGAGGAAGGCCTGCGTCGCCTCGGCCTTCTCCTTCGCCGTCGGGAGATCCTCGACCTCGTCGAATTGGTTGAGCTCCGTCGCGGAGATGACTCGATGAGAGTTCAGACGAACGACCGGCGGCTGCGGCATTAGGCTGCATCCTCTACGGCCACGATCTCTTCGCGACGTCGACGCGAGTACGCACGCGCGCCGGCGAGGAGCTCCGGAGGGATCGGAAGGTAGTACTCGCCAGAGCCGGGATGGATCGGGAGGTTCCCGCCCCAGGCCACGGTCGTTCGCCGGCCGGCGTTCACTTGCTCGAATCGAGCGGGCCAAGAACGGATGGTCTCGTTCGAGGCGAGCATACGGGCGAGAGCGCGTCGAACGTTCGCGGCGCGCGGACGTACGCCTCGTCCGGGTTCGCCTCGCGTCGCTCGCGTCCGTGCCTCTGAGAGCACTTCCTCGACCGGGCGTCCAACAGCGGCGGCGACGCGATCCGCGAAGGTCATCAGACCGATGGCGCCGCCCTCGACCTCTCCGAGCCGGACCTGGAAGAGCTCCGTCGCGCTCACTCCTCGGGGATCGAGTCGAGCTCGAGACCGTCGCGGCACGATGAACATGAAGTGCGAGACGCCGAGAGCCTGAGCGAGCCTCGCCATCCCGGAGTTGTAGAGGCCTCGAACGTGCGAGACGGAGGAGAGCTTCCGGACGTTCTCGTTGAAGCCGAGCGTCCGCTCGATGTTCAGGAAGTCCTCGCGCCTCGACTCGCGCGCCGTCGAGAAGCCGACGCCGCCGACGTTGAGAGGCGCGCCGAAGGAGGTCCCGACGATCGCGTTCCGTACCTGTCGACGAGTCGTCTCGACGAGAGCGGCGAGGTTCTCGATCTTCCCGAAGGAGGCCTCGACCCCCTGCTCTTCGAGCCAGGCTCGAACGCTCGGAAACCGGCGTCGAAAGAATGCCGTGTCGACCGAGAGCTGCTTCGCCTCCGCGATCTGCTTCGCCGTGAACTGGAGCCGGCCGTTCGACCCTCTCTTCGTTATACGACGGATGAGACGTGTCCAGTCGTCCGAGAGGCGATCGAGAACGACGCCCATCTCTTCGAGCGTGATGCCGGCTTGGAGAGCGGCCTCCGGACCGTCGAGGAGGATTCGGTCGCGGATCTTCGTCTTCATAGGTCCGGGGAGCGCGAACTTCCTCTGCGTCTCCGTCTTCCATTTTTCGAGGTCGCGGAGAGCCTTCGTCCGCGCGCGCCTCGTCTGCGGCGAGGCAAAGTCGACGCGGAGGACGCCGGCGAGGCGTCGGTACTCGATCTCTCGACGGAGCGTCCGGAGGATTCTACGAAGCTCACGCTCCGCGGCTCGGGAGATTCGAAGATCGCGAGCGTCGATCCGCGCGAGCCGGCGCTCGACGGCCTCGAACATCTCCTCGGCCTCTCCCAGGTAGTGAATGAACGCCAATTTTGGACGCCCCTCTATGCGCTAGGCGAGCCCGCTCCGTAGATCGAGCCGCGCGTGATCGTCACGTCCGTGACCGAGGCGAGGAGCCGGACCTGTAGGTAGGGTCCGTCGACCTGAGTATCGGAGCCGTCCGCGATGCCGGTGTCCTCTGCGAGGAAGCTGGCCGCGTCCTGCGCGTTGAGCCATCGAAAGTCGAGAGCGAAGGTTCCACCGGTCTTCACGAACCTCGTCCGGATCGAGTTAAACCGCGAGGCCTGGATGATAAAGAAGTCCGTCGCCGGATCGCCGGCGACCGTAATCACCCTGCCCGTTAGATCGAGGAGCAGAGCTCCGTCGAGTCCGCTGCCATTCCCCATTCACCGCCTCCTTCTTCCGGCGGCGTCCGGGGGAGTGTCCGGGCAACCCTCTTGCGGAGTAGACACTCCCCCTTCGGCCTCCGGGAACTAGCCGCTAGCTGATCTTCGAGCCGCGGTAGATTCCGTGGACGTGCTTCCACGAGCCGCCGAAGACGAGGTCCGCTTGCCAGCGGTTCGACTTCTTCCGGCGGTAGTAGGTCGAATCGAACTGGTCGATGTCGACGACGTCCGGGTTCTGGTTCCCGTCGAGGAACCCGAGCTGGAAGTTCATCGCCGGCGCCTGACCGTAGTCGATCCCCACGAACCAGGAGTTGACGCTCGCGAAGGTCGAGACCGGCTCGACGGTGACGTTGAAGAGTCGCTTCTGGATCTCGATCTTCGAGGTGAACGAGTCCGTCCCATCAACAGGATCGAGACTCTGATCCGCGTGGAACATCCGCGCGGCCTCGAAGTGGTTCGGGGAAAGGCTCTTCACCCAAACGCGCATCGGGATGATGTCCGTCGGCTCTCCGTCGAGCGTGACCGCCCCCATGAGCTCGACGACGTCCTGAAAGGTCGTCGACGAGAACGCGGCAACCGCGTCAATGTCGTTCGACCCGCCGGTATGCGACGTGGAGAAGAGGTTGACGTCCGCGCCGTCGATCTGGAGGATCGGGTTGTCCTCCATGTTCTGGACGTAGACGAACTTCTCGATCTTCCGGAGGAACGCGAGCGCGTTCGAGAACCGGTCCATCAGGAAGGTGTCGAGGTCCGCGATGCGGGTGGTCTCCCAGTTGAGGGCGAAGCCCTTCCGGAACCACTTCACGCGGTAGCTCGGACCGTCCTTCTCTTCCGGCTCCTCGAAGGCGACGGCCTCACGGGGAGTGTCGAGCTCTTCGGGATCCTCGGAGATCGTGTACCGAACGATCTCGTTAAGGAGGTGGTCCGAAGGCTGAGCGAACTCGACCCACTCACGCCAACCGGCGTGCGACGGCTGAGCGAACCCGTCCTCCAGAGCGATGTGCACGGTGCGCCGGAGCGTGGTCGGGAAGAGGTCCGGATGGACCGCTTCGCAAGCACGCATCAGGTCGCGGATCTTCCCCGCGCGCCCGACGCCTCGATGCGTTGCCATCGTCTTGTTGAACTCCGCGACCATCGCGGGAGTGACGTCCGCGGAAAGCGGGTAGGCAGACTCGACGCCACGCAGGAAGGCGGCGCCCTCCGGGGAGTCGAAGTCGATGTTCGTCGGCTGATAGAGAGACGTCGTCGCCTCGCGTCCGCTGTACGGGATGATCATCGTGATCTCCCTCCTTGTAGGTTAGTGCGAGAAGGTTCCGCGACCTGAGACGGCTGGCCGCGTCACCAACGCTCGCGCCGGTCGCCTACGACGGCGACGCTGCCGGCGGACGGTCGGTCATCCAGATAGGCCGAATGAGCACCCAGGCAGTCGTTACGCGCAAGGCGTAACCGATCGCAGTCGCGTTGCCGGTAGCGTCCGTCGGACCCTGGCACGTAGCGACTTCGTTCGGAGACGATCCGCTCTGGAGCGGATACACCTCGTCCATCAGGATGATCGTCGACCCGGACTCGCGGGCGAGCTTCAGGATCGGGCCGATGTACAGCTCGACCTCTCCGTCCTGCTCGTCCTTCGAGGTGATGCCCACGATCTCGCCGGTGTCGTCATCGACTACCTTCGTGACCGCGCCGAGGCCATTGAACTTCGCGAGCTGCTTGGCCTTGAACTCGGCACCCCCCGCTTGCGCGGACGGCATACGGACGTAGTCCGCACGATCCGCGCTACCGGGAATGACAGTTGCGGAACCCATATCGGTCCTCCGTGTCGGTGGTCAAAATTTCGAGAGGTCTACCGCGATCGCTACCCTCGTCGCCTCCTCGAACTACTTGCGGGTGGCCGGAGCTCCGTAGGCCTCTCCGACTCCGACGTTCACCTCGGCGGCGGACTGAGCGCGGTCCGTGGACTCGCTCTCCGTTCCCTCGCCTTCGCCGTCCGTCTCGGTTCCCTGGAAGTTGGGAGCAACCGCCTCGGAGACGCGCATCAGAGCGTCGTACTCCAGCTTGGCCGCCTTCGTGATCGACTCCGTGCCGCGAAGGACGAGAGCATCGACCTTCGGACGGAGACGTCGATTGAGCTCGACCTGGACGTCCGGGACGACCTTCAGACCGGCAATCGCTTCGTCGAGCGACTCGCGGCCGGAGAGCTTGGCTTCGAGCTTCTCGACGTCGGACTCGCCTTCGTCCTCGTCGTCGTCGCTCTCCTCGCCCTCGAAGGCGAGCGAGCCGCCCGCGGCCGCTTCCTGCGCGACCTTCTCCGCCTCGGCGGCTGCATCGCCGTCGCCGGCGCCGTCGCCTTCTCCGTCGCCTTCACCGTCGCCGTTCGAGGCGAACGTCGGAATGACGAGCTCGATCCCGCAGCCCTTGGCAGCGGTCGCGAGAGCCTCGGCAGCGCGTTCCTTCTCGGAATCCTCGAGACCGTCGAGAGAGACGATCTCGTGGAGAGTGTTCTCGAACCGAACCTGGATGGGGTCCGAGACGGACTCGCGCACGATGCCGCGGAGAGCGGCGCCCGTGACGCCGGGGAGCTTCAGCCGTTCGAACTCTTCGAGGATCGACTCACGAGCCTCCTGATCCGGCAAGACGTCGACGACGACGAGGTCCGGCCGAACCGACTGGAGGTCCGCGATCGACATCGCCTTGATGGCTTCGACCGTGCCGGCCGGAGTTTCCGTGTTGGGAGTGGTCATTGTCTGACGACCTCCTTGCGCTGATCGGGTTACCTCCCAGACGAAAAGAGCCCCGCCGAATCTCCTCTTGTTTCGAGGAGCTCCGCGGGGTCCTTTCCAGGTTGCCCGGTGAGCCGTTTGTGATTGCCTTAGTTAGCCGCGCCGCTCTCCGCTCGTGCGACGCGATCGTCGCGAGTCTAAGACGTCGACGCCGGTCTCCGCAAGCGGTCTGTCGGGAGAGCGTCCGCCGGCGAGCTCGACAATCGTCTTGATCTTCTGACCGTCCGCGCCGGCGTGAACGACGAGAACCTCGCCGCTACGATGAACTCCGGCCTCGAAGTTAATCGTCACCTTCCCGTAGAAGTCTTCGCCGGCGTGCGACTCGACGACCTGGATCGCGAGATAGATCGCCTCTAGGAGAGAGAGCTTCGCGGTGTCGCTCATCGAGGAAGAATGATCCCGCCCTTCGACCTCTTCTCGCTCGTGATTCCTCGCCGGCGAGCCTCCTCGACCGGGTCGACGATCGCCGGCCTCGACGGCCGTTGAGCGAGCCTCGGAACCTGCGGCCGGCGAACCTTCCAGGAGAGCCAGAGACGATCGACCGGCGTCGTCGATCCTGGTGATCGAATTACTCCGCGGCCGTCGCAGGAGAGGCAGGCGTAGTAGGCGAGGCCTCCGAAGGCGCCGCGCGGAACGTAGGAACTCTGAGTACAGAACGACGAGAGAGCGCACGGACCGGGAGAGAATCTTACGCTGAGAGAGATCTCCGGAAGGACGGCGAACGTCCGGCCGCGGTGCTCGACGAGGCGCCCGTGCTGGCCGCGCGGGATTGAGAATCCCGTACTCCTCTTTTTCATCTACTGCGGCCCCTCTGGCTGTGAGGTCAGGAGAAAGGCCGGGCGATCGCCTTCGTCCAACTCCGGAGCCCGATACAGAATCGTGTCCCTCAGCTTGCCTACGATGATGATCTTCTCAAGCCCCCTCTCTTCGTCGAAAACGAAGACCATCGGGTTCGTTTCCTCATAGACCCGAGTGCTGCAGTCGCACTCAAACGGCACAGGAAGGAGAGAGAGGCAGCCCTCGGAGTGCTCCATCTCTGGGTCCAGTTCCGGAGAAGCGAGCTTCAGGCGTTCGCGCGTCATCGCGCCGCACACATTCTGTACGACGTCGATACGCTCCGGCACCGCTTCTTCCGGGTGCTCGAAGTGAGTACTAGGCGGGTTGTCCTGATTGTCCCTGAGCTTCACACAACCTCCGAGACGAACCGGAACGGACCGCGGAGCGCGAGGAGCTCGTCGATCGACTTCGCGAGACCGTTCCCGCAGACGTCTTGAACGTGGAAGTGAACGCGGCCCGGACGGTCGAGGAGATACGCGCGGAGCTCCGGAGGCCGGCGCGCGTTGTTATAGGTCTGGTCCGCTACCCACCAGCCGCGGTCGAGGAGCTCGACGTACATCGCGTCGGAGATCTGCCACCCAGGCGCCTTGAATCCTCGCTCGTAGTACTTCGCTCGCCAGGAGGTCTCGATCGTGTCGAGATACGCGCGACAGCGGAAGTCCTCCCATCGTTCGCACTCGCGAGGAGTCTCGTGGAGCCATCCGTGGGGGACGATCTCCAGCCAGTCGCTTCGAGGTCGCCACTCGCGGTCGAGGAACCTGCGAGACGTTCGACCGACGACGGCGAAGAGAGTAGCCCGGAATCCCTCGACCTCGCCGCGGACGCGGTCGAGGAGTTCGAGCCCGGCGTTCTCGTCGTGAAAGTCGTCGACGTCGACGACTACGCCGCCGTCCTCTTCCGGATGTACTTCGCGCGGATGATCTCGGTCGCGTGCCATCTACGATTGCCTCGACAGCGCGGCGCGCAGCGGCACGGCTCGACGATGACCTCGCGCTCGTTCCCGTCCGGCTCGACGAGAACGCCGTTCACCGGACCGTTGATCCGGAGCTCGCAGCCGCGAGCGTTCGCGTAGCGTCTCAGAAACTGATGTTCCAGCGTCGAGTCCATTAGCCACCCCCCAAGGTTCCTCGGCCCCTACGTCGAAGAGGGTACTGTACGCGCGCGTCATATTCTACGGCCTCCTCTTCCCGACGCAGTACGCGTGGGTCCCTACGTTCTGAGAGCCGACGACGTCGAGACCGGCCTCGCGCATGAGCGAGGCGACGCTGGCGACATCGAAGGACCTCCGCTGTTGCCAGTGCTCCTCTCTCCCGACGGCGAGAAAGAGTCGACCGGATCGAGGCGTCACGACACCGGCGAGGTTCCGAACGACGGCGAGCGGATCGTCGACGACTTCGAGGAAGTCGATCCCGACGACGACGTCGTGCTCGCCAGTATCGAGGAGCTCCTCGCTTGCCGCGTCGAGGACGTGGTACTCGTCCGCGCGTCGAGCTCGCCTCGCCTCCTCGATCGCTCGCGGCGAGAAGTCGACGAGCGTCGACCAGAGGACGTCCGTCCGGCCCGAGCTCCGGAGCCACCAGAGGAACTCCCCGCGACCGCCGGCGACGTCGAGGACGAGGAGCGGACCGGGGAGCCGAGCGAGTTCCGCGTCGAGCGTTCCCCAGAGATCGAGGTCGAACCCGAAGTCGTCGTGATACTCCGGCTCGACGTTCCAGATCCGGTCCCAGGTCTCCGAGAGGCGAACGTCCGGACGACTCGCGGCGAGCTCTGCGCGCTGGCTCATACGCGGACCTCCTCGATGTCGCCATAGAGGAGGTTAGGAGACTCGCGCTCGACGGTCTCGAAGGCGTGGAGCATCGCGGCGACGACGGCTGCGCGGAGCTCATCGTCGATCGCGCTGTATCCCTCGACGACGAGGTCGAGGCCGTAGTTGTTTCGAGCGAACCTCTCGACGCGGCCGGCGACGAACGACCGGTAGTTCTCCGCGAGCTCGCCGCGGAGCGCGGCCTCCACCCAGGGGATCGACCACCACTCCTTCATGTGCGTCATTCGCCAGTCGAGGAACGCCTGGTCGAGTTGGTAGTGAGCCCACCCGAGGTTCGCGAGCTCGCGAGCGCGCGTCGACTTCCCGGTCCCACCGCCACCGTAGATCAGACGAGCTCGCGCGGCGACCGGCAACGGATCGGAGAGCTCGTAGACGATCCGCGTCGAGTCGTCCGGCGAGAGAGCCGGTCCGAGGTTCTCGACGCTCCCCCATCTCGTCGCGAGTTCGAGCTCGAAGTACGCCGGGCAGGCCGGGATAAGTAGGCCGCGAGGAGTCTGGATCAACGCGGCTTCGTTAACGGCCTCGACGTCCGCGATCCAGACATCGATCCGGACGACCTTCGCGACGCGAGCGAGTTGCGCGAGGAGCCTCCGCGGGTCCGCGAAGTAGTGGAACGCCGCGCTGACGATCGCGAGGTCGTACTTCCCGGTGACGCGGTAGCCGTCCTGAACGACGAACGAGGTCCGGCCGACGAACTGATGGAGCTTCGGAGCGGAGAAGATCTGAGCCGTAAGCCTCCCCGCGTCGCGGATGTAGTCGATCCTCTCATCGATCCCGCGAACGCTCTTGGCGCCGCAGGCGACGGCGAGCCGGCTCATCTCCCCGAGGTTGCATCCGACGTCGAGGACTGAGAGACCCTCGAGCTCGATGCCGGCGACGAGCTCCTTGAACTTCTTCGACGTGTCGATATGGCCTACTTGGATTCCGGGTATCCGCTGGTACGGGTTCCGCTCGTCCGTCATCCCGCTCGCTCCTCTCTCGCCAGTGCTGGCCGCGTCAGTTTGTGGACTCTCCCCCAGGCAATGATGTAGCCGCCGACTATAGAGATCTTCACCGCGTCGACGAGAGGAGAGAGGAGCCGTTCTACGTCGCCGGCGTCGAACTCCCAAACGTGTTGGATATCGGGATAGGCGTCCTCGTTCGGAGTCGAGAGAGAGATCCATCCTCCGGGAAGAACGACGCGCGCGAGCTCCGCGAGGAACGCGGCCGGCTCTTCGAGGTGTTCGAGGATCTCGCCGGCGAAGACGACGTCGAACCACGAGTCCGCGAACGGGAGCTCCGTCGCCTCGGCCGTCACGGCGAGCTCGACGCGGTCCTCGCGTAGTGCCTCGACCGGACCACGGTGCGAGATGTCGACGAGAGAGAGGCCGCATTCGTTGGCCGTCGAGGAGAAGGCGTCAAGCCAGGCGAGGAACTCCCCGCGACCTCCGCCGACGTCGAGGATGAGGTTCGGATTCTCTACGTGTTCGAGGACGCCGGCCATCGCGGCGAATCGAACCGGGTCGATCCCGAAGCCCGAACGCCACGGAGGCTCGGCGTCCCACGTTCGATTCCAGAACGCCATCGTGTTGACGTTCTCCTCGCGGACTCGCTTCATCGCCGTATACCTCTCCGGGCCTGAGCCGCCTCCAGCTTTTCCACGACTAGCTCGGCGACGCGTTGAGCAATGCGCTCCTCGGAAGCCTCTCGCGCTCGGCGCTTTGCCCGAGCCAGTTCGAGGACTTCCCCTGGACTCACTGGCACGGCTCTGCGCTCCTCTCGAAGTCGATCGCGTGGTAGTTCCCAACGAGCTCGTAGCGTGCCGTTCCGAACGGCGAGAAGAATCCGACGAGGTCCTCCGGCTCGAACTCCCAGAGGTGCTCCGGGTATTCGAGGAGCTTCGCCTGCCGGCAGGTCGTGTCGACGGTCGAGAGCCGGAGCCGTCCGCCGGGAACGAGGACACGACAGAGCTCTGCGGCGAACGCGGCCGGGTACTCCATGTGCTCGATGATCTCGCCGGCGACGAGCGCGTCGAACTCGCCGTCCGAGAACGGGAGAGGCTCCGTGCAATCGTGGAGGAACCACTCGACGTCCGGCCACGCGGCGAGGACGCGATCGCGGGAGGCCTTCGAGAAGTCGACGCCGACCGCACGAGCGATCGCGTCGCTCCGGGGATAGGAGAACTCTCGGTAGTATTCGAGCGCGCCGAACCAGCCTGGTCCGACCTCGATAAAGTCGCTCGCCCAGTCGTGCGGGAGGACGTCGAGGAGCCACCGGACGCGGACCGGATCATAGCCGTGTGTCCCACCCATCGCCGGCGTCCAGATCACGTCGTCGTAGTACTCCGGCGTGTTGAGGTCCTCCTCGTGGATCCGTCTCATCTTAATCCCCGCGGGGATTCGAGGAGGAGCTCCTCGACTTCCGAAGAGCCTTCCGGCGACGGACGTCGAGACGCCGGCGTTCTTTGCGCGTCGCGCCGACCGGGTAGGCCACCCACGTAGGAGAGAACCCGGTGCCGGTCCTCCAGATGTCGAAGTCGCCGTCGACGGTCGTCAGCCTTCCCTCGATCGGGGAGACGAACCGCTTGCCGTGGTCGTGCCGTCCGGTCTTCCCGCAGGCGCAGGAGTATTCGCCGGCGATCATCGCTGCCTCCGGATCTTCCGCACGTCGCGAGCTCCTTCCTCCTCGAACTTCCGCTCGAAGTACTCCGGGAACCTCTTAGCCTGACCTTCCGTCCCGAGATAGTGCTCGACGACGACGTCTTCGACGTAGCCTTGTCGAGCTCCTAACGCCCGAGCGTGCGCGGCGAAGTCCTCGTCCTGCCCCCAGGCCTTCGGGAGATCCTCCTGCGGCTGGTAGCCAATGATGAGCGGTCTCGGCGCTATGCGACAAAGTCCTCCTACATGGCCGACGACTCCTATCCTCGTCTGGAGGAGATTCACTTCTCCGGTCCGGCGAGGAGGATTCACGAGGCCCTCGACGCGCGGCGAGAGGATCCAGTACGAGGCGACCTCGCGGAGCGCGACGGCGACCTCGACGGCCTTTCCGACGGCGCCCTCCGTCCGGACGTAGCAATCGTTGTCGAACTTGACGAAGGCGTCGAACTCGAAGCCGTAGCTCCTCTCCCTCTTCCGGATCTCGTGAAGGCATCGAGATTCCCCCAAGGAGATCCCGACGTTCTCCTTCAGGCAGACGAGTTCTAGGTCCTCGTCGAGATCGAGGTCTTCCGAGTGAAGCCAGTCGACGGTCTCGTCCTCGCTCCCGTTATCGAGAACGAAGTAGATCGGCTCGACGTTCGAGTCGACGAAGCCGGAGGACCAGAGTCGAGAGAGGCACTCGCGAGAGAATTCGAGCCGGTCTCGCGTCAGCGTATAGACCGCGACTCTGATCACGCTGGCCGCGTCACCTGTGCTCATTCTCGGACGTCTCCTATCGGCCTGGAGCCGATGATGTGGTAGGCGTGGAGCCTCTTGAACGCGGCTGGTACGTCGAGCTCCTTCCACTCTCGCGACCTCTCCCATAGGTCAGCGAAGAACGCCGCGTCGCTCCCGCGCGAGGCGTGTCCGGTTACGGCTCGAACCTTCGCGGAGATCTCCGCGTCGCTCTCCGTCCAGATCGGGAACTCCCAGTCGCGGAGAACGGAGCCGCGGTGCGCGACCTGGTTCTGGTCGAGCTCCTGAGCCGGCGTCGAGAACCCCTTCGGGAACCGGCAACGGCAGCCAGCGTAGACGTCCGTCGAGCCGTCGTCCATATTCGAGTAGAAGAGTCGACCGTAGACGACGTCGACCTCCTCCTCCGCGTCGAGGAGCCCGGAGAGATCCTCGAACCACGTCGGGAAGAACCAGTCGTCGTCTCCGAGGTAGACGACGGCGACGTCGCGGTCCGTGATCTCCTTCGGGTAGAGGCGAAGATTCGCGAGCGTCAGCCCGAAGTTGAAGGCGCGAGAGAGACGTCCGGGACCGCGCGGGAGCTCGCCGTCATACGAGCCTTGGAAGAGCTGGATCCTCTCGTCGCTCTCAAGGAGCTCGCCGTCGAAGAGGAGGTCGCTCTCATCGTCGATGATGACGAGCTCCCAGTCCTCGTGCGTCTGTTCGAGAACGCTCTCGACGGCGTAGCGAGAGAGCCGCGGCCGGTTGTAGTACCCCATCAGGCAAACGACTTTCATCCCTCGCCCTCTCCGGTGAAGTCGTAGACGTCCGGCCGGACTTCCTCCGCTTGTCCGTCGCTGATCCGTTGGGTCCTCGCCGCGAGTACGTCGTAGAAGAGAGGACGAAGGCCGGCGCCCCACATCGAGCGCGCGAGTTGGAAGTCCGCGCCGGAGGAGACGGCCATCGCGCTCTGATGGGCCTTGAAGACGTCGCGACGGACGACGAGGTTCAGCATCGAGACGCTCCCGAACGCCGGGCGCCAGTACTCTCCCCACGGCCGCGGCCATTCGCCGTCGTGACGCTCTCCTTCGCCGCCGAGGTAGGCGCGGACCATTACCCACGGAACGAGCCCCTCGGTATGAATCATCGACGCGAACTCCGCGACGAAGGTCCTCGTCTCGACGAGGTCGTCGTCGTCGACGATCCAGAGGTAGTAGCCGGCGATCGAGTTGACGTCGAACCGAGCGAGGACGCGGTTCATCCGCTCGATCCCAGGACGCCCCTGAGGCCCTCCGGGATCCTCGATATGGATCCACTCGACGCGGTCCGACGTCTGCCGGTGGATCGAGTCTCCGAGCGAGACGAGCATCCCGAGACGGTCCGGATGCACTCGGGTAACGATCGTCAGGTACGGTCGGTCGGGGTTGAGGAGGATCGTCATTTGGGCTCGCCTCGTCTCTTCGAGGTCTCCGGGATAGTCTGTCCGAGGTGACCGCGGTTATGACGCCTCTCGATGTTGTGGTAGCGGTGGAAGACGAAGACGCCGTCGAGAATGATCGCTCGATGGCCGGCCTCGTGGAGCCTCTCGTGCGCGATCTGGTCGACGCCGAAGAACATCGGAGCGTCGTAGTCGAAGGCGCCGGCCGCGATCGCGCGCTCGATGTGGACGTAGAACCAACAGCCGGAGATCAGCGTCGAGTCGTCGAGCTCGACGATCTCTCGAGCCCGGTATCCGAACGAGCTCCGGAGTCGATGCTGAACCGCGAGCCGGCCGGCGGAGTCGAGGTCGGACTTTATCCCGAGCGACTGAACGACGTTTGCCGCGTGCTGGAGGTTCACCCTTCCGGCGATAAGGCCGGCATTCGGAAACTTAGCGACCGCTCGCCGGACGCAGGCGGCGTAATCGCGACACATGATCTCGACGTCGCAGTCCATAAAGCCGAGCCACTCGTAGCGACCGCGGAAGACTTCGAGGCCTTCTCGGTAGGCGCGAGCGAGGTCTCCGTCGAAGTCCCACGGCACGACGATAGGCCCAAGGTCTCTCACGGCCTCTCCGTCTCTTCCTCCGGCGCCTCTCCGGCCGCGCCGGCGTCTCCGTCCGTTCGCACCTCTCGAAGAGATCGGACCTCCTGGCGCATCCTACGGCCTCGATCGACCGGGTCTCGAACGTGCTCTCCGGAGGCGATCGCGACGACGACGACCTCGACGCCGGCCGCTCGCAGAGTGTCGAGCTCGGACTCTATGACGAGCTCGACGCGCGGCTCGTCCTGGTCTTCGATCGCGGCGTAGAAGAAGACTCTCCAGTGGTCCTGGTTTAGGAAGAGGCCGTAGTGTGGCCCGACCAGGACGGCGATCATCCGGTTCCGGTCAAGGAGATAGTAGTCGGGCGCCATCGGGTTGCCCTTCCTCTCCGGCGTCGTCTGAAGTATGAGTGCGTCCGTTCGTTCGAGGAACCTATCACTCGCCCGGGAGCCGGACAAGACGACGGCAACAGAGCTGGCCGCGTCAGCAACCGGCTCTGTCGCCGTCTCGAAGTTCGCCGCGTCGCCGGTCGCGAGCTCTCTGGGGGAGTGCGCGCCTGAGCGGAGAACGGCGAACCTGTTGTCTCCTCTACGGCTCCGGGATGTTCTCGAAGACCTCGAACGATTCGATATCGGAGTTGAAGATGACGCCCGATGGGAAGTTCACGATCAACTGCTGGAGCCAGCTTCCGGGGATGTCGATATCTCCGGGAGTCGTCGTGTAGTGAACGGCTCCGTTCAGCGCGTCGTCGATCGTCGCGGGGTGATCTACTCGACTATCGTCCGGCTTCTGTAGCCGCATCACGATGCCGGTCGACGTCGTCAGATCGACTACGTCGCCTCCGTCCTTCACGACTCCTTCGAGCCTCGTGCCGACATCGCCAACGTGGATCTCTTCTACTTCTGCCATCGGTCGCTCCTAGCGTTCGAACGTCTTCTTCAAGATCCGGAAGATCGAGAGGGTCTTTGTGTCCGTCCGGAAGATCGAGAAGACGTTCGACAGGACGTCGGCGATCGCCGGGAGAAACTGGAAAGAAACGTCGGCAATCGTCACGCCTTCGGGGAGCGTCTTCCGTCCTCGCCGCGTCGTTACGTCGGCGATGGAAATGCCTTCCAGAAGTAGCTTGAAGAACGTCTCTCCCAGGCCGGGGATGAAGGCCGAAAACGAATCGGCGATGCTGATCGTCTCGACAAGGAACTTGCGCGCTCTCTTCGGTAGGGCGTCGACAATGCTGATCGTCTCGACGAGGAGCTTCGTGAGAGAGAGTCGCGTAGAGATCGCGTCGGCGATGCTAGTCGTCTCGGGGAGGAGCTTCCGGCCGCGCTGCGTCAGCGCGTCGGTAACCACGAGCGATTCCGTCAGCGGCCGTCGAAGGGTGAACCGCGTCAAGGTATCAGCCACAGCGATCGCCTGAGCGATCAGCGGCCGGCCGCGCCGAGATAGCGCATCGGCTACGGCGATCGTCTCCACGAGTACCTTGACGAAGATCAGCCGGGCCGCGACGGCGTCGGCGATGCTGACCGTATCGAGGAGGAGCTTCCGACCTCTCCGGAGGAGCACGTCTCCAATCGCGATCGTCTCGCTCAGAAGCCGCCGCCCGCGTCGCCTCAGAGCGTCGGCGATGCCCACTCCTTCTACTGCCAGCTTGCGGCCGCGCAAGGTGAGCCCATCGGCGATGGCCGTACTTTCGTTCAGCGGCTTACGCCCGCGCTTGTCGACGTCATCAGCGACCGCGATCGTCTCGGTAAGAGCTCGCCGGCTAGTGAACCGCGTTAGGACATCCGCGATGCTGACGCCTTCGGAGAGGAGCTTCCGGCCACGCTGCGTCAGCGCGTCGGCGACGGCGATCGTCTCCAGCAGTACCTTAGTGAAGATGAGCCGCGCCGAAACCACGTCGGCGATGCTGACCGTATCGAGGAGGAGCTTCCGGCCGCGGCTCGTCAGGACGTCGGTGATCGCCAAGCCTTCCGCGAGGAGCTTCAGCCCGCGGAGCTCTAGGACGTCCGCGATCGCTACGCCTTCGAGGAGCGGCGTTCGCGCCCTTCTGACTAGCGCGTCGGCGACGGCGATCGTCTCCACGAGCAACTTGGAGAAGAGTAGCCGCGCGAGGAGCGCGTCGACGATGCTGATCGTATCGAGGAGGAGCTTCCGACCGCGCCTCGTTAAAACGTCCGCGATTGCGACCGTTTCGGGGAGCGCCTTCCGCGCTCTTCTGACTAAGAGGTCGGCGATGGCGATCGTCTCCACGAGCAACTTGACGAAGATCAGCCGCGCCGAGACCGCGTCGGCGATAGCGATCGACTCGGCTTTGACGGCTGGCCGCGCACGGCGGAAGGAGGTCGAATCGGAAACGCTGACCGTCTCGGCTAAGACCTGGAAGATCCGGAACGGCCCGATAGCGTCCGCGATTGAAATGGACTCCGGCAGGAGCTTCCGACCACGCAGTAGTAGAACATCCGAGATCGAAACAGATTCCGCTTTGGCTGCCGGCCGAGCTCGCCTGCTGAGCGTATCTGAGACCGCGATCGAGTCGGAGAGGAGCTTGAACGCTCGGCGTACTAGGAGGTCAGCGATCGCGATGGATTCAGCCAGCGGCTTACGGCCGCGACGCGTCAGCGCATCCGCAACTGCGATGGTCTCGACCAGCAGCTTGGGGGTTGCGCCGGCGTCGATCTCATAGTCGAGTCGAGTCTCAGTGTTCGCCGCCACGTCAGCCGATACCGTAGTGGAGGCGTTGCCGTGACCGCCATCGCCGGTGAAGCGGATGTTGACGGCTAGGAAGTCGCCGGCGACGAACGTCCCAATGGCGACCGAGGACACATTGAAGGTCAGCTCACCCGCGCTGCTGGGCGTCTGAATCCCGGCGAAGCCACTCGAATTTTGTAGGACCTCGCTCGAATTGTATCTCTGAAAACGAACATCGATCCCCATCTCGCCATCAGCCACGGTCACTTCGAGGATCAGATTCCACGAGCCGTCGACCGGTAGCTCAGAGCCGATCTCCGAGGCGCTGATGACGATGTAGGCGTCCTCCTGCCCATCGGGATTCGAGACAGTGGCTATAGCAGTACCGGAGGCGCCCGCATCATCCGCCGTGCGATCCCAGTCGTCGCCTGATGGGGTAGTCCCACCGAAGGCGGTGGCAGTCATGAATTTTACTTCGGTCGCCATCTACCTGAGCCTGGCTGCGACGCGGAGAGCGATCAGCGCGGCCTCTTCGATATCGGAGAACGCTCTGTCGTCGAGGTAGGTCCCGAACTTCGACTCGCCGTCGCCATATCGGTACTCGTCGCAGCCCTTACAGAGTCCGCCCAGTTCTAGCGCGGCGCACGCCTGCAGGCCCTCCGATGGCAAGGCGTTCCACTCGGCTACTGTCCGGACGGTGAAGAGCTCGCCGGCGTAGTAGACCTCGACCTTTGTCCCCGCTTCGATATGGCCGACGAGCCACTTCGCATCGCGCCCCGATACCTCACCGCGGCCGTGCTGTAAGTCCTCAGCGGTCGGGCCTCGTGGAATCCTCGCGACCCACGCCATAGGCTAGTCAGCCGGTGCGGTGCTAGTGCTAGCGACTTCCTCCAGCTCACCCATGAAGACGCGGCACAGCCCGCCCTGCCGGTCAGTGAAACGAATCAGGATCGGCTTCGGAGTCGCCAGCTCCTTCTCGATGACGCACATGCGCCCGGCGTACCGATACGCAACTATCTTCTTCGCCACAGGCTCTCGCCTCCTAGCTGATGGTGTACTCCCAGGTGGTTTCGATGGCGTCGTTCTGGCTGAGGTTGATCGCCGCGAACGTCTGCCGAGAGAGCATCACGCCGGCCGCGTTGATCGAGAAGATGCCGGCCTCGGTGACGGCAAGCGGGTCGCCGACGGCGTCCGTCTTCGTGATCGTGGCGACGGTCTGGTAGACCTTCGCGCCGTTCTCGCCCTGCGTACCAGCCGGGCGGTTGGCGTTGCCGAGTAGGTTCTCCGTCTCCAACGCGGTGTTGCCAGCCACCGGGCCGGTCGTGCCGGTGCCGACCGCGTGGAAGTTCATCAGCTCCAGCTCGGCGGCATTCTGGAAGGCGTCGACGATGAACTCGTGGCCGACGTCGACGACGAGGTTGTCCATCGCCACTCGCTCCTCGTCGTAGCACAGCGCCTTCAGGTGCGGCAACGCGAGGACCTCGGCCGTCGAGACGCCGAACTCCTTGGCCACCAGGAGGACACGCCGCCACGGAATCCGTCGAGCCGTCAGCTTGCCCGAGAGCATCACAAAGTGGCTGAACTCCGCGAGGCCGTGGTCGGCTAGGAGTTGCTTCGCCCGGTGGATCCGCGACACGTCTCCCTCGATTCCTCGAACGGTGAGACGGTCCGTCACGCCGACGTGCTCCCGCGCCGGACCGGCCGGCAGAGATGACGCCAGCAGGTTCCGGAACCCATCAAACATACGCATTCGGTTCTCTCCCTGTTGCGGCCGGCCGTTGGCCGGAAGGTTGCGCTCCTCGACGGAGCTCGGTGGTTCTATTCTACTGGCGCTGCTGGCCGCGTCACGCTGCGGCTTCGACTCGACCTCCGGCCGAGGGATGGGTTACGAATGAGATCGAGCGTCGCGCGTCCTCGTTAACGTCCGTCCGATAGACGAGAGGCCTCTTCATTCCAGGTACGAACATCGGAACGAACGGCGCCTCTTGGAAGTCAACGGAGACGCCGAGGTAGTCCTGGAGCCGGCCGCGATCCTTCGCGCTCGTTAGCTTCTCGTGAATCGACTCGCCGGCGCGATCGCCGTCGAGGAGACCGACGGCGAAGATCGTCCCGACGGACTCCGCGAGGACCTCCTCCTCCGTCATTCCCATGCGCTCCATAATCATCCGGAGCTTCTGACCGGTCGGCGCCTTCCCGCCGCTCTCGACGATCCGGAGTTGCTG
>SDBT01001870.1_pt1 | contig 37771 bp, 49 predicted proteins | sample 2277101 | NCBI WGS metagenome assembly SDBT01 (sample SAMN10404973, study PRJNA504765) | marine sediment metagenome | isolation source: marine sediment core GS10_PC15, 103 cmbsf | place: Arctic Ocean: Southern Knipovich Ridge | collected 2010 | reverse complement strand
AACGAGTACAAGGACGTGGATGCTTTTCTCAAAGCGCCTGATGCAATCTTCAAGACTCTGCCCTGGAAACCTACCGTGATCTTTTGGGACGGTTTTAGCAGCTTCAACGTAGATACTATTAGTACTCATGTAGCATCTTTAGAGAGTAGTTACGCGGGTGCTGGTGCTCTACGTGATGAGGGGCTTAAGCTACTACATGAAGATTGGACAGGTGTGAAGAGAGCTACTATTGCATCGTTACGCGCTTTCATTGCACTTCAAGTAGACGGACAGCCGGTACATAAGGTTCTGACCTCACTGCAAGGTAGCCGTACTGATAACAACCCATCGTCTAGCTCGACTCAAATTGGTCCTTTTATTCAAGGCACTGGGCGGACGCTGGTGGGTATTCCTTTTGATGTGGTAATCAACACGTACGCAGAAGAAGAAGATAAAGAGATCAACTACTACTACCGCAACGTAGGAGACAGCAGCAAGTTTGTGTGCAAGAACCGGGGGTTTGATCTTGAGCCTGTGATGAAAGCTGACCCACAGGAGTTGTGGAAGAGGTTGACGAAATGACACTGACCGCAAAAGAAGCCAGATCCATTATCTATGGAGAGCATCAAGATTGGGAAGAAAAGCAGCAAACTATTCTTGATGTAGAACGGTGGACCATACTTTCACACTGGATTGGTTTTCATAAGCCATCAAATAAACATTATTTGGTTTATTTTAGAAGGGGTGCTACTGAAAATCAAGATGAGGGTCCTTTTGAGTATGATGAGCACGCGGAGTTCGTTGAAGTAACACCTATGGAGAAGACTGTAACAGTCTATGTACCACTTGACAAAAAGGAGGATAAACGAAATGCATGAAGGTGTTACGTTTGTATTGGTAATAGTAGTGACCTTTCTTGTGGGATACTGTGTTTTAGGACCTTGGCTTGACAAAAGGTAGTTACCGCTGTATACTAAACATAGAACAGACAAGGAGAAAAACAACATGGAAGCATTGGAAGCAGAATTTCTACCAACTGTAGCAACTACCGGGGTGATTAAGAAAATTGGTGCCCCGCGCCAAAGTGAAAGGAGCGATTACACTATTGTAGACCTGGAAATTGAGCTGGAAGCCGGACCAAGAAAGTCCATTAGGACTTACCTGGTGTTCCTTCCCGACTGGCTGAAGCCTGACTTTCAGCCTAAGTCTTTGACCGAGCGTCGGGACCGAAACGTGTACCGCAACAACATCAACAGTTCGGACAGGCGCACGACTCTAGCCGCACTTGCGGGAGACGACTGGGCTGGCTTTGTTGAGAGTACCTTTGGTATGTTCAACTCAAACGGAGGTACGTTCGACGGGCCAGAGTTCCACAACATTCTGAACTCTGTGGGCAATGGTCAGCAGGTCTTGGTGGAGCTAACTCAGGAACGTCAGAAGACAGATGAGCTGACAGAAGACGGTCGGCCTATCTACCGGAAGACTGAGAACTACACGGTGGGTAAGTTTCACGAGTATAAAGACACTGTTGTCGTTGCGCTGGAAAAGCGTGCCGGTCGGGCGCGTGAGGCAATGGTAAAGAAGGACTTCGACATTCCGAGTTTCGTAGTCGCTTGGGATGAGGGGGGTGATGAGGCTGAGGGGTAAGAGGATATAACTAGGACACAGGGCGTGTAGCTCAGTCGGTTAGAGCATCTGTCTTATGAACAGGAGGTCGAAGGTTCGATTCCTTCCACGCCTACCAATTTTTGAAAGGGTAGCAGGAAAGCTGATAACATAATAAACACTAGATAAGGTAAGACGCGGGCCTGCCGCGCTAGGATGGGGAAAGCCTAGCAACAGTTTACAGGAGACAGCATGACTCTTTACACTTTAGACGAAGCTTTAAGGACCTATGGGTTTTTCTTTCCGCTTAAGGGTACTATTTCTGAGCGCGGGCCTGCCAAAGTTACTAAGATTACTGTTCATTTAGACGATGATGTTGTTCCTGTGGAGCTAGATATAGAGCAACTACGGACTTATCGTACAGCGGCTAGAATATCATGATCTTTAAACCCACACACTGCCTAACCCATTGCTCCTACGCTAAGATAGGCCGGGGCTTTGCGGGTGATGAGTTCCTTGGCACTTGGCCTCCTAAGCTAGCGTGTCTAGCTGAAGCTGCTGGCTGGTGGGAGGTTATACGTAACGACGGAGTGGGAGGTAGAGGGAGACCCCTTATAGGCCCCACGGGGCGGCGCTGGGAAGCATCTTGTGTAGTGGACTTTGGCTACCAGCGTTCAGACGTGCTTATCTGCAATACGCTTCGTTGCAACCCACCGGGGAATCAGTATCCCATAGGGAGCATGAAGCTCGGCGCTGAAGCTAGCTGTCAAGAACATGACGCGCTGTTACGCCGTTATAAACCCGATTGGGTGATCTTGACCTATCACCCCGCGTTCACGTTCAAGCAGCCGCAGGTGTGGAAGTATATTAAGGCTGCGTTTCGTATGGCATGGCGGAAGAGTGAAGAAGGTAAGCGGCCACTGGTGATGATGGGATTGAAGGGGGCACAAGCGCCGAGGTTCAGTGACCTGAGGTTTGGGCCGATAGATAGTATCAAGAAGTGGCAACGACATTATTGGGAGCTGTAGGATGACAAGAAGAACTAATGAACGAATAAAATATCTTGAAGATGAGTTAGATGCTCTTCGGTTTAGGGTTGCTGTTAATGAGATTGAGCTTGCGGAGATAAAGGAGGCTGGGTTGCGATGGATTAAAGCGATGGATGATGATAGCGACGCTTACATTTATATCGAGCATTGCGGTGAAATCTTAGACGACCTTGAAGCTATCTTTCGCCGTGTTCTGGAGCGCGTATGAGCGGATCAAGAGCTAAGAAACTAGCTAAGGCGTTTAGATACTTCGGGCCGTGGTGGCTGGAACAACGAGCTTGGCGGGTCTTTAAGAAAGCTTACTACCAGCATACTGTAGGCTTTCCTAAAGTACGCCCGCTTTTGAGAAAGAAGAGGTCTAAAAATGCGACAGATACTAACAAACAAAGCTAGGTGCAAAAACTGTGGCGACGTGATCGAGTCTAAACATCGCTGGGACTTTCAGGTGTGTTCATGTTGGTCGAGAGAACATAAAACAGGGATAGCCGTGGATGGTGGGCGCGATTATCTAAAGCGGTGTTTTTATAGTCCTTCAGAAACTTTCACCGAGCTAAGCACCTTTGGAGCAGAGCTATGAACAAACGAACACAACAGGTAATACTAGCTGGTTTATTTGTTGTCTGGCTGCTGTTCTCCGCGTGGGTTAGCCGTGCCGAAGGAGCACAGTTCCCTGGTATGGTGCGTGTTCCCCGTACCTCGGAGCTAGCTGAGTTCCCTCGTGAGCTGCGCTATGAGCTAGAGCTGGTAGCGGGCATGACACTTGAAGACGCTCTGAAGTATAGTATACTGACTCCCGGTTCGTTTGTGGACTTTGATAGCCCTACGATTAGGTTTGTGCGCGAATGGAATGCTTGGATTAGACTTCGGCTGCGAAATGTCAACTTGCGTAACAGTAGAGACTTCTTGGACGCGGCTGAGGTCATACAAAAGAACCGCGCTAGGGATGCTTGGGCACAGTTAGAAGAAGGACAGGAAGAAGAGTTCCAGCAGTGGAAGAAGGTGAAGAAAGCGGTTGAGAAGATGTTGAGGGAGTTGAGATGACTGAGCAGCAAGTAGATAAACTTATAAGAGCTTTAGAAGAGATCGATACAACGTTAGCGATAATATGTTTTACCTTTTTGTGTCAGTTAATTTTTAAGGATTAAATGGAAACCTTATGTACCCACTAGTTAATAACTACTTACCCACTATTCAAACGTTAGGCACCCGTTTAGTTGGTTTAGATCTAGAGTACATACCTGAAACCTCTAAGCCTACAATATTAGGTGCTTCTGTTAATGATGAAGTAGGTTCTGTACGCTGGTCCTCGGATTGTGTTCGGTGGTTAAACTCCGCTTATAACCTTGGGTCTACCTTTGTAGGGCACAACGTTCTTGATGCCGACCGGCCCATAGTTGACCGTGAGTTAGGTTTCCAAACAGACCTTAACCGTTGGGAAGACACTATCATCCTGACCTACCTCTGCAACAGTGAGTTCGTTTCTATACCCAAGTCGAGCTTCAAGGACGAGTCTGTAACGGAAGCTAAGGGGATAGGGCTGATGAACCTATGGGCTACCGCCGCGCTGTACACGGATCTGCCGCAGTGGAAACGCTGCCGGGGTGACTACTGTTCTGGCCCCTGCCCGCAGCATGACGTACATGGGTACAACGGTATAGACGCTTTGTCAGGGGAGCTGATGTTTCCTCTACTAACACAAGAGCGAAATGCTAAAGGTATCTTGAACGCACTCTACCAGCGGCTCAAGACCCTCATGGTTATGACCAGAGAAATGCGTTTACAGGGTGTGACTGTGGACCTACCACTGATCGAGAACTTACAAGGACAATTCGTTGAGCGTAAGGCAGCCTTATTTCACTCTGAAGAGCAGCCTAAGACCTGTGGTGTATGTGGGCGTATGAAAACAGGAGGTCCCTGTAAGCGCTGTAAAGAAGGCCGAGGCCCTACTGAAGACGTATGGGTGCCTTACAACCCGCAAGCTCCTAAGGGGGCGCTGGAGTACTTTCAAGAGGAGCTGGGCTTTAACCTCAGCTCTTGGACTAAGGAAGAGATCTTCAACGAGCTTAACAAAAGTGAGCCAGGGGCGGTGCGGGATGCTCTGTCTAATGCTTACGAATACAAAGCTATAGGCAAGGGAACAGATGCTTGGTTTGATCTGGATAAGCTAGGACGAGACGGGCGGTTTCATCCTCGCTTTAACCCTCTAGGTAGCGCGACGGGCCGGTTCAGCAGCGCGGGGCCTAACTTTCAGAACCTTCCACACGTTGACAAGGATCACCCCGACTCGCTTATGTCTCAAATGCGCCGCGCTGTAGTCCCACGGGACCCAAGCCTAAAGCTCCTCAAAGCTGACTACAAGCAGATCGAATTACGTATCTGTCTGTGGTATGCTTTTGTAGAGACCTTGAATAAACCCTTCCCGCAGATACAGTTCGACGCTTTCGACTGGCTTGTAGAGCAAGCGCCGGGAGCGTTTGACAGGGCCTCTGAGCTATTGAACCGCACCCCACGTTATATAGCTAAGACTCTCTCGCATGCTGGGAACTATCTAGAAGGTCTACAACTCCTGGATGAGACGCATCGGGCTTCATCTAACAATCAGACTTTGGTTAGCCAGGGGGCACTAGAGATACACTACGATTGGACCTATCAAAACAACGTTGTGGCGTTCAACGGGGTAAACTTGGCCAGTCGTTTGTTTGGTTCAGCTACCCGTGAGAACCGTAAGAGGGCGTTGGAAATTCAGAACGTATACTTTGACCTCTTCCCGCAGATTCGGCAGTGGCAGCAGTGTGTTGTCGAGGAAGCTGAAGGGGGCTATGTACAGTCAGCGAGTACGCGCTACCTAGAGCTAGTGAGCAACAACCCACAGGACCGGCTTAAGACAGGCGTGGCTATGAAAGGTCAAGGCGCAGTAGACTACATGCAGGAGGCTATGATTAAGTACTACGCTATGGGGCATATTCCTCTCTTAACGGTACATGACGAGCTGGTGTTCGAGGTTCCCCGAGAGTGGACGGACGCACGCTGCTGGGAGTTCCTCAAGGTTATGGAAGAGCCTAGCAAGATCTTTGAAGGGTTCTCTTGCCCTATCAGCGCGGAGGTAGGGGAGAATTGGCTTGACATGTCAGCTCTAAAGGTGTAGACTAAAGGTAGGAGGTAGACTAATGGGAGATGACTATAATCAACACAGTTGGAGAGATGATGGTTGGGTTTGGTTTTGGATAAGTATTTACGCAAGCATTGGGTTGTTAAGCTTTTTGGCTATAGTAATCTTAGCTATCTTGTCATGAACGAAAAAATAACTAACCGGGACATACTCAAGTTCCTTCACAATGCGCAACTCTATAGTGCTGAGCCAGTGGACCAGGAGCGTGTTGAGGTCTTATCCGTGTGGGCTAACGAGGCTAACAAAGAGTTCAAGCGTTGGTTAGCTTGTGAAGAAGAGATTGAGATACGCTTGAACGAGCATGAGCTAGTGTTTGTCCTGGTGTCTATAGCCCATGAGCTACAAGACCAGATCATGAGAAAGGAGAACCGTCGATGCCGACCGAGAGACTCAAGAGATATGAAGGTCCTGTTGCAAGAGGCTATAGAAAATGACGCTTAAACGAGTCCTAGTCGTGCCCGACATACACATACCCTTCCACGATAAGCGAGCTATAAACCTTCTTGAGCAACGTATGGTTACGTTCAAGCCGGATGTTATCATACAGCTCGGAGACCTGCTCGACTTCCCTACGCTACACAAGAAAGCTAAAGATGAGGTAGTACAGGCTACTTCTTCGGTGATGTCAAAGGACTATGCAACAGCGAGGGAAATGTTAAGGCGCTGGATAACAGTAACAGAGAGCACAAAAATAGTGATTTTTGAGGGAAACCATGAAGATCGAGTAAATCGTTTGTTGCGACGACAGCCCGATTTGAAAGGGAGCATAGAAGTAGCAAAGAACCTACTTCTTCCAAATTATGGTATCAAGTGGGTCCCTTCCTGGTCGAAGAGCGCCGTCTTTACCATAGGCAAAGCTAACTTCTGCCACGGTTGGAGCGCTGCCGTAGGACATACTACTTTTATGAGTAAGCTGGGAGACAACATTTTCTACGGGCATACTCATGACATAGAGTCGCGCAGCTTCCGCAGGCTGGGTATACATGACACGTATGTAACACAGAGCTGCGGGCACTTGGCGGACCCAAAGAAGCTAGCCGACCAGTGGCAGCAGGGGAGACCTAATAACTGGCAGCAAGGGTGGTTGGAGTTCTACTTCACGCCGCAGGGGTACTTTCAGTACTTTATAGTACGCATCATTAAGGGTAAGGCTATTCTGCCTGATGGGACAGTGTTGACGTGACCACACGACAGACCAAAGCTTGGTTGGTTAAGCACGGCTACAGATCTCGTATCCCCAACGACGGGGAACGTGTCCTGCATACTAAGTGGGGTGTGTTAAGTCTTTACCCCAACGGATCTCTGAACTGGTTCCTGACCACGCTTCGAGGTCCGAGGCATAGGTGTGTAGACCAAAAGAAACTTGATGATATTAAAGCACTTATGGACGGTAAATGTACGGTGAGAAGCTGTGTAGTAGAAGTTTGTTTTGAGAACATCTTACCTCGCTACTGGACGTACGCGCTGGAACTTGCACGCGGGTAGGGCAGGGTATCACTTAAGGGCTAACCTTGAAAAAGAGGTCCCCTAAGATGTTGATTCTAAAGAGCTACTTATGCTCATACAAACAGGCAGGGACACGTTTAAACACTGTTGTACGATCTTTAGAAAAGGTGGGATACCTGAAGGAACATACTATATTTGTGATGAGTGTGGTAGAAGTACTTTAATAAGGAAGGAGGATAATGAACAAACCAAGAAGTGTCTACCTGTCAGGACCAATGACAGGCTGTAGCTTTGAGGAAGCTAATGACTGGCGGGTGACGGCGACACATATATTTGGGAGCTACGGTATAGAGACTCTCTCGCCAATGCGAGGGGAGAGTGGAGGGCGTCAATTAGCTATGCACCCTCGAACGATGACAGCGCGAGACAGGATGGATCTTAAGGGCAGTGATCTAGTGCTGATGAACTTGTTAGAGGCTACGAGAGTATCAATAGGCAGCATGATTGAGCTAGGCTGGGCGGACTTGCTTCAGATCCCTGTTATTGTGGTGGCAACTAAAGGTGCCCTTCATAGTCATGTTATGGTCAACAGCATTATAGCTGGCTTACGAGAGGACTTATCAACCGCAATTGAGATAAGCCTAGTTCTGCTGAACGTAGAAGGTAATCTTAGACTGGAAGGAGGACAGGTAGTTCCAGTCCTTGATGACGATAAGTATTATAAAGAGTTTGATAGAAGCCGGATTTAAAGAGGGAGGACAGGTATGAATAACACGGAGTTTGAAGCCTTGACAGAGGAACTGTTCATAGGCTGTATTGACACTATGAAAGCCAAGGGGCCAGACTATGCTAGTAGCCCTGATGACTCGCCCGAGGAGCGTGACCGTCTCTGGAACTTCAAGGAGGTTGCGCGGCGTACTGGGTCCAATCCATACAAGGTATGGGCCGTGTATTTTAATAAGCACATTGTGTCCTTGGAGAAGTGGGTACGTGAGCGAGAGCTACAGAGTGAGCCTCTTGAGGGGCGGATTATTGACGCGATTAACTATCTGGTGCTTTTCCGGGCGCTGCTCAAGGAGGGGGAGGGCGAAGGGATGACGGAAGATATGTCGCTTGAAACTGTGACAGCAGGGGATGGGGATATAGTTGTTATTCCAACAGAGGAAGCTAACGACCGGAAGTTCCAAGACAAACTGACAAACTTCTTCAAGTCCGAGTCACCTAAAACTGGTTTTAGGGGATGATCTCTACCTTCAAGAAGCTCTATGACCAGCCCCTTATTGAGAACGTAGCTTGGGCGGAGGCACTTATACCCAAGTCAAGTAAGGTTCTCATAGGAGGTCTGGCTAAGGTGGGGAAGTCATTTCTTCTTATAAACCTGATTGAGGAGCTAACAAAAGGGGGCAAGGTATGGGGGCTCAATGAGTTCTCTGTACCTGTTCCCTTGAGGGTGTTGTACGTGGATCAAGAAATTGGTTTATATGGTCTTCAGCGACGTATAAAGAATTATTATGAAGCAGCAGGAACCGAGCCCCGAAACTCCTATTATCTGTCTCGTGTACCAGAAATGGAGTTAGACCGGCCCCAGGGCCGTAGGATGCTTGAGGATAGTGTTGAAGAATGTGAAGCACAGGTTGTAGTGATAGACCCTATTAGTCAATCAATGTGGGGTGATGACAGCTCAAACCGTGACGTACGTTCCCTCTTTCATGAGCTAGATATTCTTTTGAATAAGTTCGAGTCTGAAGGTCTTTCTATTGTGCTGTGCCATCACTTTGGGAAACCTCCTAAACAGTGGAAAGACAAGGTGGAGTATGATCCGGGGGATAAGTACAACTTTCGTGGGGCCTCAAAGTGGATAGACGCACCAGATACATTAGTTACATGTGTTCGTACAAACTGCGAGGCAAGCCACGGTAAGTGGTGTATTACCGTGGACTATACATTTAGGCATGACGAAGAGCTTCCCTCTAGAGAGTTATATATACAGACAGGGGGTTTGGTAACGGTGGGGCAGCCTACTATAAGGATGATCTAACGACCAAACAAAGACGCTATTCCACGGGCACCTTCTTGTAGCGGCACACCAGGATTAGTGAACAACTCCCCTAACCCCATTTCACTTGTTGTTCGTTGACCGATCTTCTTCTCCAGCTCATCTTTTACAGAGAGTTCATAGCTCTTTATGTCGAAATTAGCAACAGGTGTACCTGACGAATTATCCACAGTCACACCAAACAACCCGCTCTTAGCGGCAGCTCTAAGTAAGGCCCTGGAAGCATCACGATCTCCTTTTGCAGCCGCTTTGAAGAAGGTAGTAGTCCGGGGGTTAAGCAGTGCTAGATTGAGTAGCCCGCTAATACCAATCAGTGCTGTAAATCCTAAAGCACCGCCAACCACGGCTCCTGCCGCAGCGGGACCTAGCGCACCAAGACCAACTCCAGAAGCAACTCCAACAGCTCCTGCTGACGCTGCTGTGAATGCTAGCTTATTTCCCAAGAAGCTGACAATCCTTGAAGAGACAGCAGCGTCATTACCACTACCTACTTCAAGATCTCGTAAAACCGACATGACATCGTTAAGTTGGTTTGATAGTATCTTACCTTTTACTGGATCACCTTTTCCTAGCACCATAGCAGCTTTAAGAGTGTTCTTGTCATCCCAAATTTTAGCTAAGTTTGCAACATCAAGTCTGATAAGAGCATCAGGTTCTAATTGAGCATTTGGGCCTGCTATGTCTAGCAGACTAAGCCCCCCACCTTTCTTTGTACGAAACTCTAACGAGTCCGACAGCAGGTTCTGAATCCAAGCTCGTCGCATTATCTCAGCGTCTCGTACAGGCATCAAGTTATTGATGGCCCATACAAGTTGCATATTTTCTCCATCACGTCCAATAGCTGCTGCCACACCACCAGGATCTGTTTTTACAAACTTCTTAAGAGCTGTAAGTTGCTCACCGTCGATAGTAATGAACTGGAAACCTTTGGGGAGCTTTGTAGCATTGGGCAAGATCTGCCCAGTCTGTAGATTGATCGCTACCTGATCTCCACCTTGTAATGCCCGGTTCTCAACAACGTCTTGAGTTACAGTTTTTGTTTCAAAGCGCTCCGACTCAACTAAGAAGCGCCTAGATTCTTTTCTTGTGGTAACATCCACATCTTTTGACAGTTGGAAAGGTCTTAACTGCGTGATACGTTTCTCAGCCTGCTTCAAGATAGTATCAATATCTTTTCCCCCAGCAGGCGTGCGTAAGCTTTTGAACTGTGTTGCTTCTCCAATTCCACCGAACCCTGAGAATACATCTAAAGCCGCGCTTCTCAAAGACTGAGACTGTTCCTTAATACCGCGTGATACAGCACCTGTAGCTGAAAAGATATCCGTTAGACTTTCGCCAGTACCGCCCTTTTCTATTTGCAGGCCAAAGTCCTTACGAAATGCAGGGAAGCTCTTACGAAGCCTTGCCATTAGCCTTGTGATATCACTTCCTTTGGCAGGCCCAAGAATACGTGCCGCACCTACTCCTAATGCCGTGGATGTAGCTTCAGGCAGAGTACCAAAGAAAAATGAGTTAGTAATACCCCCAGCGATATCTTGTTGCTCTTGCAAGGTCTCTATAGTTTGTTCAGCTCCGACTATAGCTGTAGATATAGCTGTACGTGCTGCTCCCTTCTTAAAGATCTCCTTAGCGTTGTCTGCTGCCTTTGCTATAAACCTTCCTCCGGGGGCACGGGATAAAGCTACATCAGTCGCAGCGCCCGTTATTCCAGCTCGTGATTGGGACTTGGATTCCCCTCCAGCAAGCATAAATTCTAGCGCGGAAGTAGCTAGAGCTGAGGGAACACCACCAGTTAAAGCTGCTGCACCTACGTTAGCTATAGAATTGAGCTGACTTAGAGCCTTACGTCCTGCTTCCTCTTCTACAACCTTTGGGGAAACCTCTTGCGCGATAAGATCCTTAAACTCATTTGTACCCGCAGCTTTCTCGTCTTCATCTTGAGCACGCCTGCTTATAAGACGATCAAGAATATCTTGGTCTTCTTGAAGAAGGGGCTGTTCACCGGGATCAGGTTGTTGAATACCTTGGGGCATTATTCGTATACGACTCCTGTTCTCTTAGCGAAAATAAGCATTTGTATAATACTCATACCTTCTTTTCTGGCGTCATCTTCTAGCTTGTTTAGTGGGAACCTATGCGTGATCTTAGGTGGATTCATTTGAGGTAGCACGGCAACTTTGGTATTAAGGGCCGTAAGCATACTGTTAATTCCAACATCAAACAACTCTTGAATGACGCTTTCAGGGTCACTAACTTGCGGGAGCATTCCCAAGAAACGAATCAAGTCGGCGTCGGTGACTCGAACCTCACCGCCAGCCCGAGCAAACCCAGTAGCTTGGGCTTGTTGCGTTCTAACAGAAGCGGTGACTTTATCTAACAGCTCTAGCCCTCCGATACCACTTAGACCCTTGGCAAACAAACCTTGTAGTCTTTGTCTGACGTTGGAGCTGGTGTCAAGAATACCTGCTTTCGTCTTAGCAGCTCTTACAAGACTAGTTAGCTCTTTGAACAAATTGATACCGTTCATACCAGTAGCAATTTCCTTGCGGAACTGCGCGTTTTGTTTTACATAACGTTTCTGATACAGAACAGCTCTAGCTGGTAGTTCCAGCTCAGTAGGAAGTGATTCTAGGTTTTGTATTCCACCTTCTACCGAGGCTACTGCTTGCGCCACCGATTCATCAGTCATAAACTTCTCTACTTGTGATGGGGTGTCTTTAGCCATAGCTGCGGCTTTGAGCCACTTATTATATTCATCCAGTTTTTCTTGTGGCGTTCCATCGAAGGCTCTGATAATGAATTGGAATGGCGTCTTGTCTACTGTCAGGTCGATATCTTTATTTAGCTTACGAGTTTCAGCTTCCTTTTTCTTATTACTTATTTTACCAGCGGCTATATCACTTTCAAGTTTCAAGGCCCGCAGAGTAAGACCTTGAGCTTGTATCAATTTACCAGTTCGGTCATTAAGGGTCTTCTGCTCAAGCTTGTCCTGTGCGTTTTCAGCCCGCTGTTTGTTAGCTCGTATTTGCTCATCTAACTTCTCAAACCCTAAGGTAGCTGTAGCTGCGTTCCTTTGCACTTGTACCGCGAGCTGTCTCTTCTGCTTAAAGGTCTCGAATAGCTCTTCACGAAGCCCCTTATGCTTTAAGCCAAAGGTAGACGCAACGGTAGCCCGGAGGCCGTCAAACAACATCGCCCGAGCTGGTGCGTTCTGCTTAAAGAACTGATCGAAGGTCTCCTCTAGGGGGTCTTGAGCTAGGAGCTTCTCGGCCCGTAAGATACCCCCTTTAACCGACCTTTGAAGCGTGTCTTCATCGTCTTCCTCCACGGCATGCTTAGCGAACTGATCGTCAAGTGTAGGGAGTTGAAGACTCTCTATAGTCTGCGCGGACAGCTTGAACATGTCTTCAAGCTCGTGCGGTCGTTGCTGGAATAGATCAGCCATTAGATCAAGTTCGGTGCTAAGACCTGCGGGTTCACCCCAAAGTCAAAGCCTCCTGTAGAAGGTGGTGTTCCTGTTATAGTTGGGCTAGGTAGCTGTGGCAAAGCTGTAGGCGTGGGCGCGGTAGGAGCACCAAAATTAGGCTCAAACCTGCTAGGACCTTGGTTAAACAGACCTTCTAGTTCGTTAAGGAGCCCTGTTAGACCGCCGCCTAACAGACCCTGACCTTGCTGCGGCCCAAACACGCCACCCGGCCCTTGACCAAAGATAGTGTTGGTCCTGTTAGCTAAGATGTTGTTAAAGGAACCAAAGATAGTAGAAAGCAGGTTAGATAGTGTATTAGCCCCGCTAGCTACATTCCTGCCACCTTCAACAGCAAGCTGTCCTCGCTGGCCTAGCGCGTTACCTTGTATCCCAAGTCCCTGTAAGATAGCGTTGATGTTCTGACCCCGTAGACCAGCTTGCTGTCCAAGTAAGCCTAAGTCTAGCTGATTCTGTTGCCCTAGTCTGTTTAAGCTTTGGTCTACTCTACCGGCAAAACCCTGCCCAAGCCCTCCTGCCAGCCCGAGCCCTCCAAGACGCAATCCCCCCAAACCAAGGAGATTTTGATTAGCTCCTTGTACGCGCTGATTAACCAGTCCCTCGGTCCCCAAGCCTAGGTTAGCTCCAAGCTGAAACCTTCCAAGCTGTTGTCCTTGAGCTTGGTTAAAGATATCACCCCCCGCTCTAAGGTTCCCCAGGATATTCTGTAGGGTATTCCCTACTCCTGCTGTACCTGTTGCAAGGTTCTGTGCCGCGATTGCTTGAGACTGTCCAGCAAGGTTAGCCCCTGAAGATAGATTAGAACTTGCGGCCCTGAGAGCTTCGCCTTGAAGTTGTGCTGCTTGACCCGTGATCTGAGCTCCAGCGCCAGCTGCCCCAAGGAACTGCGTTAACTGAAGACGCTGCTGAGATTCAGCCGCTGCTTGAACCGCGAGACCTTCCGCTCTTAGAGACTCATCAGCAAACTCAGCTAGAGCTTGGTTCTGTAGTCCACTAGATATGATACCCGCGCCTCCACCCCCACGCTGAAGGGCCCGTGCCCTTGCACTTTCAGAGGCTTGCTTAGTGCGCCCAATGGACTGATCTCGTGCAAAGGAAATAGCAGTGTCAAAGGGGAGTAGTGCCCCACCACGGCCTCGATTCTCCACGGTTTCAATAAGAGGTTCTAGCAAACGTTTAGCTTCATCAGACAGTCCGCCTGAATCAAGAATACGTTGCAGCTCAGGTGTAACCCCGCCCTTACGTACAAGATCAGTACCTAGTTTAAACAGTTCGCGGGTTTGTGGAGTTTGACCGCCACGACTTACAATATCTTGAAATGACTTTAGAGCCTTTGTGTTCTCAGGGGTTCGGCCTCCAGAGTTGATAAGATCTAGGCCAGCTTGAGATGCTTGACTTAGCTGCGGGTCAAGTCTGAACAGGTCCTGTGCTCGATCCCGTAGGAAGTTTAGCTCGGGTGTCCTGCCCCCAAGCTTAAGTACATCCAGGCTACGTTCCTCGGAGAACTTAAGGCTAGGTATATTCAAGTTCCCCAAGTCCAAAGCACGATCAAAGACCTGACCAGCTTCAGGAGTACGCCCCCCTTGCCGCAAGATATCCTGGTTCCGGTCTCGTAGGCCAGACTGCTGTTGTCTAAAGTCCCCTATGGTCTGTTGGATTTGTGGAGGCAGATCTAGCCCCCTAAGCGCTCCGCTTACTTGCCCTGGAACAGACTCAAAGAAGCTCCCCAAGCGTCTGTCCTGGTTCCCAAACTGCTGAGTAAACCCGCTGTTCTCCGTAAGACCTGTGGCCGCAGCTCTAGCTGGGTCTAACAGGGGACCTATCATACCTTGTAGCTGTTGAAAGAACTGGTCAAGGAAGTTCAGGTTATTGGTCTGACCGCCTTGGAAGCGCTGGTTAGCCCTCCCGCCAAGAACTCCACCCGCAATGGCAGAGCCACCTTGTATGATAGCCGGAATGAATGGAATAACTTGCGGCATGTTATAGTTCCTTCTCGTACATCATGAAGTTCTTAGCTTTGAACCCAAAGCGCTCTAGATAGCTAGCTGTTTCTTCATTTGAAGCATGGCTTGTAACTGTTGTAACGCCTAATTCCTTTAACTCCTTTTTCATATGCTCGTATAGCTTCAGCAGAACCCAGCCCTTGCGCTGCTTTGGGGCTATCCAAACAGGCTCGGTGCAAAGGACTAACTGAGCGGCTACAAAACCAGCTAGCTGGCCCTCATCATCCTCAGCTACCATAACCACGGACGTTTCAGGATGTGGGCAGCGTTTAGCTTCTAACCAAGGACAAGACTGTAACTTATGGTACTCCTCAGGGCCTAACCGCCTTGTAATCATGTGTATCCTTTATTCTAGCAGGTTTCTTGACAAGAGCGTATGAATCTGGTATACTGAAGATAGGAGGAAATACCAATTATGGCATGGTTCTTAAATTTCGTTAGTATCTTTCAGACCTGGTTTCATTGGGCACCTGTAATAGACTTCGTTAGTTAGGCAATAAGCCCGTGGGCTTGTAACCGATCAATAAGAGCATCAATGGCGGTGCGTGCTTCAGCATCTACTGTTGCACCGCCAGTGGGGTCTGAGATAAATGAACCTTGGACACCTATGACCTGAGTGCCGTCAACGTCTATACGACCGCTGCCACCCGAGTCTACACCAATCTCTACCTTTTCAGTCCCACTACTATTTTTTACAAACATATAACCTCTGTTTGCTTGGCCTAAGTCGATATCGTCTGCTTCCAAACCGACAACATTGGTAGTTCCATTAAGCAGTCCGATACTTCCACCATCGTTTCGGATTTGTCCGATAACTCGGCTAGAACCACTGGTGCGAATTAGGAATTGACCTCCCAACATCTCGATAGAATCGCCAGACGGACTGTGGAGTTGTTTAAACCCATTAGTCCCATCGATGGTCATGACATTGAATCCAGAGGTTAGCGCAAAAGTGCCAGCACTTATATTCACTGCACTCATGGTGCCCGCAAGGATATTAGCTGCTACAACAGTCCCCGCATACACAACTCCTGCTACAAAAGTCCCCGCTAGCACTTTGTTAGCCGCCATGGTGTCGATTAGAGCATTAGTGATCTGCGCTGTCCCTATCTGCGCTGTCCCTACAGCGGCTGCTGCGATTTGAGCTGTATCAACCGCCAAGTTTCCGATAAGAGCGTTTGTGATAGCGGCGTTTTGAATCTGAGCGGTTCCAATGGCCGCTGCCGCAATATCAGCCGTGTCGATAATAATAGGATCGGTAACACGGTCGAGCTTTGCGTCTCCTATGGAACCGTCCGCTATATCAGCCGCGCTCAACGGAGTTTGCGTGATGGCGGTAGTAACGGTAGGCGCAATATTGATAGAAGTGCTCAAACCGTTTTTCATAATGGTGCGAACCGAGAGCACCACTGTAGTATCTCGGTCACTGGTCAACTGCACTGTTGCAGGTGCGTCTGTTACATCAGCTACCTGATAGGGACGATCAGACTGGAAACTCACATTCTTGGCCCATATCTCATACCGCTCTACCTGTGGATCTGAAGCCCCTGTCCAAGATATGGCAGCATGAGTTACCCCTACGTCTTGCGTAACTCCTAGGATCTCTAGGTTCTGTACGCTGGGCACGCCGATCTCGTACTCAAACGGGGGTAGCTGATACAGTGGGACCTCTCCCCGACGCGAGATAGAGTCAAGCCGGTCGCTTATTTCTAGGATTTGTGACTGAAGGCTCATGGCTTTGGATCGAACTCTATGTGTATGTGCGTGTCTTCCAGTACCACGTCGAACTGTGGGCCTAGTTTAGCTTTGAGATCTTTTTTGAACTGTTCCTTAGCTTCTGTTGTAGGTATATCTCTGGTACGCACATCGAAAGCTTTCCCAAAGGGATGTAAAGACCTAGTAGACCCTTGAGGCCGGTTAACGTCTGTTATAGTTAGATCTCGGTAGTCCAGCTCGTAACGTACGCTCTCAGCTATAACCATAGCTAACAGCGCCTCCGGTTGAAGCCCGCTTATATCGACGCCACGTTTTATACGCATAGTTTAGTGTAGAAGTGTGTCAGCTATAGACAGGAAAGCATGAACACCGGCTGACAGCGCCAAAACGATAAGCGCTATAACCCGAGCCTTCTTGCTGGTCCACAAGGTATAGCTGCCTAATGCAAACCATCCTAAACATACAATACTTGCTAAGTGTGTGGGTGTCATAGTTAGCTACCTGCCTCGGGTTGAAAGATGAAGCTCAACCCTTGTATCTCAAAACTCTTATCTTCGGCGGCTTTAGTTACACTTAAGGCAGCGCGTCTACAGGTAAGTTGCACCGGGAACCACTTGTTGATGATAGTAGTTGTCTGCGCTACATAAGGTGGGTCTACCCCCGTTACGTTGGTAAAGCTCCCGCTGATCTCGTCTAGCCTGTACGCCACGGTTGGGTCCGCGTCTCCAGAGAACGCCTTTCTCTCCACCTGTAGAAATGCTAGCACCGAGTGATGCGCTGGCTCCCGGAGCACGTTCAGATGATTCCCTGCGGAAACTCTAAAAGGGTTGGTCTGAAAGTCTACCGCGAACGTGTTAGCTGCTGTCACAGGCAGACGGTCGGTGTTGCTAACCTCATCCCACTCAGTGACGTTAAAGCTAGAGCCTTCGTGAAGGGCTGCAACGAACTGTCTCTTAACATCTGTTTCCCGTACGATATCGCTTAGCGCAGCAGTAATAGGCACGCTCCAAGGGGTATTCCACTTACGTCTGGTAAGGTCATACGTAAACACCTTCGAGTTAGCCGGTGTCGTCTGATGAGAAAAGATCACCGACAGCAACACGTTAGTAGCAGTAACATGAGGCACTATAGACACGCTTACTGTCTCTCCTGAAGTGTTCAACTCGTCTTCTATAGTGTTCTTAAGAGGGAACGAGATAGACTCGAACTCCGCGCCTCGCAGCAAAGCTATCTGATTATCCTGCGTAAGAAACGCTACTACCTCTCTTAAGGCTGTTCGGGCCCTAGGCTGCCCCTGAGGCATACCTATGTCTGTTATTAGTGGGCGGATCTGTAGGCTGCTACGGTCAAACCCACGCAGCCAGAACACATCTCGCGACGTAAACACGTACAGCGCTTCGTTAGTAGCTATCACGTTCCTTATCGGGTCGTTGAGCTTGAAGAAGTTACCTCGTGTTCCTGTAGTGCTAGAAGGAAAGGACTCAAAAGGTATACCGTTTAAGATCTCCTCTTGCCCGGAGAAGTATAGTATGTTCCCTATGCCATACCAGATCCTGTTAGCAAAGAACGCCAAGGGTGTGGTAGGCTGCGGTGGGTCCGTGCCCAGCACATTAGGAAACACTGTTCTAGGCGGCGCACTGTTACTAGTCAAGCTAGGTGCGAAGTCGTCTGCATTAAGCTGAAAGTCTGTCTGAGGGTCTCCTGGTGTAGATGTATCTCTTTGGTCGTCTACGTAGGTTTGAGACCCTGAACCGGGGTTAGTGATCTCGTCTAGTTTAATCAGGTTCCCTCCACCGTCCGTAGTGCGCCATATCACAATGTTAGGCACGTTGGTAGTATCAGCATGACCTGCATAAGTGAATTCGGGCTTGAGGTCGGAGAACACGCCGGTATTAGAGGTCTCTCCCGCTAGGAAAGCCAAGGGGGACCTGTTCGAGATCTGTCCGAGCTTGGTCTTATAACTATAGCTGTACTTCCAACCAAACCCGATATCAAACGTATTAGTAGATGCGCTCCAACCTCCTGAAGACGTAACCTTAGCGGGTACAGTAGGTCCTAGTAGGCCCCAAAAAGTTGTAGTCTCGTCCGTGGGGTCAAAGATAACTGTACCCAGTTTCTCACTAGACCCACTTGCGGGGAAGCCCATGATATATGCTAACCCGTTCGCCTTGATAAGCTCATGAGCCCGAGTAGAGTCGTTCAGGTCCCTTAAGTTTGTCATCAAGGTCCACGCGGTAGGAGGTGTACCTGCGTCTAGCCGTACAAAGTATATCTCCCAGTCATCGTTGACAGCATGGTATATAGACGCTAGTATGTATACCTTGGGCGGCGTCTCCAAGCTCTCTACAACCCACAGACGATCTACGCGGTTAGCTTGAGCTGTGATACCCGAGAAGTCTCCCAAGGTGAACACCGGCCTGCGCCGCATTACACCGCTCTGTGTAATCCATAAGTCATTCCCTCCTACTATACGCGGGGTCTCGTCTTCTAGCTCTTTAGTAGCCAGGTCATAAGGCAAGTCCAGGTCCTTGAGCGCAGTGACATCGAATTGGTTAGAGGTAGCCATAGTTTAGCCGAGCATCAAACTCTCTTCAGGATGTACAAAGTCGTCCCCGCGCTGGTTCTCTTGCGCTGTAGCCAGGTGAAGTTCTCCCACAAACCTGGCAAGCTGACCACTGTATCTGGTCCTCCCTACACTGTCTGTTCCTACCTGCCCAGTATCAGGATGGTTGTTCAGCAGCATGTACTGATATCTCAGAGACTGTAAAAATACGCCAAAGTACATGTCGTCCCAAGGTAGAACAAGGCTATTAAGATTACTTGTTGTAACCTTTGTAGAAGTCTTTTTATACACACCCTCGACCTGAACGTGTGGTGCTGCCCAACCCGAGCTGGGGGTAGGTGAGAATCTAAAGGAGTTAGTCTGCGCTTCATAAGCTATGTCCCGAGGTCTTTCATTAAACCCGCACTTATCAAGTTTCTTTAGCACCCTCAAGGGGAACACATCACCGTCTATCTGCTTGATCCAGGCTCGGTCCAGATACCAGAAGTCTCCGGGTACTACTCTGGCGGGAGCTTCTATGTCAGGTTCGTCAGGTGTCATGTAAACAGGGGGAAGCTGTACCATACTTTCGTCCCAAGCGTACCAGCGCCACATGAAGCTCAAAGCAAGGTCAGCTACAAGAGCTGCATAAGAAGAGTCATCGAAGCGAGGCGACAGTTTCATAGCCAGGGACAAAGCTTCTCGAAGTGTGCGAGTTTTAGCCACGGATTACATTCCCCATATCACCTACTAGAGGCTTCTCAATCTCAAGCATGTTCTTCAACCCGGCCATAGCTTCACCTAGTTTACCTGTGTACTGGACCTGAATCCTGTCAGCAGACTCTACATACGTAACCCCTCCCGCACGAGGGTCACGGGTAAAGTCATAAGCTTTGTACAAGACAAACTCCTCGAAAACCCAAAACCACTCATCAGGGAACAGCAGGTTAGTTGATGTACCTAAGTTACCCGTGGTCAGTACAGTGTTTGTCTTCTTAAAGCTCTGAACGATAACAGGCTCAGAGCCGCTTGCATAACCAGTTGGCGTTGGGTACAGACGTACTTTATCCGCGCCATCATTAAAGTACGCTACCCTTCTAGGCCCTCCAGCTATGTTATCATTCGTCTCCAGCAGACCTACAACCCGTAGTGGTTCCACGCTTCCATCAGCAAACCAAAGTTCAGACTTAGCAAGTTGCAGGAAGTCCGAAGGAAAAGTAGATATTGTATAGTCATCTTGATCGTTTACTACCGTAGCGTCTACAAGAGCCCCTAGGGTCCAGTGCCAGTTCGCTGCCATGTGCATCCGGTTAGACGCTTGGTTGACAATGGAAACCTTTATATCAGCGTCGTCAAGGGGGCTACCGCCGATGAACCTCTTAGCGTAGTCTAGAGCTTCTTGTGGTGTGTAGGTAGCGGCCATCTTAACCTCCCATGGAACTCCCTACCCTCTCGGTAGCTGGTAGCAACTCAGGCGGGACAGCGTGTTCGTCAGGACCTTCTGCTGGATATGTAAAGGTACGGTTGCAGATAGAACACACGAACCTATACTTTCCGTCGAAGTTTCTCTGACCGCCTAGGGCTGTTTTACCATCGGGTTTCGTATGAGAACACCTGTCTCTGCTGTCTTCGATCTCGTTAAGGGTGATTTGTACCTGTGCAATACGTTGCTTACGCGCTTCAGCTTCTTTAGTAACACTGGCTTCCTTATCTTGAAGCTCTTGTTTCAAGTGCCGACTAAGCAGTGCGCGTAGTTCGGACAGCTCGGTATCGGGGTTTTCAGCTCCTGAGGTATCTTCATCTACAGCTAATTGTGTAGCAAGAGCTACTGTTTCCTTGTCTAGTTTATGCATACCTTCTTGTTTAGACATCCATTGACTCCTTTTCTTAAAACGGTGATACAGCGCTCTTGGACTTTCCTGTTAGAGCCGCCCACGATTCCCTACTACTGGAACTATACTTAGCAGCTAGCCGGTCAGCTTGTGTTACGCTGAGCAGACGATGATTCACCAGGTGAGCTAGCACTGTTCTCCAACCACGGAGCTGTTCCCTACCCGGTATGGGAACGTCTCTAAAGACCACGGTACTACGGTCTATATGCGATAACCCCACAGGCACTCGCTCGTACCGCAACTGCATAACCGAGAACTCAGGCGCTAGATCCTTCTGTGCCGAACATACATACTCTTTACTCTGCGTCTCGAAGAACCCAGTGTCAAAGTTCATCACGGGCTGGTCATAGGTTCTTAGCTCGTACACTGCCATTAGCGTCTGGTTCCAAGGGTGAGGCTCTACCCGTAGGCGGGTGTTCAGGGCTTCAAGCTCCCGCTTCAGCACCCAACCACTAACAGGATTCCCCAATTGCCTCTCCACGTTAGCTACACTATTCTGTTGGTCTTCTACATAGCAGCTATGCTCTGTCTGCCTTTTGATCCAGCCCGCAACCTTTTGCCGGTATTCCCTAAGCGTTTGTACCTGCTTATTCCTCTCCCGCTTGGCGCTATCTATTCCTAGCATATTTAGTTCCCGTAGTGATGCTTAATCATCTCTCGGAGCAGTTCATTCTGTCCCCGCTGAAGCTCTCTGAAACGGTCTCTGTCTTCGTCTATACTGCCTACTAGCTTATCTATAGACCGCTCAATACGCACTAAGACCTGCTCGGCGTTTAGTGTGCTGGTCTCATGTAGAACACTAGGAGACACGTTTCCTACAGCTCCCGCTGCTAACAGGGCAGCTAAGCGACCTACCCATAAGATCGGGCCTTTCGCGTCTATGTTGAAACCGTTCATAACTACACAGAATATACAGCCATCACCACATCATCGGAAGCTACAGTTAGTGGTGATATAAACGATATAGTAAGTCCACTAACTGTATAGTCGTCTCCACCACCTTCCTTAAGAAGCATACCGTTAAAGTAGATACCCTGTATTTGAAAGGGAGTCTGCGTGATAGTTACGCTAGCCCCAGTACCTGTAGTCTGCTCAATAATGATAGTCCTGTCCGTGAGACCTATAACACTTGAGTCTGTTAACGGGGCTCCAGGTGTAGGACAAGCTATTGCGACAGTAGGTGAGGTAAGCGTAGGAGGCGTTACAGTATGCTCTTCCGTGGTAACGGTGAACAGTGACGGTCCTACCGCTATCTGAAGCAGTGTATCGTCATACCACAAGGCGCAATACTGCATGTTAGGAGGCTCTAGCTCGGTAGTCTGCCAGATCTTGACCTTGTCTTGCACCACGCCTTCTAGCACGGGGATCTTAATATCTAAGGGTACGCGCTGACGCTGCGAGTCTTTGAGATACGCCGAACCTCGACTAGCAGGGAGGGCTATGAGTAGTAAAAGAAACCCATTGAACAAATCCCCAGTAGTCCAAGCTACATCTGCTGCGGTTACTATCTTAGCTGTATTTCTAGTAGCCATTCCTATCTTTATTTTAGCTTATTTGGCAGGGAAAACAGGAAAGGGCCCTTGGGGCCAGGTGAGTGACCTCAAGAGCCCCGGAGGAGGCAAGCAATGGAGAGAGCGTTAGTAGCGTTTCTTAGGACGCTTCTTTTTCTTAGGATGTACTGACATTGTTATCCTTAGAGGATCGGATCGAAGTCCTGCTCCTCGATGAACTCAAGGACAACCGTAAGTCCTTCAGGCTGTGTGGTAAAAGTACCGTTAGACTCAACCTCGAAGCTCAAAACCTCGTCTTCATCGATTGCGATAAGAGCAGCAGTCTCAAGAATAGGATGAGTCAGGCCCGTACCTGCCGCACCACCAACACGAACAATGGATGCCGCAGCCGCCGTAACTTCAATCTTACCCAAGGTTGCTAGCATACTAACAGTAGCTTTCTTAACATCTATCTCAGTAAACCCCGAAGCCACCGCACCAGTAACTGACAGACTCATCTGAACATCAGTCAGACGACCTGAAAAGGGTATCGCAAACTGATGAATAATCGTATCGGAATCAATTAAATCGCTGCCTACCATAAACGTAAAGGTTTTCTTTACGGGCGTGGAGCTAGCCTTGTTGTTTGTGTTATAGTTCAGATCACCAATAGCCATATCGTTGTCCTCTTCTTACGAAACGATCGAGCTAGGAGCGTCGATCTTCTTAATCCTGTTTGCATCAGCTGTCTTAGTCACATACTTGAAGTTGTAACTCACAGACCCAGCGATCACGCCTTCAGGGTCAGCCTTATCTGGACCATGCCGCAGGACAGTTACCCCAAAAGGTTGCAGCTTCGGGTCACGTACGCGCCTTGGACCAAGACCAGCCAAGTCAATAGCCAGCACGCCTTCTTTACCACCGAAGTACGTGCGCCATTTGTTAGGAGTACCCGAGATCTTCGTCACGTTTGTACTCTCCCACAGCTCGACTCCGCGAATACGACCAATAAGGCCCCTGTCCTCAAGCGTCTGTAAACGCTCACGATCGGGAGAACTTGGATGCTGTTTAGCCACATCCAGAAACCCGCCAGCTTGTGGATCATTAACTAGATCAAAGGTTACATAAGGATGTGCGATAGCTATGTAGTATGGCCCTTTCTTGGGCTGTACATTTACACCTGCTAATAGATGTCGAACATCCGCTAGATCCTTAGCTTGCAAGTTTGCGCCTAGTAAGGCCACGTTACCCGCTGAAGAGTCGATCTCATTACGAACCAGGGTATCAGCCGTCAAGCCCGCACGATAACCCAGCTCCATAGCCGCGTTTTCAAGCACAGGGTCAATAGCAGTTTCGGTCAACAGGTCACTAACTGAGATAAAGTCGGTAAACTGTGAAAGAGTTGCTGAGAGAGTCGCTGTAGAGAGCTGCAAGGAAGTACCAACGTCTCCTTCAGTCTTAGCCGTGGTATTAGCTGCAAACGTGCCGTAACGATAGAACTGAATAGTCGTACCATTCTGACGCGAAATCACGCGGTCATCCACCATTTCCCAAAACATGAACTTAGTTCGCAGGACATCCAGGGCAGTACGATCGTAGAAAACCGTAGCTAAATGGTTAAAACCAGCGCTTGTAGTTAGATTACCAGCAGGGTTGTACATATATTACCTCGTTAAGATTAACCTCTGATTCTTTATCATACCATAACAAGCAGGGTAAAACATGATAAAGTTACAGAAAGTTCTTTTTATTACGCTTTAGGTGCCAATGATTCTACCAGACCTCGTAGCTTATCTAAAGGCATATCTTGTGCTTTGGTGAACTGGTCTGAGGTCAAGCTACTAGCACTATCCGAGGAACTCTCCCCGATAGGTGCAGGCAGGCCGTAAAAGGCATCTTTAGGCGGCTCTTGGTCTGTAGCATTGGGTAAGTTAGTCTTAGTCTCGAACTTCCCCTCAGCTTGTGCTATAGCGTGAGCGTCTGTATAAGATTGGGGGGTTTTAGCCCACTGTCTAGCTGTAATAATATCCTCCAAGACCTTACGATTATCTGGTGTAGACTCAAAGTCTTTTAAGTTAGAAACAGCATACTGCGTTTGAATAGCCTCGAACTGTGGTGCCACCGTTTGCATATACTGAGCCATTTGTATGATAGCTTCAATAGGATCAAAGCCGTACTTAGCCAGGTTAGCGTAGCGAATACCGTCTGTAGGCTCAGCCATGAACTGTTTCTGAAACGTGTCGAACTCGAAGGTTGGCTTTGCGGCTTGTTGTGGCTGTCCTGGTCCCGTTTGCTCTACGGGGGTTTGTACCGGGGTCTCCTGAAGCTTCTGCAGGAGGAGCAAATTCAACTCGTCAGGCGTACCTTCTACCACACTGCCATCTGGTAGCTTAACTTGCTGTTTAGTTGGCCCCGGCTCGCTCTCCGACTCCTTACTAAAACGGTCAATAAGCTGATCTAGGTCTGCATCTGAAAGTGCCATATTTATTCCTCTCCTTTAGCTGCTTCTACTTCCCCTTTTATTAAGTTTAGCACATGACCATAGCTAGACCAGGTACGTGCTAGGCCATCAATATCACTGGAACCTTCTCGACAAGCCCGGTCTAACTGCAAAGCAGCGTTGGACCTGGCTTGTTCTATTACCCTTAGTATAACCTCCAGCGTCCGAGACCCCTTAAGATCCGCCAGGATCTCCTTATCTGTTTGCTCCAGACTTAGATTCATTCTTCTTCCCCTCCTTAATCTCCCGCCTCTTCAACCTCTCATCACTAAGGATCTTCAAGATCTTAGCCGAGCTGCCCTCTGCTGCGACTCCTTCTTTAGATTGTGTTTCCATCTGAGTAGTCTGAAGCTCTGTCTGAGACTTGAGCTGACCCATTTGAAGTCTGGTCTGTGACTCAAGTTGCGCTTTCTGCATAGCTGCTTGAACTTCAGCGGGAGGCTCCTGTAGCTGCTGTAGCTCCTCGGGAGTAGCTTGGCGGAAGAATTTATACAGTGTGGTCGTCTGCGTGGTGTCTTGCATATAGCGTTGCCATTCCAGCAGATCCGCTACCATACCTTGCTTACCTATACCGCGCTGCAACGAATCGCTAGTCAGCATTTGCGTTAAGGGTTGCAGAAACAAAGCCAACTGAGAACGCGCTATCATACGCGACGACGCTTCCATTTTGAATCTCACGGAGCGCCCTAAGATAGCTCTAGGTACGTTAGTAACTTCCCCGTCCTGCCCCAGTCCTGGAACCTGTTCCTGCTGCTGAGTCTGAAGCGCTATGATACGCTGCGCTTTATACAAGAACGGGACAATAAGGTAGTCTTCTATATTTTCTATAATAGGCCGCAATCGTGAAGCTATCGCTCCAGCTTGTTTATTAACTCCTTGTGCGGTCCTGTTCGCGTTACTCGGCGTAGGCGTTCCAGTCTGAGCAAAGGCATTCATACCTATACGGCGTTGTGCCCGTTGGTCAGCTAGAGCTATGTGCTGAAAAGCTCCCTGCGTTATGTTAGTAGGCGTTACTACTGTAATTTCCTTAGGGTCATTCACACGATCTACAAAACCGGGGTAAAATGTGTTCTTTTTAGTATTCGTATCGCTGCTGCTGCGTATCTGTGGGGGGATGAGACCCAAAGCTAGCTCGTCTATACTCGCATTAGTAACTCCCTGTGTTAGCTTCTGCTCTCCCTCAAGCATGTCAGGCAGAGACATACCATAAGCGCGGCCTAAGAAAGTAAACAGAGGCGCTAAAGCAAAGGGTTTGAATTTAAGCGGGTTAGCCCTGTTCAGCAGCGGCCAAACATTACCTAGAACCCATATCATCCTATCATTGGTCCAGTACTGAAGAAGCTCTACTTTATGATGTACTGGGTCAGCAGGGCTTTGTGTCAGCGCTGCAAGCTCAACATTTTCTCCCCTGATAGACGCGGCGAGACGTAAGCTCTTATCTCCTTCTGACGAGGTATTATGCTTTGAAAGAAAGTTCAGAACATCAGGAGGTGGTACATTAAACCCTTCAACATCCCGGAGGCGCTCGATATCTTGAACGGATATAAGTTTCCGTCGGATAACAACACTAGAATCGTCGATAGAAGGAGTTGACAGGCCAGGATCAAAATAAAGATCCCTAAGAGGTACATAGTCCACTGTAAGACTTTGAGCAGCCGGGTTCCAACCGATTTCAACAGCCCCGTTACCGTGCTGAAGGATTTCCAAGATGCAGAGCTTAAGCTGTTGTGTAGCATTTTTTCCTCCTACATCTAAAGGAAAATCAAGATGATACGCCAGGTTCTCTCGGACTTGCGCGGCTTCTTGCGGCGTGCTGAACTGTGACGCGCTTATGTCGAACCAGTAAGGACGCTGGCCAAAGATCTCGCCTATGATAAGCGGGTAGGCAGTCTGAACCTGATCGAAAGCTAAGGGAATACCTAAGTTAGATCTAGGGACGTTGGAACCGGGCCAGTTACGCTTAGGCACCAGTCCTAGATACAGGTTATCGTTGTCTCTCCATCGTGGGTCGTGGTTATTTTGCCGCCAGGAAGAGTATCTGCTATAGGTCTGCGAGACTATGGAAACAGCTTGTGCGTCCGTTAAACTGACACCAAAGAAAGCATAAGGAAAGCGTTCGGGGTCCTTAAAGTCTAATACTGTAGGCTGTTGTAGTTCTGGCATGGGTAGAACGCAGTTCTGCTACTTCTTATTGTACCCTAAAGGACCCCTAAACTCATAGTATCTGATCCAGCTCCATGCTGTGGGAAGACACGATCAAACTCTAGCTCACGGAACATGCGAAGCCGTTGAGCCTTTTTCATGATCTCCTGTACGCTAGCCCGCTCTTGCTGGGCCCCTACGAACTGGTTGTTCTGTAAATGATCCGCCAGGGAGTCTATAAGATCATCATGCCCCGAGGGGTGGCGTGTTAGCTGCTGTTTGAACTGCTCTTTTACGTACGGATTCAGGTCCTCAGAGAAGATCAGCGTCCCGTCACGATAAAAAGGCTGGAGCGCCAGAATACGCATAGCCTTAGCATCGGGGGTGTTATCCCGCTTAAGCCATTCGAAGTTTATGTTGATCCCCATGCGGCGCAGCTCGGAGCGCAAGTAAGGCTCTATACCCCGGTTGAAACTAGACTCCTCGATCTTGCACACCCGGCACTTCCACTTGGTATACATGAACACGAGGGCCTTTACTAAATCGTCTATAAGGAACTTATCTTGAAGCCCGTCTACTACGTACTTCCGGCTCATGCGGTCCCAGCCTACCACTGTCATGGCTGTGAAGTCCGAACGCGTGGTGATCTTCTCTGCGGTGTCAAGAGTCATGGAGAAGTAGAGCAGAGGAACGTGTTCTAGAGCCTCCCGTGAGATCCAGCGCATAAGCTTCATAGGGAAAGGACGGTTAGCTTCGTCAGCCGCTACGGGGTGATTAAGCTGCTGAGTAGCGAACATGAACTCGTTGTTGGCCTGTTTGCGCTTCAAGGAGGCTAACGAGGAGTGTTTAGGAAAGCGAGAGATACGTTCCCCTTGAGCGTCCAGCAAATACGGCCAGTCTCTTTCTTCAGGGATAAATTGCTCTTCCTTGCCCATAGGGGCTTTCTTCTTGTAGCACCCCCGCACAAATAACTTGTATTCCCTTTCTTCTTCCGGTAACCGCATCTCGCGGTCTATAATAGAGTCGTTATACAGATCGTCAAAATGGTAGCAAGTCCCTTCTACGTCGATAAAGTACTTAGGCGAGATCAGCAGGTTATCGTACATATAGAAGATATCTTTGACCTTCCGCCGCTGCGTGTCAATAAGGCTGTTCTGCTCGTCTACCACGTCTGTAAACTTGATCCAGTGGTAATGCATTCCCGCGCTAGAGGACGTGATACTACTGGCACTTAAGGTAGGTGCGTTGATACCTCCTGTACGAGCAGGGATATTAAACTGACTTTGTGTTCCCAGCTCCACTATAGCCCCGTCTTTCTTACGAGGGGCACAGAACTCAGGGAAGAGCCAGCGCATCTTCTTATTGATGCTAAAGTGCTCCTTAACCGGAGCTATACCAAGAGACTGTGCTTTGTCCGTGGAAGCATGAACGATGAGCATGGAGATGTTGGGGAAGTTTAGGATACACTGAACCGTATGCGTTATCACATTAATCGTGGTTTTGAACCATCCACGAGGATCTAGAATCAAGCGTCTGTTCGCTATATCAGCGGGAAGGGCTTCCGCTGGATCAGGATGGCGCGGGGTGTAGTGACAGTTTGGGTAGGATTCAACGTTATCTGTACCCTGGATATTTTTAAAAGGTACTAGAATATCTATAACAGGCCCGTGTACATCACGGTCTATCAAGTCAAAGCCTAGTATCTCCGTGGCAAGCCAGAACAGATCTGTACGCGCTAGGTGTCGACCCCGTTTAATGATATCTAGATAGTACTGTGGATCTTCTTTAGGCTTTGGTAGCTTAAAGGACATACGGTTTACACCAAAGACGCATTCAAACCAGGGGGAACAAAAGGATGCAGCTTTGTGGGTAGCAACCCATCCTGGAGCAAGCGAATCTGGAAAGCAGACACTTCTTGGTGCGGCTGTCTGATAGCACCCCACGCTGAAGCTTCAAAAGGGGTATAGGGGCCAGCATTAGGAAACCGGGTCATAAATCCGTAGCGTCCTTCATAGAAGAAAGGTTCTCCCATGTTCCAGAACTTGAAGGTGTCTCTTACCAGGGCTAACTCACTGTCTGATGCCCATTCCGGGGGCCCCGAACTCTTAAAGTACTTCAGGTCTTGCTCCCACAGGTCCGTAGCCGTTCTAAAAGCTGTACTAGGGTTCCTTGCATCGTGAAAGTATTCCGACTTAGGGCGTAGGCCGAAGATACTAGCAAAGCCTACTGGGAGATTTGCAACTATCTTCACAAAGGTCTTCCACGGTTCCGGCCCCGTAAAGGGGTTAACTTTATACCACTCACCACCATGCTCAGCCGGTGCTTGCTCATAAGGCCCAAACGGGCGCTTCCAAGCTTCGGGGACAGTAGTAAAATGGGGTACACCTACAATATGGGACATAGATCAAGCTCTCCTATACTTAGTATAACACAAGTTTTAGATAGAACAGTGCCCGGTATGCGTAGGGTCTGTTATCTTTACCCACTCGGTATCAGTACCGTCAGCAAGGCAAGTACACAGCTCTTCATCTGATGTATCGTAATATTGTGCTCCTCTTATAGCCGTAACACAGCTCTCAGGCTCTGTTGCTAGTTGGCGGGGTATCAAAAGCCCACTAGGGATAGTTACGTTGTCTGTAATACGGTTGATAGCAATACCTATACTATCGTTCCCCAAGGTTGAGTCAGCTGTGTTATGGACGCCAATTTGTAGAGCATTTGCAGCACCGTCGTACTTTACATAGGCACCCAGGAATGTAGTACTTTCTACAAGTCTAACCATACTTAAACTAGCGTTTGCTGATTCTATCCGGGCAGTAGGATTAGACGCCTCAAGATGGAGGATTTCTTTTGGAGCGGCGGTTCCAACTCCCATACGCTCATTAGTAGTGTCTACATTAACAACGGGTACACCACCATCGGCATCAAATATCTGAAACCCTGTAACGCTATCCGTTGTCTGCTGAATATCAAAAGAACTTCCATCTGATCCTAGAATTGTCGTAGAAGTTCCTCTAACCCAAGGGGTTGTTACAGAGGTATACATATTATTGCCTATTGTAACAGCCGCTCCATTTGCTGTCACATTTATACCAATACTTGACTGCTCGAATATATTAGAGGTTATAAGAATGTCGTCTACCGCATCGTTTGCTATTTCAATACCCTTTCCAGTGCCCGCAACAGTTATGATGTTTCCTGATATTACTCCTACGTCTATCCCCGCGCTGGGAAAGTTTATAACTATTTGGTTTGTATCCACTAACAACTGGTTTCCGACAATCACTATGCGACCAAAAATTCCCGTTGTGCCGTCCCGTCGCACTCTAATAGCGTTTATGTCTGCTCCTTCAATAGAAGAGCCGGTTAATACGAAAATAGAAGTCGTTACTCCATCTACTACTGACAGATCTATTCCATAATCCGCCCCAACAAACTTTGAGTTCGATACTTTCAACCCGCCGCCAGAGTTCCATAGAACGTTTTGAGTGGCTGCCGCGTTGTCGAAAACAGAGTTGCTTATGGATACAAGACCGTTATCTATAGCTACGGTGTTTTGTAATTTTAAACCAATCGTTTCATTGCTGACAAAGTAACAATGTTCAAACGTTATCCTGCTTCCGTCTATAACGTCCATACCCACGTCGTGATCTACAATTCTGACATTCTCTAGGTAGCCTCCATTATTAACCGTGCCACCGGATGCTCCATCTACAACGATTGCCGCACCCGCAGTTTTAGTGACTGTCGAGTCAATTTCCAAGTCCTTAATGATGAATGAGAAGTCCGAAGTTATAGAGATGGTATTTGACGTTGTACTCTTTTGAAAAAGCCGCGAAGCCTGTCCCTGTCCCCCCTGCCCAATAATAGCCACACGAGCAGTAATAGGAGTAAGCGCCCCATCGATTAAGCACCCTAGTGGCGGAAAGGCTAACGTTCCCCGGCCTGCTGTATTGAGCGCCGCAATAGCTAAGTTTATAGCAGCAAGATCATCTGTTGAACCATTGCACACTGCGCCATAAGCGCTATTGGTAACGTTAAAGACTGGCAGGTTCTTGATCTGCTTGTTGTAGTCGATCTTACTCCGTTGACCCCAACCAAGGGAGGTCAACAAACACAGTAGTAAAATAAGTTTTTTCATGTTATTGAATGATACTTTCCAATTCCGTTTTAATATCCGATTCTGCTGTCGCCTTGCCTTCAATTGCGGCCTTGAGGTCTGTTGAGCAGGTTGCCGGGAATTGTGTGCAGGCTATCAAAAGAGCCCGGCGAACAACATCACGGAGAGCCCCGTCCAGAAACGAGCCCCGTCTAGCTGAGACTGTGCCGCCTGGATATTTCGGCGTTTCGTCAGGGTTCTTTTGAGCCTGTACCCAAGGATCGAGAGCGGTGGCGAGCTGGACTCCTACGGGGCCATCGGGCACAGTGACACTGCCGGTTTCGGTGGCAGCTCCAAGCGGCAACGCCAGTAAACCACACCAGAAAATGATTGCGCCAACTACAAAGAGACCCCAGCCATACAACGGGCGGTTGATCGCAAGGTAGATACCGTAACCCAAGACGCAGACTCCAGCCAAGACAAGCAATAGATATTCCATTTTCAATCTCCTATAACCATGACGCGGCGCTTTCCTCCTGCAAGTGTGTAGTCCACTGTGGCCCTGACGTGATCTACATGATAGGTGCCAGCTCCTGGATTCGCGCCTCCACCGCACTTGGTTGCTAGGATACTAACGCCAAAGGCTGCATTGGTCACATTCGTGGCAGTCAACACCGTGCAACTCCAAGTGTCCGCCGCGCCGCCTAGCGTCAAGTAACTGTCAGTGTCGCTTGTATCACCTACCGCTGTGTTCTTGGACGTGCAGGTGCCGACGTTGAGTAGGTTCACAGTGAGGCAGTTGTTGTCAGTGTCATCCTTGAACCAATCTATTTCAACTGTAACTCCATCTACCGTTCCCGAGACAGCGGAGAATGCAAGCGTTTCCTGGTTAACCAAATCCAAGCGGTCGCCATCCGCGTTCGTGTCGTTTTGAGTCTCCATCTCTTCAGGGTTAGTCCAAGCGGGAGAGTTTGTTCCCTGTGTAGTAGGCGAGTTTGGGCCTTCAGTGTCAGCGCGTCCAACTACTACGAATAGAACAAGCAAAGCAAGCGTGGCTAATCTACGGCCCAATAATGACATCATCCGTGTCTCCCCATTCAAAGGTTTCGTCTATTGGACACCAATGACAAATCTCTTCCCCTTCACAATCTGAGGCGTCTTTTGCCCAACACTGACAGTCAGCAGTCTGAAACCCACTACAATCAATAACGTTCACCATCCACTGTTCAATACCTTCGTGAAGTGGCCCATCCCACAAGCCCATTGACGAGGGGGCTGGTGGTTCTACTAAGACCTGAACGGAGTGCCTACAGCACGCCGCTAAAGCGACCACGACAAGAACGGTGATTAGTCTATTCGGCATGTCACATGTACCCGCACCAGTGCAGGGGTTCCTGAAACCGCTGTAATTCCTAGCGCCAACGGGACTTTCGCCGCCAAAGCTGCATCAGTAAATGAAGTAGTCGCCGCGCCGGTTGTGGTGCAAACAAGTGGCGTAGTCAGCATTCCCGTGGTCCCAGTATCCGGCGTGGCACGAGCACGCTCATACAGATCAACTGTTGCCGAAGTACCACCTTGGACATTACATGCCACTTCCTGAAGCGTGCAGGCGGCGGGAAACTCAACTTGGTAATCTCCATCATCCCCTGTAACCGGATCAGGAAGATCAAAACTCTTCGTGCGATCCCGGATTGAGTTTGGCAGCGCCGGGGCTGTTAGCTGACCGCCGCTGGTAGCTCCTAGATGCGCGTGCTGAGCATTCGTGAAACCCGTACCCGATATTGTCGGCGTGGTCAGGGTCTTTGAGGCAAGCGTTTGCGCTTCATCCAAGTTGACCACAACGCGGTTGACAGTGTTGTCGCCATACTCCAAAGTGCTAGAGGTAGAATCGTAAGCGATTGTCCCGTTGGCGGTCGGCGCAGCCCCGGCACTAATAGGCAGCGTTAGGTTAGCAGCCGATAGGTCCATGCTGTTATAACCTGGAAAGATAATACCTAGGGTCCCCGCATCGCTACGCGCTTCAAACAGATTGCCCGCCGTCGCATCGCCCTCATCAAGGCGAAAGAGAGTATCTCCTATCGTTGTTTCAGTGTTCTTAATCAGGACTGTCTGGGTTCCCGACGCTCCCACTGTAAAAAATATATTACCTCCTGAAAGAATGTCAGTTACGGTAAAATCAGAATCCTGCGAGATGGAGACTACATTTGAGGCTTTCCTAAGGATAAGACGGTTCTGAAAGGAGAGGGCCGCAGTACTACCTTGGATACCGAGCGTATTGCCCGTATATTTCAATTGCGAGCCGCTGTCGGTCAACGTCTCGCTAGAGCCGTTGAATTGGATACCACCCGTCGAGAGCGCCCGGAAAGCTTCGGTAAGCGTCCCGTCACGGTCGGTCCAGAACGACATGAAAGAGTCGTCTTCGCCAGTTCCTGGATCGTAGTCGTCTTCCTTGCCTATACGAATACGCGCAACCAAATCTGCGTCAAAGTAGGCTTCTATATCAACTGTCTCATTAGTGGATGCGGCCGCATGAGTCTCCGTATTCCCCAAACGCAGCAGCACGTTCGCGCCATCCACCGCGCGGTCGATCCGGGCCATGTCAATCGTCGTATCGGCGGCGGTGACTCTCAGAAGCGCGCCAGTGGTAGGGTTGCCAGTCTGCTGCTGGATGGTGAACATATCCAGCGTATGAGCTGCGTCGAAGGAAAAGGTTGTGACCTCCGCGACAGCCCCAAAGGTGATCGTCTGCACGGCTACTGGATCAAGAATTGCGTTCCATGCCGGAGAGCCACCGGGGCCGAGGTTAGCACAGGTGTCAGCCGCTACAACGACACTGCCATTGGTGTCGAATTCCAGGCAAAGATTGCCGCCAGGGATTGACGCCGAAGTCGTAAGAAGGTGCGTATCGGTGTCATCTGCACGGAGTTTGATGCCCGTGGCAATCTCCGTCATGGCGTCCAAAGCATCAGCAGCCAAGTCAGTAGCAGTTATGGTCCCAGTTCCTTCCGTCGTCAACGCACCAGCTTGAGAGACCGTAATCCCATTCGTGCCATCACCAGCCCGTAGAACAGTGGCGTCAGCGTCCGCTGCTCGGAAGTCAACCAGGATGAAACCGGCTGTGACATTGCCAGTAAGCTGAGTCCATTGGGAAGCAATATCCGTTGCACCGTAGGCAGCAGTGAAATTATAGTCCATCAGCTCCAGAACGTTGTCTGATGCGAAAAGGGTCGCCGTGTCGGCTGTGTTGACCAGAGCCTCCCAAGCTGGAGCGCCACCCGAGTTCTCGTCCGCCGAGCAGGTAATAACACCGAGAGAGCTGATGGCTGAAACCTTGTCCGTCGTAGAGCAAGTAAGCGGCTGAACGGTGTTCGAGTTAGCGTTGGGAAAGGTTGTCGTGCGTCCCGCTGAGGGATCAGTGAAGACGAACGTGTTATAGTTATTGTCGTCCGTCAGACCCTCGAAACGAAAGGGAGAGGCAGATAAGACCTCAGCAGTGTCAAAATCGTGTTTCCCTGTCCAGATATAGTTGGCCGTTTCGTCGATCTCGTTACCATCGATAGTGTCTGCTCCAATGTCCAGTTCAATAGACCCCGCCCCGTTTGAAATTGTGACCTCGCCCCCAACTTCGGCGGTGATGTTTGCCAACACTGGGTCCGTTGCACCGTCCCCGATAGGAATTTGCCCGTTCGTAGCCACACCCAAGGAGGTCAAGGGTCCGCTACCCGACCCCAACAGAATTCCTCCGTCTGTTGGCGCTGTTACTCCGGTTCCACCATTACCTACAGGCAAAGTTCCTGTTACGGCTGTAGTCAAATCTATCGCATTAGTCGCAGCGCCCGTTACGGCAACTACGCCAGTATTGGATATTGTGATGTCGCCGGTCACATCCACGGGCACGGATTGGTTGGATGAATTCCCCAGGAAAATGGCCGCACTGTCTAGATTCGGGGTGGCATTCGATCGCCCTGCTCCAACGACTTCGAGGATGCCGTTGGGACCGTTAGATCGCAGAACAGTGGCGATTTTCTGTATGGCGCTGGCCTCTCCAGTAGGAGGAGAAGAAACCAGCCCACCAGCCGTAGTGGAAACATACAGTTCGTCTCCCACTGAGAATGCCGATGTATCAACACTAAACAGTTCCCCAACCTCTACAACCTCCCCTTCCGCAGTGTTAGTGATTGTATTTTCAACAATTCCCACCGCTGGCATTTCCGCTGAGACATCAGCATCTGCAAGTTCTACTTCAATAAAACCTGTTCCAGCGTTAAACCCAGACACATAAACAACCTGCCCTACATTGATCGTTCCGACACTTCCCTTACGAGCCCAAAACGTTACATGAGTAGCGTCTATAACTACTCCTGGGGCATGAGTCAACTGTCCAACGGTAAGCAGTTGTTGGCCATCAGTATATTCGTAAACAATGTTAGTCGAGCCGGTTGGGTCGAATGTTCGGGTGATAGTTGCTTCTGAATTATCACCCCATATAATGGAATTTACGAGAGCCCAATTTATATAGGAGCTGACGCTGTCAGGGGTTGTAGCGACGTTGAGCTGCCACTTTACATTTGTACTATTAGCCGGAGCCGCTGGGTCCGCATCGTCTAAGTCCACATCAGAGGTAGTAGCACCATTGATTGTTATTGTATCTCCAGTGCTGCCACCAACATCCTCGTCCAGCCAAGTATTTGAGGCGTCACAAATACAAACGTTCTTATCCGAGCCTGAACCTACGGTACAATCGTCTTTAGTCGCAGCATCCGTGACTATAGCATAATCACCGTCTGAACAAGTCCCCGGTAGACTACCTACAACGCCTACAAAAGACGCACCCGTGCCACTTCCGCTACCACCTAATGGGGGGATAACAGTGAATTGCGCCGAAAGGACTAACGCGAACAGCCCTAAGAAAAGCTTAGTTAGCTTCATACTTAGCCCCCCATCATTCGTATAGACGGTTTTACCTCCTGCTGAATGCTTTTAGTCATTGCATGAACGTTTAGTGTTTCTTGGGAGTTCCTTTTGAGTTCTTTGCTCATACTATCAAGTTTGACTAAAACTTGGTCGAGTTTAGCAGACAAACTTACAGAACGTGAAATAGAGGCCCGCGTTAGACCTTCAGTATCTTCTTGGCGAGTTGAAGAAAAAGACAGAACCTCGTCTTCTATTCTGTAGAGGGTATCGTAAAGGCTGTCAATACCCAAAAGTTTCTTAAACCAGCGAACGAAGCTCTCCCGCATTACCCAACTTGCCTCCAAGCATCGCCAGGAATGGTTTTGTATGCTACAATACCTATTTGTGTCATTAGGGCTCCTGAAAACCTTCTATCGTTACGCTTAGTCCAGTCGCACTAGCATTGATGGTAATACCGTCTGTAAAGGTCTCCGGCATGGTAGCCATAACTTCTAGAGTGATCTGGTTAGCCGCAATAGAGATAGATGTATACTTTTCTATAGGAGTGCCAGATTTGTCGTCTATACTGATGGTTAGGGCTCCTCCTGTCCGGTTCAAAATACGAATCTTGGTCACATAGGTCGTTTTGGCCGTAATATCCGTGGCACTCGAAGGCGCATCACGGTTTATGTAGGTAAAACGCTTTTTCTGCCGTACTTCATCAATGTGAGGCATATTAACGCGCTCCTTTAGAAGCCTAAGATCTTAAAATCTTGCTCAGCGGGGTTGAGAGCGCCTCCAGTCGAGTTTGAGAACCTAAAAGTGACCTCATTAGCGTCAGTTCCATAACCAATAGGAAATGACAGACCCTCGTTCCAAGTTGCTATAACTTCGGGGACCGCAAGGTAAATATGGTTCGGTAGGGCTCCTGGAACAGTGGCAGCAGTGGTTAAAGTGTCATCACCCCCCGCTGAACCAAAATTAATGGTCACGACTTGTGCAAACTGTGGTACAACCGAGACAGCAATGGGCATGAGGCCCTCCTTGAGTACGTTCTACTACTAATGATAGCATATGGGGTTGACAAAGCGGGCGGGAAAGGGTAGACTAGAGATAGGAGGTAAGAAACGTTATGAATGTTACCATAAATAAGGCTAGTACACACATAAGATTTGACAACATCCCTGTAGGAGGCTCTTTTATGGCTGGTTTAGAGCATCCTAATGAGGCTCCATATGTTAAGACTGGTGCATCCGGGGCTATTTGTTTAGATGGTTACTTTCAAGGTTTTAATGAAGGTTTTCCAGTTCACCCTGTAAGAATAACCGCAATAACAGTAAAGGTGGTGTCCCCATGACTTTCATCCACGTTTCAGACAGCTACAAGCAAGATCACAAGATAGAACTGCCTTGTGAGAAGAGCCAGCACCTACTTTTGCTCGACGAGGAGGCTATTTCAGTACTTTATCATCTTTGCAAAGGTCATGCTTTTCAGTTCAGACCTAAGGATATTAAAAATATAGGAGACTTCTTCCAGCTCATCCTAGAAGAAGGCAGACAGCCGCAGGGAGAGGAAATTTCATGAAATTTCTAAAAGTTGGAGAAAGTTACGGTATGGAATGTGTAATAGTACCAGATTTCATTCCGGGCCGAACTAAGTTATACCTTGTTCAAGTCCAACCCGACGAATGTTGCGTTATTATAGAC
>SDBT01001869.1_pt1 | contig 37776 bp, 42 predicted proteins | sample 2277101 | NCBI WGS metagenome assembly SDBT01 (sample SAMN10404973, study PRJNA504765) | marine sediment metagenome | isolation source: marine sediment core GS10_PC15, 103 cmbsf | place: Arctic Ocean: Southern Knipovich Ridge | collected 2010 | reverse complement strand
CACTGATTTACACAGTAATATTGGTTGTCTCTTAAACAGTCAGTTCGTGCATAGGTCTTGCAGCATCAATATCAGCCCTAACGTGGGGCTCACACCACTTGCCAGCGTTTCACACACGCCGCCGTCCTCGTACTTTTCAAAGAGCAAAAGGTGGGCAGGGCAGGATTCGATTCCTGCATTCCTACTCCCGCGTGATGTCGGTACGCGTTTCGCTTCCACGCAAGTTGACGGCCTGCGCTTTCACTCATTCGGACTCTCGTAAAGGCGAGTACACTACCTCGCCAATCAAGGGCGTCTTCCAATTCCGCCACCTGCCCATTATATGATTCTCAAAGAGCAAACATCAAACACAGCCCCAGCATGGCTAATGCCATACACGCGATTGTTTGTAATAGTGTTAATTTCATGGTCTTTCTCCTTGTCCCGGCAACAGTAATTTCTGTGCCGATTTGTTGAATCTACTTTCTAAGCGAGGACAAGCCAGTTGTATATGTGCCCGCGCACTCTTGAGCGTCTCTTGCATCCGTTTTTCGGTTCGGCTATAATCTTCCTGTTTTGCGTTTGGAAAAGCTGGATCCAATGTAATATCGAAAATACGATTTGTCCTGCCGGTTTTGCGTACAGGTATCTCTTTTGATTCTAAGTAGGCTACAGCACGCGCAAACGCACCCTTAACTTTCCGGCAGTGATAGTTAAAGGCTTTGCATTTCTCAGTATCCGTACAATCACGCAGCAGGTAATGCACAATTTCCTCGTAGACACATTTGGACCCGTGTACGTTATCAATAATACTGAAAGTTTGTTGCGATTGTAGTGCATCAGCAACGATTCGATACCAAATCTTACGCTTCTTATTTCCTTGTTTTCTTGGCATTTTCCTTTTCCTTCAAAATATTGTTCAACATTTTCGTTAAATTGCCACATTCCATCAAGAACTGACCATGTATGCGCGCCGACTGTATGTCCTTTATATTGGACCTGACCCTTGACAGCTTCAATCGCAGGCTTTGCATGTTTGTGATTGTGTCATCGACAAACTTATCCAGTGTCGGCACTGTCTTTTTTTTAGCGACGTCAAGGTGTTCCGGCTTTGCTATTTCACGGATGGTTTCAGGTATGTGCTTAGTGCCAATCTTCTCACTCACTATTGTTTTTGCAATACGACGCTGTACCAGTTTCGGGATGTTATGTTTTTTTATCTCGACCCGAAACCTATTTGCCGCTTCCATCGTAGGCAATGTCTCCACGGCTTTGCGGTCAACGCCTCCTTCCTGTATAGGTAACTTATCGGCATTGAGCGTATCCAATGCTCCTTGCACCAACCATTCTTTCCAATTAGCACCAAGAAATTTAAGAATAGTTTCGCGGCCAACCTTACTTGTATCTTCGCGTTTGGCATTGGCAAAGGATTGCTGGTTTTTAAACAACTGGCCGATAGATTTATCGGCCAGTTTCAACTCAGCCAACGTCTTGTATTTTGCTAACTCAACATCAAGAAATTTCTTTGTCGCAAGTACAGTCTCGTTAATTACTGCCGGGCTTGTACTCCATTCAAGATTCTCCTCAGCCATAATCTTGAGCATTTGGGCATCGGTCAACGTACGACATGGAATATCCACTTCTTGCAACTTTAATTCCTTCAAGGCGATATGTCGGTGATGACCGTAAGCAATTTGGTATTTACCCTTTTTGGTGGGGTGGGCCCGAACAAGAATGTTATCCCAAAAGGTTGTCTCTTTGATAGAGGTCTTGAGAGCATCTACCTTGCTCCGGTCAATGGGATACTTTGCGATATTCCGGTAAGGATTCGCTTCTAAATCGCTAACTTTAATCTTCATTCTTTCTCCTGTATCAAAACCGACCATCAAAATAGTTGGCCCGGAACCGGAGTAGTGGCCCCGGGCCGTTCATCCCAATGGTCAATCGAAATGATGCGTCAAGGTGTAAATCTAATTGTGTGACCATTGGAACTTTCCTTATTATTCACTTGCTACCCTTAGAGCTTACAACATCTGTCGGCAGAGTCAACTAAAATCTTCGATGTTTTTCGTTGTATTAGGGAATGTGATATGACTATTAGGCAGACTTATTATGATGATTGTTCGTCGGATTGCTTCATCAGGCTGAAAATCTCCTCTTTCAGCCCGTCTATAACTGTCAGCATATCGGCTTTTTGCTCTTGCAGGTCATAGACATTTTGCCGGAGCATCGCAATTTGATGTTCAAGCCGTTTTATTTTGTCTTCTTTCGGGCAACTCATTTTGCTTTTATCAAATCCTCGATCCGGCCGAAACCGATTCTCATGTCAGTCTTTAGTTCTTTATGCTGCTCGTCCGACCGTGCAATGGCGGCGTCAATACCTTCTTTCAGATGCAGGTGGGCCTGCTCGTTGGCTTTGCCGCGTTCAGAACACACATCATTATAAACCAAATCATCCGCTTTTGGATGACGATTGGTGCCGGTTGCGTGCCTCAACAACCAAGCATATAGCCCGATAATCGGGGCAGAGACAAATCCGAGTATCTTCCATTCCTGTGCGTCCATTGATGTTACCTTTCTTATTGAACCCGGAGCCCACGTAATCGGAATTGTTGTGCCGGTGGAATAGCTTCTTGTACAGCGCGTACTCGCTGTAAGCGTTGTTGGACACCTGTTCTTTGTGCGTCTTGTCTATCTATTTGTCGAGCCAAATTTATTAGTCTTGCTGTTATAGGGACAAGGGATGTTGAGCCAGGCTTTACATTGATTCCACTTGTCAACAATTTGCGTCCTAAAGGATTTGCTGTCATTTTTACAAGAAAACGAGGCCCAACAACTAATGCCCCACCTGCTGCTATTTGAAGAAAATCACCTTCCTTGGTGCCATTATATAACATAACGAGTCCGCCAACTTGTCCACCACGTATAAATAAAGATGCACCGGCACTTGGCTTTTTGCTCATCGCCTTAAGTGTAGTTCTAATCGCACGAAGTTGTTCTTTGCCTGCTGCGTCTGGGACTAATTCTTTTACGGCAGCCGGTGTCATTCGTCGTAGCGCAGTTTCAAATGTAGCTGGCTTAATGACACCTTCTCTTGTTGCATTTTCTACAGCATCGGTAAACCAGGCAGTTCTCATTTGATTCCACAATCTTTTGCCTTCTGCGCTTGGGACGCCTTGAATTGGTTCCAATAACGATTGTCTAAATTGTTTAATTGCCGTCGGGTTTCCTTGTGGCAAAAACTCCGCTACAACACGACTTGGATTTTTAACCAATCTATTGGCTACTTGTTCGGGAAAAGTTGTTTCAATGCCACCTCTTAATGATTTATAAAGTTCCCGCGTATTGTTAAATAAGTTCTCTACTTCTTTTGGCGCGCCTTTGATTGCAGTGGGGTCAGTTAATGTATCAAATGTTACTTGCTCAAATCGTTTAATTAATTGTTCATCCTGCCCAACATCTCTGTGAAGTTTCCTAATATCTCTTAAGACTCGACTGCGAATATCTCTCATTGTCTTATGGGGAATCCGGTCAGCTAAATCCCTAATAACACTTTCCCCTTCTTTAATGGCAGCGGGGGTTAATGTAAATGCCGCTTTCTTGCCTTGTTTCAACGCAAGTTTATTCTTTTTCAATTCCTGTATCCAGAATCGTTTAAGTTTTCTGGTACTGACTCCGGCGGGCACAAATTGTTCTAATTCTTCAAAGCCCGGAGATAACTTGCCTACAAGACGTCTTCCGACAAGTTTTCGACCGGGACGAGTTATTGGTCTTCCCGCTACATCAAGAATTCCTGTAGCTCTTTCAACAGGGCGAAAAACAGGCTTTACTGCAACTTCTGTCAATTCGTCAAGTTGCTGATACAGACTCCCCACCACATCATCGATAGCACGAAAGACAAAACCTGTTGGTCTTGAAAAGCCCGCACCAATTTCTTTGCCAATTTGTTCTTTGCCAAGACGAGCAACACCACCTGCCATATTATCAAGTAACGTGTCCGCATATGCTCGTGCCGCAGTTGCTTTTTTCGTAAGTAAATCTGCAAACACATCTCTACTGCCAAATGCGCCCTTTTCTATTTCCTCGAATATGCTAAGATGAAGCCTTTTATCCATCTGTGTCGGAGTTAGAAATCGACCAGCATCTCCATATCTTGCTGTTATCTCAGCAGCTTCGGGTATGGTTTGTTTGATAAATGGCGAAAACGCAAATTTTGTTGCTCGGACAAACGACCTGCCACCAGCTTCAAAAGCCATTTCTTTGCCAAAGGCTTTTAAGAATTCACTTTTACTGAGCAATCTATCTTCCTCTATTCCTATTTGGATTGCTTCACCTAAGCCGCCACCAATTCCTGCTCCGAGAATAGGGGCTGCGGTTTTACCTAATTTCATCAATGCCAGAGGAAAAGTAACAAGTTCCTCCGGAAGCAGGGTGAATCCGGGAATCAGATTCAGGGCCAGAGGGGCAGTGAGCGCCCCTGCGATAGCTCCTGCTGTTCTACCGAAAGTCGGAGGCCTTGCAACTTTCTGATTTACGTCAAGAACAAATTGTATTTGTTGTGGCGTTTTACCTTGTTGTTGTAACAAAAGGTCAGCCCGTCGCCGTTTAAGTTCTTGCAAAACAGACAATCTTCTTTGCTCTGGTGTTTCCTTTGGCCTCGGCAAGGTTGGTCTCGGTCTACTCCCTGCCAAATCCTGAATCAATTGCGCATCATTCGATTGATTCTGTTGTTGCTGCAATAAAAGCTGTTGCTTCTGTGCTTTCAATTCAGCCAATTTGTTTTCTTGTTCGTCTGTTAAGGGCATATTACGGAAACTCCCTCATACCGGTTCGCGGAGTAACGGCAGGGATGGTTTGTTCTGATTCAAGAAGTCTTATTTGTTCGTCGAGGAGCCTTAGTTCGTTATCAAACGTAGAAGAATCGGGAACTCCATTGCGTAATTGGTCAGTCAAATCTAATGCTCCATCAGCAGGCACCCTCAATCCCGATTGCCGCAATACTTCACTCCTGCGTTTTTGTATGAACTGCAAGTTCTTTCTTGTTTGCTCCCATTTCGCTCGCCATCGAGCGGGTGGGTCTATGGTGTCAGGAATTTGCTTCATAATACGTTTCGCTTCTGTTTCTGACATCTGTGCGCCGGTAATTTCTTTTATGACTTTATTCTTGAACGCAGATGTAGCAGCCATAAACGCCTCTTGTTCATCTGTCGTCAAACCTGCCAATCCTTTGACGGGAGCCACCCTGCCAAATATCGGGCCTGTTTGTGTTCGTGGATTGTCGAATAATGATTTGAGATTATCCAATGCGTCAAGACTTGCACGAGTTTCAGCAATAGCTGTTCGTTCGGCAGCGGAAGCAGGCATTCCAAGCCCTATTTCAACCAACGGAGCACCCGCCAACATCTTATCAAGCAATCCTTCTTCTTTTTTTGTTGCTGTACCAGCATCGACTTTGCTCTGTAATTCATCCATCCGTTTGAGTTTTCGCGCAGAGATTTGTTGGCTTGGTAACGGTGCAGCCGGTGGTACTTGCGCTATCGGTTCACCTGCGGCAGTAAATCTCTCTGCGCCCGGAGTTAATGTGAAGCCCGGCCTTTGTGGCTCTCTCCGCAGAACTTGAGTCTCCGCCAATATCTTGGCTGTGGCGGCTTCTGTTTGCCGCTGTCCTGACGGGTCCAGTTCTCTCGCTAAAATATCAGTATACAGCTGACGCACGAAAGGCTTCCAGCCAGGAGACTGAACGCCACCTAATATTTTTACAGCCGCAGTCGCCGCTTCCGGTGAACCTTGCCCTTTGCGCAATATACCGAATGCCTGACTGAATCTCTGCTGGTCTGCTTGCTCTTGCTGCCGCTGTCCTCGCATCCCTATCGCTTGACCTATTTGACCTGCCCCTCGCTCTATTGCCTGTCCGAACGGGCTTGGTCGGGGGGCCGGTACGTTGATTATCCGTGATGGGCCGCCAAAAGGTTGTCCTAATGATACTAATCCTGCCATTTCAACCTGCCTTCCTCAATAGCTCTGGTATCATAGAATCAATGTTAATTCCATTCGAGCGATAGCTTCCATCTGTGCCGGATGTTAATAGGTCATAACTTCTACCTGACATAGGAACGACTGTTTTCGATAGAAGGCCGTTATCGCCTATTTTCAAGTCCATAGCCCTGAGACCATCAATCTTGTGCATATCGCTGCATATAATCTTGACGTCGCCTTCAAACACCAACTCAATAAACCTATCCTCTGTCGGCTCATCCATATACTCATTTTTCCATCGGACAACCGACAAGCGTCCGGTTTTGTCATAAATCATATCACCTGCCCTGACATCTTCGATAAGTTTCTTGCAATCTGGACAATCTACAACTGTGCCTTCTTTTATGCACCCAAACGCAATTTTGGCAGCCCCCAACATTCCAGCGGCGCCAACCAATGAAGGACCGAGCCCTTGTTGGCCTTGAATAGCTGCTGTATCAAATGCCGATGTAAACGCAGGACCGACAAAACCAAGTCTCGGGTCAGCCTCCGGTGCCGCCGCGCGAAACTGTTCCAAGCCAAACTGTCTCTGTGCTTCCGGAAAAGACGCCTGTAAGCCGCCGATACCGGCAAGCATACCCGGCATTTGCATAGTTCTTTGTTGTGCCTGTTGAAAAGCGCCTATCTGCTGCTGACCTAACTGACCGGCCAAACCTAATTCAAGGTTCATGCCCTGTCTTGCGAGGATATTCTGAAATCCCGTACTCCTTGCACCACCTTCAAATCCAGCAGCTTGGGCAATGGCGGGAATCGTTTCCTCTTGAAAACCACGTCTTGCAAACTCGGCGACAGGCTCAAATTGTTCTGCTATCCGACTCGGGTCAAACTGCATCTGTCCCGGCAACTGCCCGGCAAGACCGAAAGCCTGCTGCTGCAAAGGTGATGGTCCGCCTGGCGCGAACTCCTGGCCCGGTATCGTAGCACCTGTAACTGCTTCTATCGCAGGACCAGCCTGCCGAGCGAGCAAAGCAACTAATTCTTTTTGTTCCTTTGTTAATTTCGGTATTTGTTGACCACCGCCTTCACTGCCGCCAAAACAGCCCATTTTACACCTCACTTATAAAACAAGTTTCAAATTTAGTAAATCCCAGCTTTTCATAGACGCGACAAAGTTTGTTATGTAGTCCAGATGCAAGATTCGACGCGTTCATAATCAAATGCGAACACCCTTTGGCTTTCGCCAATGTCTTCGCTGTTTTGAAAAGTCCCATGCTTGATATGCCCCTGTGTTCAGGCATCACAAAGAAATAATGCTCGTTAGCCATCTTTTGGTTTCCCAACGGGCTGATGAAATATTCCAATCCAAGATAACCAACCGGCGTATCGTCATCGTACAAAACCAATAAATCAGAATCCTCGTTTTCTGCCAACGCTTTAAGTCCAAGCAGAAACTTATCGACATCATCTGCGATAATGCCAAAGTCGTTATCTAAAACAATCTCTTGCCATGACTCGACTATTGGTCGCAATGTTTCAATATCGCTTATAAATAATCGCACCTCACCGATAACAACCTCCTGTTTCAGTCCTAAAACCAGTTAATGTTTATTACCCGACCACCCACTACCGGCGAAAACATCAGCCATATCGGTTCCTGCTGCATCGGCAGGTCGGGGTTGATGTAGAGTTGCTGGATTTCTGAGACGGAGAGGGCACGGTTGTAAACCATTACAGAAAATATTGTCCCATCAACGACAGCTATCCTCGATGAATAGTTATTCATAAGGTATGTTTCGCCGCTTTGAGAAACAAGATTGCCAACTGGTCCCTGTATCTCATTGAATGGTTTTTCAATACCATCTTCATAGTATTTTGGCGTCTCAGACCCCTTTGAAGCAATGGCAAAGGTGGTCCGAAAGGGAAAACTATGCACTGCCGATTTCCATATCCCATTCGTTGTAACATGATCGCGGTCAAAGCGAATATCGCCGTTTGATTGAAATTGTATTAACGAACCTCCCGTCTGCCAATCAACAAAAAACCCTTGATTATTTCCGCCGGATGATAAAAACTTGCCGCTACATATAAAAGTAAAGTCATTATCATAAGGTAATGTTTGCGTAGTCTGTATAAAATCTGACGACTCGTCAGTAAACGTCAGTCCGCCCCCGCTCCACACCGCCCCCGTAATCGTACCATTATTACGATAGAACGATTCATCAATCACTTCCCCAGCCTCAATCCCCCGCCAGTAAAAGACAAGGCCATCGGTACTCCAATGGCCGAGATTCAACATCTGGCCGAACATCGGTTCGCTGTCGTTAAACTGTGCCTGTCCGACATTGGCTGCCAGGAACAGAAACAGTAAGATTATACAAAGCAGTTTTTTCATATTCCCGTTACCTTTGAAACACGAACAGCCTTATGAATTGCACAGTCGGCATCCGTGTTATTTATCAAGACCCGGACATACGCCGCTGCCATCGGAATTGATATGACCTTCTCGGTCACGAAGTCATAAACAACCGTGCTATCTGCATGGTTACGTAGGATATCTTGGGCTAATGTTACAACATTGCCCGCGACGCTCACTGTTCGCACCGACTCGGAGTTGGCGACATTTGCACCATCGAGAATAAACCACTTGCGACCTTTTACGTCAAAGTCATCGGTCGCAGCGTCATCCAATTCTACCGTTGCATCGCCCGCCGTACACGAAGCGTCATTTATCGCGTCGGCCTGTGGTGTATCACCGATTGTCGTATAACGTGTAAGTAATACCCAGTTATCATCGGCGTAAGAAATTTCCACCAGCACATCAACGCCAGACTGCTCGGTGTTGTTAGTCGTGTAAGCAATTTCGATATACAGTGCCGTTGCGTAGCTGGTACTCAAACTTTCTGCCGCTCCGACGTCAAGGACAGTAGCCGCGACAAGTTCCCAGTCGTCAATTACATCAACCGTCGTTGTTTTGGTTATCGCAGCGCCAAGTGGCTGGATAAACAACAATAAGAGCAATGTTAAAGCTAATACGATTCGTTTCATGTCATCTCCCATCAAAATAGTTCATGCAAATTAAAGGCCAATTTATAGCAAGTGCCATCGCCGTCCAGAATATGATAAGAAGCATCCAACCCAACACGTCATGCCACCAAGTTAATTGTATTTCTTTTTTCATGTTCATCTCCTTAAAGTGATGTTACCTTTGAAATTCTGGTTGTGTAAAATATACCCGCATTGACATCGGTGTTATTGATGGTCACACGGACATACGCGAATGATTTCGGGATTGGAATGACATATTCGTGAACATACGCCCAGAGACTATCACCATTTGTATGATTCCTGAGAATGTCATGGCAAATCGTTACTTCATTAACAGTAATGCTTTCCGTTCTTACCGATTCAGAAGATAGTTCTAATGCCCCGTCTTCGATAAACCATTTATTTGCAACAGGACCGGCATCCGGCCCTTCTGATGTGTCAATGGTTGTATCACCTGCGGTATGATTGCCGTCAAGCGTAAATCCATCCTGAGCAATTTCTGCCGGCGTAGTAAAACTTGTAAGTAATGTCCAGTCATCGTCTCCATAAGAAACTTCAACAATAACATCAACGCCATCTTGGGCATCCGTATCTGCATAAGCAATCTCAAGGTACAGAATTATATCGTAACTGCCAGAGATGTTACCTGCATTCCCTACAGAAACAGCCGCATTCCCCAGAGCTTGCCACGCGTCAAGCTCGACGATTGAAGTGGTTTTCGTCAACGCCGCGAACGCAATGCAGCAAAGCGGTATCAGCAACAGCAGGATTGCGAGTCTTAATCGTTTCATAATTATCTCCTGAATTTAATTAACATCCGAGTTAAACCAACCTGATATTGTGATACTTACTGCATTAGCCGCTCCATCCGTATCCTCGAAGATGATGGCATGGTCCTTTTCAACCGCGTGCCCGATAGCCGCCTCTGTATCGGTAAAACACTCTGTACCATTAGCCTCACACTCTACCACTACGATACTGGCGTCATTATCGTCGGACATATCCGTGCCTGAATTAGATTCAAATAAGGTGAAATCGTAGTTGTCTGTATCGGAGATTGCATAGACTTCGGTAATGGTAAAAGTCATTCCCGTTGTGTTATACCAAATGACCGTACTTGGATTGGTCCTGCCTGTCCACGTTCCTATGTTCTCAGGATCTTGCACGGTAAACGACAGGTGTTTGATCTGTTTACAATAAAGGAATTGGGCTGCCCCATCAAAACCCCTTAAACTCGAATCACCCGTTTCACCGGCTCCATCCGTGTCCCTGCCTATCTCCCCGGCAGCATCAACATCAGGGTCGGTTGCGGCAGCGGGCATATCATCGTCAGTGATAAATGCGGTTACATCGCTCATCGCCGTCAACAGTTCAGAAAGAAGGTCAACCTCAACAGTCGTGTCCGCACCGGTTATTCCGATTAGTCCGGTGTACGCGCTTACGTCGGCCTGCAAGCCGCCCCGTTCGTGCTCGATAGTGCCTGCATCGAAGAAATCCGTTGCAGAATCGCCGGTAGCCGCATCTACCGCTGTTAGACTTGAACCATCGCCGGAAAATCCGGTAGTGGCTGTAATCGTTGTACCTTGTAATGTGCCGGTAGAAACCGTATCGCCATTCTGCTGGATGGTGAAAACTACACCCCCTGAGTCCTGACATTTGATAAAATCGGCCTCGGCATCGCCGTCATCGGCACTGTAGTCGAGGTCGAGCAGATACAAAGCGCCAACCGTATGATCAGCATCGGAGTTCTGGATAGTGAAAAACGAAGCAGCCGCATCATTATTGCCGGTCAAAAGGGACAGTTCGGCATTATCGAAAGTTATGGTTGTCAGCCCTGCGTTATCAGGATTGCCTATATCGTCCCATGCAGTCGAACCGCCATCAGCCTCGAACACGAATTTATCAGCAGCAGCATCGTATTTTATTATCTCATTATCCGTTGCCGGAAGCTGTGCGGTATCGACCGCGATTATGGTCATGTTCTCACCACCGTCGTAGTACTGCCACAGCGGTTGATGGTCGGTAATCGTAGTATCAAGTGCAAGCTCCCCGGCCGCGTCTGTGGTAGGAGCGCCATCGTTTACCCATTCCGAACCGGCGGCACTGCCGAAATCCCATGCGGTTGTAAAATCAAGGGCAAGCGTAAGGTCTGATTCGGCTCCTACCAAAATATTGTCCGCCGCCCCTGTGATCGGTGAGGTAGTCACTAAATCTTTCGCATAGGCAGCAGCGGCTATGTGAACCAAATCTATTGAACCATCGTTGTAATGCTCTGAGTCAATTCCGTTATCGGCAATATGGGCCTCATCAACAACGTCAGCATCCAAAGCCCCGTCCGTTGTCAGGTCGGTCATATCGCCCCAGTCAATGCTGTCGTTATCGATGGTATCGTCACCTATCTGTTCGCCGTCGATCTGGTCCGAACCATCGTCCCACCGGACCACGCCCAACGTCAAAGGATCGCCGGTAGTAATCGTGAGACCCAGATTGAATGTCGCCAGCGCATCCCATGCCGCCGCATCCTCCTCGTTTACAAGGGTCTTGATAGTTACAATCGTATTGAGTTCAGCGAACGTGTCGATAGTATCGAACAGGTTAAGAACCGTGATCTTTTTTGAGGTTGTACCGCCGTCAACGATATAGAGTATGTCGGCATCGGCGACGGCCGTAAGCTCAGACAGGTCGGTAGTCTTTGTATTGGCGGCGTAAAGAATCGCAGGAAATATCAGTATGATAATCAGTTGCTTCATGTTAAATCTCCAATATCATATAACTCGTGCCGTCTTCAAGTAACAGAAAATCACCGGTTTCAAGTAGCAAATACGATTCGCCCAAAGGTTCACCGATCTTGTTCTGGACAAACGACAATTCCATAAAAAAAACATTACCGTCGTCATCAGCCCCGCTATCGGATTTGTCCAGCCATAATCTGGCCCATATAACCTCGTCATCGCCTATATCGATTGTGTCGGAAAATTTCGTCTCTAAAACAGTTACCGCATCGGAAGGGGTAACATCTTCGGTTATCGTGGTTGCCGATCCTGCTGTATAATCAAATGATTCGTCGGAAGTCACAAGGTAGTCAAAATTCCACTCATAATTATCCGTTCCGCCGTCGCCGTCATCCGGCTGCCATACCAAGTGAAGAGTCATATTAACCGTTCCGTCAATATACTCCGGCATGTGCTGGCTGATAAACAGTTGTTCGTCCGCCCCTACACCCGTTGGATCAAACTCGAATACAGGAGTATATATCGTAGACCCTGCCATCTGCACCTCGCCTAAACCGGCTGGATTTGTCGCCGGTATTTTGATGGACGCCATATCCAAAACAATCTCATTTCTTACCCTGGCCGACCCATGCAAAGTGATATTACCAGTTGAGCCGATTTGTGTCTCATTCGTAGCGTCATCGCCAATATGTACGTCGCCCACTACTTGGAGTGTTGCGTCAGGCGTTGTTGTTCCGATGCCGACCTTGCCAGTTTCTGAAATAGTCATAGCAGTTGTCGGACTGCCACTCGCAATATCATTTACTCCAAACTCCAATCTGGAACCCCAGCCTGATTCAATGATATTTTTTATATAAGCTTGGTAATAATTAGAACCGCTGTGATAAAAGTCTATGCCGAGTGATTGACCCGTATTCGTGCCTGTCTCGTGAAGCCTAATTCTCGTTTCATTGCCACTAACCTCCAACTTCGCCCCAGGACTACTTGTTCCAATTCCCACCTTTCCATGCCCAACAACAACAAAATCTATATTCCCACTATAATCCTGAACCTTAAAGATATCAGAAGACGCATTATTAGCCCCTCCCCTTACCAGTAATCCATCTGCGTCCGTGGCGTTCATATCCAAGTTAGTGATACTAACAAGCGGGATTCCGGCAGTATTCCATTCTGTTGTATAAACAGTCAGCTTACTGCCAGGCGTCGCCGTCCCTATCCCCACCCTATGATTCACTGCATCCACTACCAGCGTGTCAGTGTCTACGACAAGGCCAACGTCAAGCTGTACGTTTTTATTGATAATGAGCAGGGCATTGTCGCTTTCGTACGTTAAGGTCAAAGCATCGTTACTGGACCCGTCCATAGTAATAACAGCATCGGTGCCTGCCGTATCCTTATCAACTGTAAGCGATGCGACAGTTAATGTGCCTGTACTTGAATAATCTCCTGTTCCGGCACTAATATCGACATCCGTACCAGTAATATCACCCATACCCGTCAGATTGCCGCCAAACAGCGTAGCAACCCCGTCAGTCAATGATCCGGCCGCAAGGGCATCAGAGAACGTCCCACTGACTGCCGATGATATAGAGCCGTCTGTGATGGTCAAGACCGTATCGGTTAAGGTTAATCCCGATATAGATAGAAAGCCGGATAGACTGCTGTTTTTCCATGATGCGGTATTGTCTGTAATTATATCTGCGTAGACTGTTCTCCACAATAAAGAGGCAGTACCTATGTCAAGAGAAATATCAGTAGTTGGCTTTAAGTGGCTTGTGAATATATCTGCCAGGCAAATCGAATAGAATAAGAGAAATATAATTGCATATCGTTTCATTCGGGCACCTCAAAATTACCCGCGAATGTCCAAACTCCCAAAGTTTGCTGAACCTGCCGCTCCCAGTTATCATCTACTTGTTTCAGCCTCCATGTACCTAATGGATAAGAGCCGTCTATATTTTGGGGCTTAGAATAAATTGCATCACCATCTGCCAAATCTATTACAAGATTCGCAACTTCAATAATATTCGCAAGAAAGAGCTGCAGGAAATCCGCCAACTCTGACATATATGCCGTAATCCTTTTGGGGTCGCCACTTTCCAGGGCATCAACGTCAAGCGGTATCTTAAAATCAGAACTTATCCTCCGTATAGTCATAAGCTCAACCTCCCTGCGGCTGCAAAGTAAGGTTGAAAGGCATGTATCTTCGGACTATTACCCTTTTCAGTATGTGATATTTGCAATCTGTGAAAATCCCCTATCTCTCCGTCACAAAATATCCATACCCAGAATTTGTCCACAGTATCGTCGGCACTATCGCACGAAATTACTTTTGTCTTATAAGCCACCGATCCTGTATTCTTGTAAACCGAAATTGTAAACGAAGCACTATCGTCGTTATCGACAAGCAAGCCAATCTTCTGACAAGCAACCCTTTGGCCGGTTTTTGTGAATGGATTCCATCTACCTGATAAAGCGTTCCAGTTTATCTTGCCGCTGGCGTCATCGGTTCCGTCATAATCTCCATCGTTCCATTTATAAACCCTGGAATTTCTGCATCCAATAAGAGTGAACGGCGACGGTGAGCCCAGGACGGCCCGTGAGTCAACAGTTATTTCACTAACGATAGCGGGGTCGCTGACATCAAATCCCATATCTTTCAACACATCATCGAGTTCAATAAACGACGGAACCTTCTGACCGTTAAAGCCGCCGATCATATTTACGAAGAATGATTGTTCCGATTTATGAACCGTCCAGTTATTTTCCGGGATATTGAAATCGAGTATCCTGTTCATTGTCGAGCCGGTAGAATCTGCAAACGTAAAGAGCAAATGGTTCTGTCCTATCTCTTTTTGTTTGTACCCGAAAACACTTCTGATTTTGTCATTGTTGAACTCAGTTAGAATGTCTCTGAGATTCGGGCCGCCTAAAAATTGTATCGGTCTTACCGGCGATCCTTCCGTAAACAGAATATCCGAAGTACCTACCGCTACCAGACCATCCTTGAACTCGATACCGGAATATGGTGACGGTGAACCTTCGGTGGCGGTAACACGTTCCCATTCCAAAGGAATATCTGTATTTCCGGTCCTGCGAATTTTCCACAGAGAACCCCCGCCCGGACCGTCGAAGAAAGCAAAAACAGTTTTTCCAATCATACCCGCAGCGCTTATTCTTTCCTGAGTTTCGGCATCGTCAGAACCTGATCCTGGTTGTGTAAAGTCAGTTTGCAGAACCGGCCCGTATCTCAATCTCTGTGGGAACCAGTCACCGAACTCGACCGGACCAAGTAAAACTAACCGGTCATCTATTACAAAAATATATTGGCATGTATCGATGTGATTCGTTTTGGTATCCGAACTTAGCTGGATATTAAACGGAACAACGGCATTGCCCGGACCCGACCATTGATATACCTGGTCCACGTTGTTCACCATATAGCCAACGCCCCGCCAGTTGAGGAAGCTGAAAAAGTCAGAGGCGGAACCGTTAAATATTTTAGCGGGAGAGGCTAAGCTGCTTGAAACATCCGTCATAGAACCATCGACAGCATTGTAGTAATTCGCCCTTCTGGTGTCCATTATAAGTAACGACGGCATACCGTTTTTCAAATATGTATGTATGCCTGTTATCGGGGTTACAGTCTGCAATGTTGAACCATGCTTCATCTGCGCAAACGGACTGAATCCGCGGCGCTTCTCGAATATGCCTTTGTTTACAAAAGCATTTTCTATCGTTGGAAACGCATCCTGCGGACTAAGCCACGGCTCCAGGCCAATAGATTTTGCAGTTTTCAGTCCTGCTATCAAAAATGGTTGATAGATAGACATTAAAATCTTTCGACAAGCGAATATTCATGCGAGATATTATCACTCGCGTTAGTGCAAGTAGCCTCAATAGCAAGTGTAACGGCAGCAGTTGTATCTATTGAAGCTGTATCGTATCCTTGCTCTACCGTAGCACCGTCCCAGGCAACCCATGTAATCTTTTGGGCATTAGTGGCTGTATTAACTATTGTCGCCTCAAGTCGCCAATCGTTAGTATTGTTCTGGGCATCGTGAAATGTAATTGAGGTTGCACCGAATACCAGTTTAATTACTTTATTACCATTACCGCCTGTTTTTGTGCCTGCCGCTGTTATTTTAAGACCGCCGTGAGTTTCGAGATAGCTTGCGTTAATAGTAACAGCCATTATATTAGTTGCACTCGAACCTGACGTGTTAGCGGTGGTAGTATTCCTGCTCCTTATCTCGTTAAAATGAAATTCACCCGCCGCAGCACTATTTATTACACTCAAATTAGTAGTCCAGAAGTTTCGTTCAGTAAGGTATATATCTTCGCAGCTTGCCCCTATATTGAGACCAATAGCAGCGTCGGTACTAAGTCTGCTCCTCATAAAATTGCGGTCTATGTATACGTTCTTAACGACACCGGTTAAAACAATACCATCGGCAGCCCTTAGACTATACTCGCAATCGGTAATAGAAAGATTAGTAAGTTCCTGTGTACTTGTCATGGCTACATTTACAAAGTCATCGCCTGACTGTAATTGTTCCCAATGGATATCATTTAGGTGGATACTAAATAAAGGAAAGTGAAGGTCGGGATCGGTGTTTAATGTAGAATTTTTGATCTGGATACCGTGAGAAGCAGTAGCAGAACTGCTGCCGCCGGAAACGCCGTTGATATAAGAAATTCTCATATCTTCTAATACGATGCCTATGCCGGTCGCTTCATTGAAACCGCATTTACCCGTTATCATAATATCGCCGCCGCCACAGTATACACTTCTTGCACCGCCTGAAGTGTGGCAATTCAGCATTAAGGCGCGGCCGAAAGGTGTTCCCCATCCAGGAGTTTGAACTGCTTGCCCTATATGAAAACAATCTTCACCGTGAGATAATGAATAAACATTAACAAGCTGAAATCTACTTGCTATATTAAATACAACACCGTGCCCGGATGAAGAATTGCCAACAATTTTAATGTCTCTGATATAGTTATATTCTTTAGGAGTGCCCGTGGCAATATCGTTACCTGTGCCAATACATTCTATAGCGTTAGTGCCATCGGTGGCGGTGAAAGTTAAAATAGAGGCATCGGGGCCTTGACCTACAAGACCTACGTTAGTCAGCATTGTCAAAGTAGTATCGTAACTGAAATCACCCTTTGGAACGATAACTACACCACCATCAGTAAGCGAATCCAACGCCGCTTGTATCGATGTAGCGTTAGTAGCCGCAGATACACTTGTACCCGCACCGAAAGCCCTTATATCTACCTCTGGCCCTTTGGATAGAATATCATCTGTCGTTATCTCTGTTGCAGTAATATCAACAAAGGTAACATCGGCTAAAGACAGATCGACGCCAAGTGCAACTTCAAGCGCATCCCAGTTATCCCTGATATAACCGGCGGCATTGTTCCAGACATCAGAATCGGCAGGTTTGTCATTATCCCATCCGCCGAAACATAAGGCCGCCAGGAGCGATAAAATTCCTATGATTACAAGTTTGTTCTTCATGTTCAGTATCTCCATTTTGAAAGTTCGTAAATACTTTTTATGTCCGCTACGGATAACATTCTCTTAAAGAGCATGGTTTCGCCAATACTGCCAGTAAACAATCCAACGCCCTCAACACGACCTATATCAACATCGCTTGCATTTTTACCGGATGTATCTGTAATTCCGATAAGATGCCAGTTCGCGGTTACAGCAGTCGCGGCGGTAACGCCATCAACAGATAAGACAGTAGTACCACCGGCAAAACCGTTTTTCGTGAGCGTACCTGTCTCGATAGTTAAGTAATCGGTCCCGTTCAAATCTATCGGGTAATCTGTTCCCGCTATATTAGTGGGTTTAACCCACAACAGGACCGTGTTTATAGTTGACAAGCGCTTGGCTATACTAATAAAATCATCAGTACCGTTGAATGAAAAACCCGGATAAGCCGGTTCGATGTCCGTGCCTGTCGGCGTGCCCGGACCGCCGCCAAGGGTATAATCGAAAACAATAGACCCGTCAGTCAATCCGGCCCATAGTTTATAATAAGCAATCAGGCCAAGAGTGCTAATCTGCGGCTTTCTGTATTTCTCTTGCATTAGACGCCTTGGAGCTTAATCGTCGTAATATTGCCGCCTGTACTGGCAACATTGGAAGGTTCGAGCGAAACCGTTGTGACCCCGGACAATGGTATATCCACAGCGAAATTATGGGTGTCGTTTTCTGCTATCTCGCCGCTATCAAAAATAATCGCCCCGTCGCTGTTCTTGAGGAGTATCTGGGACGTTGTACTACCCGTGGTTGTCACCGGTATCACAATGGTTATATGACGCAATACTCCGTTTTGGCGAATCTCCAAAGTAATGGCATCGCTATCGTTAAGATCGTATGTTGACGTAAGGTCCAAAGTCCATACAGGCCTGATTAAAGGTTGTTCATTTCTCAAATCTTCTGAATCTGTCAAGGTTAGTGTTTCGTCACCTGCCATAACTGTACTCCTTAAAAATTAGGTTCTGCTGTACGGCCGCGCATTTGCAGCCGTTTCTTTTTTTGGATCGAACTCAATGTGTACTCGGCGATACTGAAATTCGGTATACCCGTAAGCTCCTGTATTCTTGCCAGCCCGCCATGAGAAGAGAGGTATCTTATCGCCGCACCCAATGCTATCATCGGTCCCCACTTTTTATCACCCGGGGCAACATCATCAGCGGATAAAGCATCCGGGCGGTTCATTTCAGAAGCGGCCTTGAAGAGATGTATGTCGCTTGGTCTGGGCCTCAGATACAGCTTGTTATGAACAACCAATGCAGCTAACGGTGTACCCCTGTTTGACGGCTTGCCATCGGTATATGTATCTGTCACGGCAGTGTCGTCAAGAGCGGTTGTCCCCGGTACAAAACCGCCGGAATCAGTGCTTATCACGGTTACAAATCCCATGAAAGCAGTATCGCTGTCGGCAGAGGCAAGACCCTCTATCGCAAGTGACGGGGCATTGTACCCGGTAGCGTTATCGTCGGCTTCGTGAATCGTGATTGTACCGTCTTCATCGATTTTCAGAGAAAACGCCCCGTACTTGTTTTGGGGAACCGTTTCAAGTCCTGAAAAAGCCGTCTCTGCACCGGCTTTGGTATAAGACGTACCGTGCAGGTCGTACTTAAAAGCACTGTTTTTTACTTTAGCGGTATCTGAGGAGCCTATAACGAGTGCTGGTTCGGTGATATATTGTTCATCATCAGGATAGTCCATGAAAAATTGGTTTTTGTCTTGATAGAACGTAATCTCGTCATCATCAAGCGTCATAGGCTCCATCAGTTTTATCAATGTCTGTGCTAACGAATATTCCCCGGCATCTGTTGGCGTAGTTTCCCGTGTGAAAAACCCGTCGAAGTTGACCACTAACGCATCTTCCGGGAAATAGTTTACAAAGTAATCGTTGATGAACTTATTAACATCAGCGTCGGATATATCGGCAGTTTGCGACCTGCCGGTAAGATCCCGGAACTCTGTTCTTATTTCCGAAAGCACCCAAGTGTATGCGTCTGTCATAACAACCTCAAAAATCAATCGGTATTGTCAATGCCGACACGATAAGTCAAGCGAACACCCCAGAGATCAAAATCTGAAGTAGCATCGCCAGGACTTAAACTAACCAAAAATACATCGCCCTGGTCTATGGTTCCTACTCCACCGATACCGCTCGAAAGAGTGGTCAAGCCCACCCACGCCCTTGCGGCGGCGTTGGCAATAGTAATCGTATCTGTAATCTCGGCAGAAGTATCTCCATATTGATATACAAGGACATCAACCGTACCGCCTGCATCGACTTCTTGTATATCAAACTCTAATACTAAATCAGTAATAGTATCTGTGTCGTACATAAGTTCCGGCAGTTGGATACTAAACAAGATTGTGTCAGCATCATCCGCACAGGTTACTTTTCCTTCAGCAGCACCTGTTTCAGCGATACCTGCTTCAAGACCAGTACAAATATAAGGCGCACCAGGTGCATCAATCATAATCTCAGAAGCAGTAACTACGCCCGCACTAATCCGCATTGTGATAATCTTCTGATCGAGATTGTTGGAATTGAAAAGAATCCCGCCACCCGTAGCCGACGCATTTATAAGAATAGCATCGTTGGCTGTATTGGTAGAGGACATGGCGAGTTTGCCGGTTCCAGACTGAATAGTAACAGCTGATGCACCACTTGTGCTTCCAATGGTAACTAACTGTGCGGATGTACCGCCATCGCCGATGTGAATCGTGTGCGCACCTGTTCCAGTACCAAGATTCAAGATCATTGTTGCATCCGATTCACCAAATTTCATAGTGCCGGTTTGGCTTGAGTTGCCGATTGTGTATGTCGTTGCAGCAACACCATCAACAGTAAAGTTGCCCGTTCCAGCCTTCAGGTCAAGGGAACTTCCTGAAGTTGCGTTACCGATTTCAATAAGCTGTTCAACGGCGTTTGCGCCAATATTCAAGTCGCCGGATGCAGTCATGGTAATATCATCTGTTGAAGTGAGTGCCAAGTCTCCGGTTCCCGATTGTATCGTAGTTGCTGCTGCGCCAGTAGTACCGCCGACAGTTACCGTTCTAACACCTGTACCAGTACCAATATCAACCGAACCTGCTGCACTTGATTCACCAAATTTCATCGTTCCTGTCTGGGCTGCCAAGCCGAGAGTAAATGTTGAACCTGCGACACCTTCTAAGGTAAAGTTGCCTGTGCCAACCTTTAAAGCAAGTGAACTTGCGGAGGTTGTGTTACCAATAGTAACAGTCTGTTCAACAGCGTTTGCACAGATATTAACTGCCCCGGATGCAGTCATAGTAAGATCATCTGTCGACGTCAGCGATAAATCGGCAGTACCGGATTGTATCGTAGTCCCTGATGATGTATCCGTAGAGCCGACCGTTACGCCTTTTATTGCGGCACCTGTACCTATAGCGATAGTTTGTGCACCGGCTCCACCAATAGTAATCGTACCTGTCGTTGAGCCGGACCCGATATTAGTAGCTTGATTGTTGTCAACATTGATATTTAAGCCGCCCGAGCCAGACAGAATGGTTGTCGTTCCGGTGGAGGCACCATCGCCAACATTGATAGTTTTCGCACCGGACCCGCCGGTGGCAAGATTTAGAGTATGCACGCCGGTTCCAGTTCCAATATTAACCTGACCGGTTGAACTCGATTCACCAAACTTCATTGTTCCGGTTTGGGCGGCATTGCCAATTGTATATGTGGCAGCGGCAACACCATCAACAGAAAAGTCACCAGTACCCGCCAAAATAGATACTGAGGATGCTACACTGTTGCTGCCGATAGTGATAACTTGTGCAGCCACCCCGCCGTCGCCTATATGAATGGTATGCGCTCCAACTCCGGTTCCAAGACTTAAATCCGTCATGGTGGCCGTCGAAGCTCCTATAGTAATCGCAGCAGTTTGAGCAGCATCGCCAATATCAATAGTCGTAGCCGCTACGCCTTCTATCACAATATCGCCGGTTCCACCGTAAAGTTTAAGTGAACTTGTACTTGTCTGGTTGCCAACAACAACATCCTGAGCCGCAGAATTGGCTCCTACATTAAGGTCATCCGTCGAGGTAATATTTACATCACCAGTACCGGATTGAATAGTAATCGCAGATGCCGAGCTTGCACTACCCATTGTAATCGCCTGTGTTGCTACGCCCCCATCACCAATATGGATTGTATGTGCACCCACGCCAGTCCCTAAACTAAGGTCCGTCATCGTTGCAGTTGAAGCACCGATGGTGATCGCCGCTGTCTGTGCCGCGTCGCCTATGTCAATAGTTGAGGCGGCAACGCCTTGTATGTCAATATCGCCTGTACCTGCCAGCAAATGAAGTGCTGTCGCTCCGGTTTCGTTACCTACCGTAATAGTCTGGGCGACGGAATTAGCGCCGATACCGAATACTCCTGCGGAAGTCATAGTGATCGCGTCGGTCGATGTAAGTGTTAAATCACCGCTGCCTGATTGTACCGTTGTCGCAGAAGTCGTAGTAGTAGAGCCAACAGTTACAGTCTTAATTCCTGCGCCAGTACCAACATCAATAGCCTGGGTGCCGGTTCCGCCGAGAGTTACCGTTCCAGTCGTAGTCCCGGTTCCAATATCTGTCGTGTTCGTAGAAAGGTCCTCGTTAATGACAATCGAAGGGCCTATAAGAGTCAGAACACTTGCGGCATCAGCGGTAATATCGCCATTCGTTCCACCATCAGCATGAATTTGAATAGCCCCGTCAGTTGTCTCGAAAACGATAGCAAATCCAGTCGTTACTCCAGTTGCGTCAACCTTAAACTGATTTGCGGCGGCTTCCGAAGCTATTACTTGGACCGTTCCACCTGTAGCGGTAAGGTCTATATCAAAAGTCGCGGCGGCTGTAATATCGACACCGCCAGCAGGAGCTTGAATAGTTACGGCATCGGCTATAGCTTCGCCGCCGTCAATAATCACGCTGCCAGCAGTCGAATCTACAGTTATGTCTTTCGAGGCTTCGGTATTTGAAATGCCAATTGTGTCAACGACAACAAGACTGTACGTATCAGCCACGGTCGAAATGAACTTACCGTTTGTAGAGCCACCAATAGTCAATGTATAAGCGCCATCTGTAGTTACATCTGTGATGTTAGCAGCAGCGGTACGAGTAATATCGCTGGCTGAAACCAGCGAAATATCGGCAACGGTGGTGATTAGAGTTAACGCATCGTCGCCCGTACCGGTCGATTGCAGGATAAGGCTTGCATTCTGACCACTGGTAGTTTGCTGAATTGTCAAATCATCTGCAGTGCCAGTACCGGCTAAAGTAATATAACCTTTTTCATCGACGTCGAAAGTAATGTTTCTTAAACCTGTATGGTCATCCAAATCACCCCACGAAACCGTATCTACAGAAGTGTCAGTAGTCCATTCAAGCGTAGTGCCGCTCCACGAAATCGCAGTATCGGCCGAACCATCACCGAATGTTATCTCGCCATCATCGGTGTTGTCGATGGTTTCACTGTTCTCAAGTACGAAACTTAAAAAAGTACCCACACCTGTAGCATCTACCGACCAACCTGCCGTGCCCTGAATATCACCGCCCGACCCGGTTTGTGCAATAATTATCGCAGCGGCATTTCCGGCACTACCTACGGTTAGGGCAGCTACTCCAGCATTAGTATCGTTCTGTACTAATGCAAGCAATATATTACTGTCGGAATCGCTTCCCGTTAAAGTCACCGCACCGTTATCTACTACGATCGCTGCACTGATACTATAAGCCGCGTCGAGACTCGAAGCGCCTGATACATCGATATCCACCCAGGCATCATCAGTACGCAGTATCAAGTTCTTAGCGCTGTCACCGTAATAAACCGTACCCTCAGTAGCCGGGGGTACAGTATCCGTGGGCGTAAACAAAAACGAATTACTGGTAATATTAGCAAAAGAGTCGCGGAGATATTCCGCTAACAGGTCATGGTTCGCTGCGATTTCACTGTTAATGTCAGTGGCTACATACTTAGCTTGGGCAGAGCCGCCAAACAAAAACATCACGGCAAACACAATGATTGCCATGCCAGCCTTCTTGAGAACTTGCCTTGCACGCGCCAAATCAAACGCTCTTTTTTCTGCAAGTTCCTTTTCCGTCTTTTCCTTCGATTCCGCCTCTGCAACTAAAGCTCTTGCATCGGCAATTTCTTTCGCCTCTGCGTCCGCTTTCGCTTTCTTGGCGGCTTCGGCTCTGGCCTCGGCGACTGCCTTTGCTTCCACTATGGCAATCTGCTTTTTCATTTTTTCCTTGGTTGGAGCTAATACGAAGTTGATATCATCAATCTCGTCAAAAGCCCGCTGTAACAGTTTTCGTATATCGTCAAACGTGTCACATTCTTCTGTTGCTATTGTCCTGCTCATGTCAATACTCCTTCTAAAAAAGCCCCTTCGTCCTCACTTCGAGGATTGCCGGGGCGATTTCTTCGTTTACCCAAAAAACTTATTTGCTTTGTAAAGCCAACAACTGCGCCTTGGAAATTACAGGGTTAAGAATGTACTTCGGTTTTAAGATCGGCACATTACCTGCGACCTGGCCTGTAAGCTGGTCCACTATCGTTTTGTAATGAGTGAAGGTGAGACTCTCAAGGTGCTCTTTCACACTCAACGGAAGCGTGTACTCTTCTCCGGGGTACAATTTGTAAGACGGACACTTCTGATGCCCTTTCTTATTGATCGGACCCCTCATGCCCTTGGGGCCGGCGAATGAAAAGTTGATCACTTCCGCCGGTGATTGCAAGTTGAAAAATTTGACCCTGATCGGCGGGTCATCTGCGCTTATCGACTTATGCAGCGATTCTTCGTTCACCTTTATAGCATCGCCCCTGCGGATATTGTCGAGCCTCAACAAGTTTTCGATAATGACCTTATTCGTCAAAACCGGTTCGATCTTCAAGCTGAACTCGTCCTCACCAAACTTAATCAACTGGTCTTTGTTCATCGTTGTAAGTCTGACTTTCAACTGGACATTCTCGGAGATGTCAACCGGGACGGGCTTTTTCATCGTCTGTTCGACTTTGTACTTCGCAACCGCCTTGACCTGTATCTCCTCGATCTGCGCTTCTGTCAATTCGATAGTGTCCTCTTTCTTATCTGCATTTTTTGCGTCTGCCATTCTCTTGCCCTTAACTAAAGAGTTAATAAAAGGGTAGGGGCGACGTTCGCCCCCGCCCTGTTTTACTTCTTACCCTGATCGGTGGCTAAAAGTTGCGGGATTTTCAACAGTAAGATCACCCATATTTTCATATCGGTCATGCTTTTCTGCTGTGAACGCCCACAGTTGACCGTCCGTTGATATTGTAGCCTGGACGGTAAAGCCTTTTACGCCGACAACCTTAATGATACTTGCTCTGGCAATCCAGATAACCGAACCATCGGTAACACTTTCACCGGCTCTTGTCGGCCAGGTAGGCTCTGTGGATCCGCCTGTGGCGTCGTTGGTACATTCGTAAACCAACCCGGTCTCATTACCCTTAGTAGGTTTAATGAGAGTACCGAGGGCGGTTGTTGAACGTGCTGTAGCACCACTTGAGAGACTCTGTGTCCACGCTGCCGGCATTGCAGCTGCCGTGTACCCATCACCGTCAGGTGCGGGAATCATCTGTTTCGGCGCTGCCGCGTCGTAAGTTGTAAAACCCGAACCGGAAGTTGCCGGTTCCGGCACACCACTGGTCGAGTATGTAAATCCATACCGACCGGCGACTTTAAGGTCAGCGAGAATCTTGAGAAACATATACTCCAATTCCGTTGCGCCTAACGCCGCTATCAGATGGATTTCATCGGGGATAAAACCACATTCGATATTGTCCGCGACTCCGCTTGCTATAAAATATCCACTTACTTTTCTGGACATAATACTGTTTCCTTCCTGGCGGTCAGCCGTTAGTGCATTTCAGCACGTGAATAAAAGCGTCATTCAGTATCCGGGCAACCTGCCACATCTTCCAGCCCACCGTAGCACGCTGGTTTAACGGGTCTGACGTACCTGCCGAACCTAATCCCTTGACAATCGCCTGGGCGTTGCCACCGTTTATATTGATCATACCATAGGCTTTTTGGCCTATGATCGGTAAAGAGTACGTGCCACTCGATACATAACCTTGAGTGGTTGTGATCCACCGCACATTATCCGTCTGTCCCCATTCTGCAACGTGGACCGGACCTTGATTCGGATAATTCGCAGTAGACTTAAACCCTGCTACGCCCTGTAGATCGTCCTCAAGGTCAACATGCACTATTCCCCAAAAAGACGGTTTGATAGGCGATGTACCCTGACCCTGTGCGGCCACGATCAAACTGGTCATGTACTTTGCATTAGCCGTACGGAGCGTTTGCCTGACCGAATTGATATCGGTCTTGTTCAGCAAGGTCTCTGTCGGCGACCCGTTTGTGCAGGTTGTACTCGAAGCCGAAGCCGCAAGAACGTCCCGGACAAGCTGGTCCTCTGTGTTGCGCATCTGATCGTTTTGGAGATCGACTTCGATAACGATGTTCTTATCCTCAGTGATGAGAGATACGACATCGGTTAAAGTTCCAAAATCTCCAAACTGCGATACCTGGGCCTCTAAGTCAACCTTCGACTGTCGATGCCCGTTCGGCGTAATACCTTCAGTCAGCGGCGTTGTTGCCGCCGAGTAAAGATTGTAACGCCTGAACTTCATTGTATTGCCACTCTTGTTATTGATCGAAAACCTCTGGGCAAACTGTGCGTGTACATATTCGGGACGCGCCGCTCTAAGCAGCGTCCTTTGGTACACCATGTTTACCGCCGGATCAATAATATCGGTGGTTGTTAGTGCGTCTGCCATGTTCAATCCTTCCTCCCGCTATCCTTCGTTTTTGATCGCCTCGACATGTTTGTCAAAATCCTCGTCGGACATCCCGGCGATCTCGGCGGCCTTGTCAAGGCTTCCGCCGCCACCTGCATTACTCACAGATGCTTTTTGGGCCGCTGCCTTGATAGCTGCTTCCGCCTTCTCCGCTGCCTTAATGTCAGCGGGTTTGGCGTTTTCAGCTAACTCCTTTTGGTATGTAGGATCGGTAACGGCAAGCTGGTAGGCTATCGCCGGGTCAAGACTTGCGATCTTTGAAGCTAAAGCGGGATTACTTGCTATAACTCGTTTAAGTGGAGCGGCGATATTGAAACCGCCGTTAGGCAGGGATGTCCCTACCACCTCCGAATAATCAGGATGCGATGCGATAAATGTCTGCTGCTGGTTCTGGACATTGTTCAGTTGCAGCATGTCCTCCATAATCAACCCGTTTTCTTCGGGGGTTGGATATTGAGGGTCAATACCACGGCGCTCTGCAAGCTGAACATACAGGGATTTCTGACTTGCCTGTACATCCGGCTTGGGAGCAGCGGACAAAATAGCCATCTGTTCCTTGGCGGTTTGCGCCTCGGCCTCGGCTGTCTGCCGCTTTTCCTTCTCAGTGTTCGCCATCGTTATTGCAGCGTTTAGTTTCGCTTCCTGATTCTCCCCGGCATCGGGAGTACCTTCTGGTTGACCGTCAACCACGATAGGTTCATTGCCCGCAGCGTCCGGGGCGACATCCCCTGGACTATTGTTTTCATTGTCCTTTGCCATAATTAACCTCTTTCTGTTTTAGCGACTATCGACCCGGCATCGGCCCGCCCGGCATCGGCATACTTCTTTGCCCGTTATTGCCCGCTGTCGCGTTATTAAAAAACGCCCGCATCCTCACAGTGAGGAATACGAGCGTTCATTGTTTGAACTGGCTCTGGTACTTATTTAAATTTTATTGATTCACTGGTCTGTGGGATTTGAACCCACGCCGCTTCATAAGCCGTTCTCCAACTGGCCGATCAACTTAATGACTTTTAGGCCGCATGCTACCACTACACCATCGCCAGTGAATCATTTTGCCACATCGTTCGGATCAACCGCCTCCAACATATCCACTCGCCTTTGCAGATTCAAGACCATATCGACAAGCCCATTGATATGGACTGTTTTACCGTCCTCTGTCTGGTCCAGGCCATGTATTACCGCCTGATGCCTGTTGAGCATATCGTTTTGGGCTTTGTTGAGCCTTGCGGCGTTATCAGTACCGAAAAAACTAACGTAGTCAGCAGGCAGTTCGCCTTTGCCCCAGACGGGAGGAGCATCGGATATTGGGTCCGTAGTAATATCGACAAGCTCCTCGCGTACTCCTATACTCACTTCTCTACCCATTGCATCAATAATAATAGGTTCTGGAGCGTGCTTATTACACTCATGGTATGTCCGGTTGCCATCATCTTCCATTAACCAACAACATGGAAAACCCGGATCGCATGTTGAGTCCGTAGTAATAATGACAAGCTCATCCGGGTCTGCCCTTAATGTTGCAATCACTTCATCTTGGTGTACTTCCTTATCCTCGCAGCCGCGGAGCACAGATAGTACTATTATCAATACCCATGTCACCAACATCGCTACAAATATGCTTACTTGTACTTTCTTCATTGTTCCGTTCCTTTCTCTTTTTTAGAGCAATCAATAACGCCCTGTATCACCATGTACAGAGCAAAACACGCACCGATAATACCGCAAATAATAAGTCTTTCTACCGGTGTCTCAGCGTTAGTCATCACGCCAATCAACCCCGAAAAGACGGTTGCAGTGATAAATACTTTTTTGCTTATGCCACTATTCATAGCTTAATATTCTCTTTCACAGTAATACCGCCACCACAATCTTCGGCCAAATTGACATTCACCGGCTTGCCCACAGCAAGGTTGAACTGGACACTACCATAAAAAGCAGGAAATATCAACTGTAATTTCCGGGCTATTGCCTGAAGTTCTGTTTTCTGGTCTTTGGTCATTACTTCTTTATAGCCTTTTTGCCCGCCTCATTGACCTTTTGGAGATAAGCGGCGGCGGCTTTGAACCGCTTATCATCCGCCCTGATAATCTCTGCATCGACCAGGGTACGGGCATCACTCTCTATTTCCCATTGATTGTCTGTTTTCGCCATTACTACATCTCCTGACATTACTTTACCGAAGCGTTCGCTGTCCTGACAGCCCTGCCTTCGTCTCCGGTTAAACTCAAAACTCTATTAGCCACTTTGGCCCACCTTTTCTTTTTGGCCTTCGTATTCGCCTTTTTAGTATGACTCACTGCATCACTGGCTGTCCACGGCATTATTCACCTCAATTATAAACCACCGGCGATTGTGCCCGCTCAGCCGACTTGTATACAAACTCACTCGCCTCGCCCATCTCCGCACCCCAAAGAATAGGCTTGTCGGGCGGGAGTATGTAAACCCAGTTTACCCTGCCCTGCTTATTGTCAACCCTTAACAGCGAAGTGCTTATCAGCGGGACACTCGGCGGGTTGTCCATGAGTACGATTCGGGTCCCGGATACCTTGCATTTCGACAGGTCGATAGTTCTTTCACCGAGCCTCATCTCTACTGCCGTTGGTTTATGCATCGAGTTCAGCAGGTCATTGCGTATCTTACCAACCATGCCCGCAGGTTTGCCGTGGTATCCGTCAGAGACGTGTATCAGCATGAAGTACGGCCTTGGGTGGCCCTGCATGTTCATAATGATATTGGTGAGGTTCTCGTGCAGGTTAGCCGTGGCCCAATGTAACACGTCCTCTGCTTTTATCTGATCTTTGGATTTTACTCTGCTCATGATTTATCTCTTAGCCAACTAGTCGGTTGCCATTGTGTGTACCCACACGAACATGCCCAAATTAGACTTTTGCCGTCATCACCGTTATCTTCGTTTTTCATAACACCAATCTTGCTGGCGTTTTCTCTGCCGCATTTTGGACATTTTACTTTCACGATTTCGCCTTCACTTCCCTGTTCTGCTGCTGAACTGATTCCATAGCGATGACCGTATTCACTAACTCAAGGAATCTGCCAATACTCATATCATTTATCTCCGCTGCCGTCTTGGCCCTGTTCAAAGCAGCGTCAGACATATTCTCGACCGCCTGGGCTCGCCGTTCCTCTGCAATACCCCGGTTGCCCAGTATCTCGCCCTCGACACGCTTTATCTCAAGCATCTGCGCCGTTTCCTGCATCTGCTGGCTCTTAGCCTGTGCCTGCTGTGCCTGCTGTTCTGCCTGCTCCATCTCTTTTATCAGTTCGTTTTTCAGTTTTGCCTGGATAGGCATGTACTTTACAAGCGTTTTCCAGCTTGCCGGGAACGGGTCCTGCATCTTTGCGCCAAGTTCCTTCATTGCAATCAGTTCGGCGTAAAACTGGTTGTTCTGCGTATCCGTAAGCATCCCCTCGGCGGCGACAGCATCGTACTTGCCAAAGTCATGCTCTTTGAATCCGGGTGCAGGTTCTTCATTGAGTATCCTGCGGACCTTATCGGGTGTATATTGCTGGAATAACTTTAACGCCTTGCCGCCCACTATCTTTGTACTGAAAGCAAGATTATGGAATAAACCCCGCTGACCGATAAGACCTGTACCGACACGCAGCTTAGCCAGCATACCGGCGATCTGCATCTTACCTTTGGGCGGTACACCGAACATCTCCTCGTTAATGTTAATCAACTGCGGCATACTCTTAGTGAGTGTATCGTGAAGCTGGAACATACCGGCTGGAACGTCGGGTATTACACGGTCCCTGTACTTGTCGCCTGAAATAGCACCCTTTTTGAACTGTCTCGGTTGTCCGGGTTTAGTGGCGAACGCATCCTCGTCATCCACCAGAGAGTCTACTTCAAAATCCAGACCGGCCCCGGCCTGCATGTCAAACGTAGCCAGCATGGACATCATGCGCTGATCCGACGCCCGCTGTGAATCGACAAGCAGCCGGGCAACGCCCTGAATCTTATCTGTGAAACTATCGGCGTCAGGATCAAAGTAAGCCATGAAGGGAGTGAACGAGAAGTCGCCTATTCCGAACGGGTCAACCTGCGTCCACATCTCCTCGCCATTGAGGTATGCCGTAACCTCGACAGTACGTTCCGGTTTTCTGAGTGTCCCGATCAGTTCCGCCGGGATACCCTCGACCTGTACGAGGTACTCGATCAATCGTTTCAAGTCTGCATTCGTGCCCGGCCATAAAATCTCGGTATTCGTAGGCTTAATCAGGATATATCGCTGGTTCTTGGTAGTCCTCTGTTGAAACTCGTCATAAGCCAGCAACTTAGACCCGTACAGGGTCGGACGCCGGTAGTTGGTGAACATCTCATCGTCGCCGGCAGAGCTATCTTCCGGTAGACTGTTGATAAACGATTCCTTGCCCGGCAGCAGCATCTTAGCCTCGGTGCGGTTGATATGCTTGCGGAGTATGCCATACTGACAGTCCCGCAGCGATCTCGACCGGAAAGTGGGGTCAAGCACGAACTGGTTGTAAGCATAGCGGTCGAAAGCCGTATCTTCATTCCGGTCCTTATATACATTCACAAGGTTGATACCGGACTTTAGAGCAAACTCAAAGGCATCTGAGGCTGTATAGTAGTAGTTTGAATGCTGGAATACCCATGTTCCAATATTAGTGAACTGGTCGGCGGTCTGCTCATCTGCGTTTTCTACCGGGTCATACTTAATCGATAGTAAGTGCTCACGCTGATACCCGGATATCCAGTTGATATTACGCCGGATAAGCGGGAATGTCATGGGGTCACGCTTCTGTTTTGTCAGCTTGGCTATATCTTTATCGGTCCAGGCGTGCTTGTTGACGGCCTTAATATCGCTCTTGGCCTGTGCCTGCCATGAACTCCACGAGCTCCACGCCTGGTCGTAGGCTTCTTTGAGTTCGTTCTTTCTGTCGCGCTCAGTTGCCATTTTTATCTTTCGGTGAAGGAAAGTAAGGGTCTGGTCCAAACATGGGCGGAAACGTCAACTTTCCCCGTATCATCTGGATACCCCCGTAAAGCAGCACAACGAGTATGGCGCCCAAAATTGACAACCACACAGCAAGCATTATGATATGTGCCACATGGCCGGGTTCGCCTTCTGCCGGCATAGCTAAGTTTCTCACGATGTTATCCACAGACCATCCTGTATGCGCCAGCGGCAATCTTAACATAAGATGCTCAATGACCATCAAATGCCTGCTTTAGTTGCTCGGACGGTTCCAGATTAAGGTCCAGCTGCGACTTCTCAATCAGCATCACAGCAAGCTCGTCGCCTGAAATGTATGCCATCACGCTCTTGCCAGTTGATTCCTTGGTTATCTTGACCCGCAAGACATCGCCACTTGTTTTCGATATGTTTATGTTGTATTCAGCCATTCACGAAACCCCCGTAACTGTCTGCTTTTGCGGGCTTATAGATTTATTTCGCTGTTTTTGGGCTGATAATGGGATGTCGGTAATCATCCTTCGAGGGATCGTCATCAGCCTCACCCATAACGGGCTAATATCGCCGTTCCACCTTGTCCAATTCACCATTTCTGTCGATCTGCTCGCGTTTATAGATTTCATGCGTACTGCTCCTTTGCCATTCACAGACTCTCGAAAAAGTTATCTCTTTTCTTTTTAGCCATCGCAAGTGCTCTGATTCTTTCGCACTGACAGCCTTCATACTGCAAAACAAAGCTACCACAAGTACATTTAATTGCTCTTGCCTTCAGCAATTCATCCCTAATAAACTTTGCATCTTCCTCGATTGCCATTATGCGTACTGCTCCTTCAGGGCTTGCCATGAGCTTTTAGATGTGCCTGTACCGCATAACTCGACCGCTTTACTCAAATACCGGAAAGCATCGGCGCCGTGCGAGGCCCAATCATGGGTGGGCCTACTGGAATACACCGCATTCTTGTCGTTATATTCGCTATGATAGTTCTCAAGGCAGTCAATCCCCTGCTTGCATCTGTCCTGATCGAACCAGCATCGATGGAATATGCCCCGTGTACGCTCGATCCCATCGTCTACATCCTGCTCCCTTTGCAGGGTATAGAAGTCAATCTTCAACTTCTCAGCTGTCTCAAGTAATGTCTCGCCTGTTGCAAGTGAGCCCTTTTTAATATCATGCGGCGCGTAGTGCGTACCGTATAAATAGCCCTTATTGCCCAATACATCGATATAATGCCGGATTGCTTCACCGTGGTTCTCGTAGTAATCAATCAGGTGTATCTCATTGCCTACCAGCTGAAAGAACCATATCGCCGTGCTATCGCCATATCCTAAGTCCCAAGAGGTATGAACCAGGGCATTGGGGTCGATTGCCACATTGCCTATCCGCCCGTCCTCCCATAACTTGCCCAGTATCCGGCCATAGTAAGCACCCTCAACACCCAGATTGTAAGAGCAATAGTACTCCTGCTGCACCATCTCCTCACTCATACCAGACAATCTATCCTCGTCAATAGCCTCTTGACTGATCGCATCGGTCATATCAGCCGTCAACAGCTGGTAGAACCATTTCGGGTTGCTCCGGGCCATTCTATCCATTCGATACGCGTGGTTCTTACCTCGCGGCGTCCAGTTGAATATCGCCCAACCCTCGTTTTCAGCTAAGATAGGACGTACCAGGTCCCACCAGCGCGGGTTTTGCTTGCTGAACTCACTGAATACACACCCAACAGGATTAGTCCCTACCGATTCGACGCGATCCGACCCGATGATCTGGAATATACTCCCATTCTTTGCTTTGATGGTCATATCAGTATCACGCTTGTTCTCGATCAAGTCGTAGGGGAAGTGCTTTATCAGTGGAAAACCGGCCTTATCAATGCCATTCCATAGAATCTTACGCCCGTCCGCACCAGTTGGGAAATAGTAGTGGTACACCCCCACACGCTCGAACATCGCCGGTACTATCTCTTGCGCAAAGCACGTCTTGTCCTTGCCTGTACGCCTGTGCCATACAATAGCCGCCCTTTTACCCGCCCGGCGGTCCTTTAGCCGCTTACCGGCTTCTGTAGGGCTTACCATGTACGTGTGTAAGGGCTCTTGGTAGCCTCGTAACTCAAAATGATGTGGTAAGTCGATTGTCATTAGTTTTTGATGTTTACAATCAAGTCCCCGGTAAGTTCGTGCTCCTGCTTATCCCTCATATCCGTACAGTTTACAGCAACAAACTTGAAACTGGCGGGCGGGGTCTGGCCCGACAACCCCAAGTCAATCAACCAGTCCTTGCGAATATCTTTTGCGCACGTAAAAGCCTCCGAGAAGTCTTGCTGATAAGAGTCATGTTTTTCATCAATCCACCCGTAAACTGTTGATATTCCTGCCTTTATGGACTTTGCAAACTTGCGAAGCGTTGGCATCCTGACTGGTAATAGCTTTATATCGGTCCACACAACCTCTCCGTTCTTGTAGTGTGGTATTTCTCGCTCTTCCCAAGGCTCAATATCAAAGAAATCTATTAAGGCTTGACAGTGTGCTACCTTGTACTTGGTTGGCCTGCCAGTTTTTGTCATTATGCTGCCTCACAAGCAAATGGCCTGTAACTCCATTGCATCCAGTAAAAGCACGCGCACAACATATTTATTGTGTCAACTGCTGTTCTCTCTGTGCGTCCGCACTTGCGGCACAGCCAGTAGACGTGCGTGTGCTCTTTTTGGTCCCGAAGCCTTGCTACAGCATTGGCTTGTATTTCGTGGTCTTTGTACCCGTGGCCTATTGGTTCAGTCATGTTACCTTAAACCCCATCTCTTTCAAGCCGGCCTCAGCCAGTTCTGACTGTAGCTGCCTGATTATCTCGACTGCATTAAACAACAATTCCCCGTCTGAGTGAGCAGAAAAGCAGATATTGTCTATTTTCTCACAGAAGTTGCTGATTTGTTCTGGAGTATACCTTGAATTTTGCTGTAAGTCGGGCTCTTGGGCTGTACTTACGTTCGGTTCAGTCATATACCAAATACTCTTTTAGGTGAACAACTACACTCTTTCCAACCTATCCAATACGTCCATATCCCTTGATGTAAAAAATACCGTCCATGACAAACAGGACATTCCTTTTCACCTTCCACCGTGGAACACGGTGGGCGTGTTATTGTGCCTTTCGTTACATCTATAAAACAAGGCAGCCATAAGAAAATAGCCGCCAATGCCCCCAAAAACCAATGCCCACAGAAGAATAATACAGTAATGCTACTGCATATTACAAAGTCCGTTGCGGCCATTACGCTATTTCCTCTCCTCTGCTTGCGCAGTTTCGCCCGATGTTTTACACGGCTGCAACCTCTTGCCCGCTCTGTAGCTAAAAATTCTTGATGTCCCATTCAATCCCCGCATCTTCTGTTCAAATTCTCGTTTTTCATCTCAGAAGCCTGTATTCCAACCAAACGAGACAATTCTTTCTGTCTATTCCCCTTGTCTTTGTAATACTTATACGGTTCACGTTGTGGCTTGCCGTGTAGTTTCAAGTGTCTTCTACTCACGTCTGCACCTTAGATTCAGAGGACACAAAGTTTCCCTCAGAAGAGGAAAACGGTCTTGCTCCTTGAGTTCGGCAGGTATCCGTTTCGTCTGTTTCTTTCACTATTTTTTGGCGGTTAGGAGGAACACACGAAATACACCTCAGTTTTCACTGGAACCAGCTTGGAATCTCAGTCGGGCCGGTCTCTTAACAAATCCGCACTTGTATGCTTATCCCTTGGGCGATACACCCACTGTCCGGGAACCACCGCTTTCAGACATTGGAATCAGTTGTCATTAAAAAAGGGAATCTTCCCGCCGGGTTGTACCCTTTGGGAAGAGATTCCCTGTTAAGGACTTCTTTCATACTCTTATTCATTCCCGGCCTGCCCTATACTTAAACTTGCCCGGATCGTACTTTTCACCAACCTGACTGAAGCTCCTGACAGAAAACTTGTTGAACTTCTTAGCCAGCTTGTATATCTTGTCTATCTGGTCGCTGTATATACTGATTGAACCGTCCTTTGTTCAAGACAAATTAACTACCCGAAACTAATGTTGCATCGATACTCTTTTGTTCGGCTCGGCTCAACTGCTTGCGCTTAGTTCCTACCAAGCAGCGTTCGATACTATCTCTTTGTAGTCGCGTTTGCCGGCATCGCTTTCGCTCATAGTCGTACAGCGCTGTTATGGTCCGTCTATCCATTCTCAAACCGTCCTCTTGTTCAAGATAATTCTCGCGGCCCGGCCTAAACCGGGCTAATAAACTTGGCCTGCATGTCTACAGGACTTACATTACCTTTGCACGCAATACATCCTATTCCCTAAAGCTTAACTTATTTTCAGCCAGAAGCAAGCACAAACTTCAAAAAATTATCCCATTTTATAGCCTGCAAACGGCGATTGTGAGATATTTTGCGATTATCGGGATTTTTTACTTGCCCCGGGCCGAAAAATAAGGTAAGGTATAATCATCAGTATGCGATACATTTTAATAACCTTATTTACGGAGACAAATCATGGAAATCGGCGACAACGTAAGAACATCACGGGGCAAAGGTAAAATCGTGGGAATTGACAACATTACCTATTCCTTTGCCATGCTTACCATCAAGCTCTCGGATGGATGCTTTGCTGGCGAAACTATCCTCAAAAGTGAAAGCGAAGTCCTGCCCGAAAACGACTAACCACCCCCAGCCCCGCCCGGTTCGCGGTTCGACTCCGCACGGGGCCTTGACTGGAATACTGTTTAATCGAAAGTGAGGTGTAGTATGCGAAACCCTTTTGATTCAGATTGTAAAACCAAAAAGCAAGAGCTTGAGATACTCCAAAAGGCACATCTTGCCCTACCCATAATAAACACCGACTATATGCCGGACGACTTGTGTGAAAAGCGGTCTGAGCTTGAAGAATTGATGCTTCATTATATTTGGAAATGGTCCAAAGAACTTGAAGCCGCAATCGAAAAAGCCACTACTTAACGATGCGATACCAGGGAGACAATCGAAACAAATTGAGCCCGTCCCGGAACACTCCCCTTTCTCCGTAGTGTATCGCAACCGGGGCGGGCTCATAAATTGAAAGGGATGGAAAAATGGAAGTACACATCAAATCAAAGTACACAAATGAGACTGTAATTTTGAATCTGGACAGGCATTATGGCAATGGCAGCCGCGCCATCACGGCAACAACGTTACAAGGCGAGCCCCAATTTACCGCTACCGTTGCGCTTGATGAACTGCCCGCCGAAGGCTGTGTTTTCCTGAAAGGGTGGTCTGAAAACGAAGGCATCCCAGAAGCGCTTGTCAAGGCTGGAATTGTCGAATTGACAGGCCGAACAGTGCCGACAGGCTATTGCGAAGCTATCGAAGCCAAGATGCTTGTTTAACCCTTGCACCCGCGCCCGGGCAAGGGCTTACTTTTATTGGAGAATGGAAAAATGGCAAAATCGAAAAAAAGAGAATCTCATTTGTGTACTTGTGTTGATTGCGTAGAGGAACGTGAACAACAAGCGGCGGCAAACGAACAGCCGATTGATCCAGTAATAATGCAGTTATCCGATATATTCACAGATGTAATCGGTAGACAACTGACAGCCACGGCCTTTTGCATCGATCTGGCTAAAACTGCTATGGGCTGGGAGCTTGCCGGTGATCCGACACAAGCCCGCAAAGCTATCCGTGAAGCAATAAACCAAAGCAGATATTAACCCCCCGGCCCCGACCGGCCAGGCAGTGCCCGAACAAGAAAGTAGAGGATGAATATGAGCTTAGATAGTTGTTTTGACAGAGAATTGGAAAGCTTAGACGAGGAACTGGCTCTTGGCAACATCAGCCAACGAGAATACAACAAAATGGTACAGGAGTTAGAATGGGAAGCTGGCGATTATGAACAAGAACAAATACGCCGCTATAACCTGTAACCGCCCGACAAGGGCAGAAAGTAGAGGGCTGAACAATGACAATGGGCATAAACCGTACAACTTGCGATAATTGTTGGAATTGCCAAATATGCACAAGGCCACACAAAGACTTGAACTGTGCAGAGGGCCCCGAAAATCCAGCAAAATCCTGTAAAGCCTTCCAACAAAAACCTTCAGGCGGAACAGTTTATACGAATGCCGCTGGCAATACTGTTATTTATTAACCGCCCGTCAAGATGTTTTCAGCCGCTCCAGTAAGGCTGTGGTTTCGGCAGCACGATCATATAACTCAGCCTGTCCTTGAAGCGAGCCTGTAATGTGAGTTTCAAGTTGTGTTTTCTGGTTCCTCAGCACCTGCTCTAGCAAGTCCTGACTTATGAGCATTGGTTTTTGTTCGTCATCGCTCATGGTTTCACCTTCTTTCCATTGCTGTCATAAACCATCCTGCTGGCTAACAGGCAGCTGTCGTGCGAGTACCCTCTTTTTCCGGTAAATAGATTGCTATACCACGCGGATGAGCCTTTTGTGATTATTTTTCCGCAATTTTCACAGTTATGGTCTTTCCGTGTTTTTTGCACGAAGTGTTTTGAGCCTCTTTTCCAGTATTTTGCCACTATTTCACCTTCTTTCCGTTCTCGTCATAAACCATTAGCCCCGTCGCCAGTGAGTAGGTGGCTGTATGGTGTCTGCGTACCAAGTCTCGCCATAGCCGGCGGGGGGACCGGATGAGGATCTCGCGTAGAACTGCAATATATATCTGGCGAGACGCAGGA
>SDBT01001868.1_pt1 | contig 37787 bp, 46 predicted proteins | sample 2277101 | NCBI WGS metagenome assembly SDBT01 (sample SAMN10404973, study PRJNA504765) | marine sediment metagenome | isolation source: marine sediment core GS10_PC15, 103 cmbsf | place: Arctic Ocean: Southern Knipovich Ridge | collected 2010 | reverse complement strand
AGAGACCTGATACTTTTCATAATATCTTCCGAGATTGACAAAGAATCAGATTTTATTTTTGCAATTTTCTCAGGTTGAAATTTTAATGCCTTCGATACACTATCAATTTTTCTATTAAAAAATCTGCTAAAAATTCTAGCCTTATCAACAGCTTCATTAAATTGTTCTCCGTCCCCAAGAGTAATCTCTTCTAAAGATGCTGACATACTATAAAATGATGATTTTAATGTTCCGATATCAACTCCAACTTCAACAGACAAATCTTGCAACGTCTTATTTAATTCTTCAGTTGGGAATTCTATAGAAGCATACGCTTGTTTAGCTTCCAACTCTAAACTCATTTCTGATAACTTATCAGTCCCCTCAAAAAATACAGGAACCTTATCAGGGAGAGTCCCTTGCTCAATTAATGTAGCAGTATGCTTCTTTCTCATCCCCATAATTTCCATTAAAATTTCAGGGGCCAGATCCTCCTCATTATACTTTGCAGTTTGAATCATATTCGATATGACACCAAGTACGCTACCACTAATCTCTTCAGGCAACCCTTGATATGTAATTTGTTGAGATAATGATTCTTTTATCCCAGTCATAATAACAGGCAACTTCTCTTTTGGAACCTCACTATAAACCAGATGACTCTCAAATTCCTCTATAATATTATCATAAACAACTCTTGCTTTTAAAGATTCTTCTTTAGTTTTTTCTTCCAGGTATATCGTTTTAACCATCCTACTTTTAGCACCGATATCTCCGCTATAAGCCATAATCAAATCATCAGTTTCGAGACCATAATCTATTACTTGTCTTTCAACAGATTTTAATCCCGCGGTCGCACCAGTATAAGTAACAACTAAATCTTCTAACGACAATCCTTGATTAGATGCTACCCTAGTTAAATCCTCAGTTAATCCTACTATTCTTTCTTCTATCACTTCTGGAGGCTGACGGTTCAACTCTGCTACTCTGTTAACTTCAGTAACAAATCCGTGGAACATCTGCCTAACAGTCTCAGAAGGTCTATCACTCTTATCAGCAAAAGCATCAATTTCTTTATCAAAATTTATATAATTAACTAATACTTTACTAGGTGGAATTTCAGTTTTATCAGCAATTCTTGTAATCTCTTCTACAAAATCTACATAGTTAACTAATACCTTTTCTGGAGGCAAATTAGTTTCATCTGCTGATCTTAAAATCTCTTTTGTCCAATCTGCATACTTAACCGACAACTTATCTGAAGGCATGTTCTCTTCATCTATTGTTCTTAATACTTCATCTCTCAAATCTGGATATGATACCATTATCTTATCTGAAGGTATATTCTTCTCTTCTGCTAATCTAAAAATTTCTTCTGTAAAACCTTCATAATTAACCATCACCTCTTTAGCAGGCATCTTATTTTCAATTGCTGTCCTAAATATTTCTCCAGTAAGTTTTTCGTACGTAACTTTTAGTGGAACCTTCGGGATTTCTTCTTCTATTTGAGCAGGAACTCCTTGGAACAGAATATTCATTACCCTCTTCCATTTACTAGTATCAACCTCAGGAGATAAATCTGGCACTAGTGTTGTCCCTGGAGAGTCAGGAATAGAATCTCTGCCATATTTTGCCTCCAGTCTAAGTTCTACTTTTCTTTGCTTCATCAACGTATCTAGTCGCTCCTGAGCTTCTGTTAATTGTTTATGATACTCACGAGTTCCAATATCAAGAGTAATTTTATTCTTAGTCAATCTTAACTGCGCCATCTTCTTTTTAGCAACTACAATTTCTTTATCATAAGCTTGCATATCCAAAGAGAGTACAGTTGTTTGTTTTAATTCTTCAAATATAGGAAGCGAAAACTTTTGAGTCTCTATCACTAAAGAAATTCTTCTTTTTTCATCCGTCAACTGTTTTATCTGCTCATCAGTCCTTTGTAAAAACTTATTGACCTTAGACAGATCTCCTGGGTCCCAAGTAAGAACTTCATCATCCACCCCAGTCTTTCTAGAAATCTTACGACCCTTACGAGGTCTTCTTCCTTCCTTATTAATAGCCCTTATAGTATCTGCTCTAGCTTGGTTAATTTTAAGTTCTTTATCGATATCTGCTAACCTTTGCTCAAGAGGAGACATATCTATAGGTGACGTTTTATCAGATTGTATAACCTGTATATTTTTCTCCGATCTAGATATCTCTTTTGCGAGAGTCTCCATAGCACGACTAATATCAAGTGGAATAACTCCTTCTTTTTCACTTTTAGCTGCTCTAATTGCTAGCTTATCATATTCCTTACTTTTTTCTTTAATAACAGATAACTCTTGTTGTATAGCAGCAACTTTAATCTTGGATAAATTCTTCTCTAATCCTAACGTCGCTTCTTGCACGCCTGCTTGATCAATATAAATGTGTCCTATATTTTTCATATAAGTCAAAAATTGCTTACCCTCTTTACTTAGGCCCTCAACTTCCATAGCCTCATCTATTTTTATCCTTTGTCCCATATCAACAAGGCTCGAAGCGGCTATAGAACCTGTTACCAAAACAGTTGTTTCTTTTTTGACCTTTTCAACTATCTGTGTAGTTTTCATCTCTGGACGTATAGCTTTATCAGCAGCTTCTTTGCTCCTTTGAACATCTTTAGCGGTAGGAGCCCCCTTTGCAATACTTGCTATCTCTTTAAAATTAACTACAAAAACCGGAACAGCATCTGACTTTTCATTTACAATAAGACGTGGCAAAGTATCTTTAGGAGCTTCACTTAATGCTTCTGCCCAGGCTCCATCGTCTTTAGGTTCAGGAAGTTTTATAGATATCATCCCTGGTTCCATACCGAAACCGCCCACTCCTGCTCCAGCACCTCTAGTGCTAATACCTTTTCCAGCATCTGATATCCCTTTTGCAGCTTTCTCTGCCCCACTCTGTAAATCATCTCCTGCTTTTGATATATCCATACCAGCAATCTCTGAAGCTCCTGTAACATTCCTGCTAAATTCTGTTGCCCCTGCTGCGACACTTTTTACAATATCCTTAGCCCCAATAGCCAACATTTCCATATTGCCTTTACCGACATATTCGGCTTCAGTTATAGTTTTTCTAGCGACCCCCTGGACGTCCCTCCTCGCTGCCATCTCTAATACTTCTCTGAATCCTCCAGACTCTCTTGTGATACCAGCTCTTTCTTCTGCAGCCGTTATATAAGCTGCCTCACCCGGTCGTCTACCTGCTCTACCAAAAATCTGACCAAGCTGATTCATTCTTTCAGAACCAGCAAAACCGACATCTTCCATAACTCTTCCAAAAGCATCTCTAAGAGCATAAGCACCACTAACTGATGATCTAACTGCACCATCCAAACTTTGAATTTGTGCAGTATTTTGCTCAGCATTCATAATGATTTCTGAAAAACCATCCATACCAGTATTCATAGCTGATATAGCAGATATCCATGCATCTCTCATCGATTTTACAGTTGATGCCTGTTTGATTTGCGCCTGTAAAATTTCATTTTCTGTCTCTTGAACAGCAGTTCTTAATTTCTTATTATCTTCTGCACTTGCATTACTTCTAATAGATTCAGCATATGCCATCTGTTGAACATTCAACCTATCTCTCAATACTCCTATAATATCCCCTTGAGCATGAAATTCTTGCATCCTTAACTTAGCACTAGCTCCGACACCAATAGCATAATTATCTGCCAATTGAACAAGTAAACCAACTCCTGTCGCCTGTGCCTGTGTAAGTTTCAATGTATCTGCATACATATCTCCAATTTTCAACAACAGTTCTGTTCTTCTTTCCAATTGATTATTAATAGCAATTTCTGCCTCAATTTTTCTATCTAAAATTGCTGCATGACTTAACTCCTCAACACCGGCTTTAGCTAAATCCTTAAATATTGCTCTATTGGCTTGACTTAATTTACTATTTTTAGATTCTTCCAACGCCGCAGCTTTAATTGCTTTAGCATCTTTCATACCTAATATTTTGAGTAAATTTTGTTGTGCCGATACTTCTGCGTCAAGATATTCGAGACCCTTTTCGACCCCCTTAAAAGCAGCACCTACATCTATTTCTCCTGATATAGACATCCTTTTGATAATAGCATCAACTAGACCGACCTGTTTCTGATACAGTCCGTTGATAGCAATAATTACATCTTTTTGTTTTGATATTATAGTATCTAAATTAGACTGCCGTGCTTCCAACGTCGCAACTTCTATGATTTGATCTTGCAAAGGCCCAGGCACTTTCTCGGCCGCCTCTACAATCTTCTGCATAGATACCCATCTGTCATTAGCCAATTTTAATAATGCACGATCTTCCTCTTTCTGTTGCTTCCCTCCTTCGGTCTCTCCATAACCTTCAACCATCCTACGATCTATGTGCTTTTGTAAATCATCGATTTCTTGCTTCTGAATGGCTATAGCTTCTGAGATACCCTCAGTTAATTTCTCTTTATTCAAAGTTAAATCAATTTCTGCCAGACCCTTTTTCTTAAACTCAGCAACAATGCCCTTATCTACTTGCTCTCTTGCTCCTATTAATTTCTCTCTAGCAGCATCAAGATTTTTATCTATCTTCGAATATAGTGCAACTATTCCCTCTTCTCCTAACGACGCGATATCTTTCTCTTTCTGTTTTTCTATTCTAACCTGCACATCCTTAATCTCAGCGGCTCGAATCTTCCCTGCTTCAATTTCTTTCTTTAAATCAGGATGAGGCTTAGGCAGTTCTTTTTTCTTTTTATCTTCTTTATCAAATAATTTCTGGAAACCAGTTTTAAGATTGCTCCATTCTTTTGCAACTCCAATAAGAGCACCCGCAGCACCTCCGATAGCAGTCCCTATAAGGGGAACGACACTACCTATAGCTGCTCCTGTAGCAGCCAATGCCCCCACTCCAGCAGCAGCACCTCCTAATCCCAAGGCCGCCCCTCTCTTCTTCATTCCTTTTTCTTCAAGTTTTTTACCTCCCCATTTTGCTATCATTGAACCAACTTGAAGAACAGCACCTGCCCCAAGAGCTTTGCCTGCCGTTCCACTTAAGAAAGAACCAACTTTGCCCTTACCTAGCAATCTACCTATTACGCCACCACTCTTGCCTTTACCCTTTAAAAAATCCATCTGTCTTTTCATAGCCCCGGCTGTACCTTTTATAGAATGTGCGGGGCCAAGAGACATAGGCCAATTAGTAACAAAAACATGGGTTCCTTCTGCCCCCAGAACCACCCCTGCCACTTTTCCGGCTCCGGCGGCCATCTGACCCATTTTTCCTACCATGCCGCCTTTTCTACCAAATATCTTACCGATACCAGATACAATAGCCCCACCAAGTTTACCGACACCAGAACCAGCTATGCTTTTACCACCGGCAATACCAGCCCTTCCTATACCTCTCGCAGTTCCTCCTATAGCCGCACCAGCAACTTTAGCCGCTCCACCAAGTATCATTCCTCCAGCTACTGAAGCTGCACCCATAGCGATTTTTATTCCAGCATACGTCGCTATTATCTTTCCAAGAGAAATATTCCAATCTTTTGTATAATCTTGAACCTTACCTAGCAATCCAGCCAATTGCTGAACAAATGGTAAAAGTTTTTGACCAATAACTAGAGAAGCCGCTTCCCATTGTCTCTTGAATTGATTAGCGGCATCTATACCGGCCTGATGTTCTCTTTGACGTTTTTTGTCAGCCCCAATAACCTGCTGACTACCGCTTACATAAGAGGTTATTTGCTTATATTGAGCATCAGTTAATTTGCCAATAAAATAAAGATTTCTAACTCTTTCTTGAAGAATTGCTTTTTCAGCAGCAGCCATGCCTCCGCTTGCTTTTTGCATATTTGCCAAACCCATTGCTAAACCAGGATATTCTTGAGAAATAGCAGCGATCGCATCCTGCATCTTGCCCATTTCTTTGGAGTTAGCACCAACGATGCTCTTAATTCTTTTTAACATCCCCTCAAATTGCTGAAGAGAAACAAATCTCATACTCTCTTGATATTTAGAAAATAATTCAACAGTTTCTTTACGTGTTAATGAAGTTTCTCTAGAAACTCTCTCTAAAGATGTTTGCATATATCCTATGCCAATACCAAGACGATTTACACTTGCGGCAGTTGCTAGTAAAGACTTATTGTAGTCTAATGTAACACTAACTGCTTTCCCAAGACCTGCTGGCATAACTAGTTTCGTCGTTGCCCTAGTTAATTCTTTGCCATAACCTTTAACTTCTCCTTTTAGTTCACCGTAACCCTTCAAAAGCTTTTTTATAGTGCTTTGTTCAGTTTTCCCAGCAGCTGCGGCAGCAACTCCTCGTTGCTTGTGCCGCTTAATAAGTGCTGAGATAGCCTTATCAAAACCCCCATATCGAGCTTTCAACGCGGAAACATCTCTAAGAAGTTCTTTGTCTATCGTTGCTATTTCTTGAAGGGCAGCATACGAATCTCCAACTCCAGCAACAGAAAGCTGGATTTCTAGTTGAGACATGAATTCTATTTGTTCTTGATTCTGTTCTTCTGGCATAATTAATTCACCCAAAACAGTATTATGTATAATTTACAATACTATTTTTTTGTCTATATCCCTTTATTTTTAGGAATTAAAAAAGAGGTAGCGACACCTCACTACCTCTATAAGAAAATGGACAATCCACACGATTGTTATTAATTTTTATGACAAAATGCCGCCAGTTTCCAAATCTATTTGGATACCAATAGCGTTAGCTATCACTGGATGTAATTGTCTAATCTCTTCCTCAGATGGTTTCTCGTAATCTCCTTTAAGATTCCAAGACTTGATAAGTGCCACTATTTTATTATATCTTGCAATTACAGGATTGAAATTCACCCCCATATCATTAACACTGAAGATAGAATCATATAATTCCGCCGTATCACCAAAAGATGGCTTTTTGAATGTGGCATCATAATCCTCTATAGTAAAATCTTTGATGTCTCTACCCATCGCTTCCAAAGATGCCATTAACGACTTTTTTTCCAAATCGCAAAAAATAGTAGCATCTGTGTCGATCGCGACACTAAATCTAATAGAGAATTCATCGTCTGGACTAATAAATAAATTTTGCATTTTTATCTCCTACCTTGTTTGGACTTTCTGTTCATTCGTTCTATTTCCTGATTCTTCACATTGTTATATACTGAAAGGATATGAGTAATACCCTTAAGATCTTTTGAAGCCTCTGCTTTACACTGACTTGGCAACCACCCAAATTCTTTAGCTAATAAAAAGTACGTTATTTCAATAGGAACTGGATATACTGTAATCTTACGGCCACGAGCGAGTTCTCCCGCAGCCAATGCTAGTTTCCCAATTCTTGCTCCGTATAATCAATAAGTGTCTCAAATTTCTGATACAAATTTGTGACAACAGGTCCAGGAAGAGCATCAATAGCTTCAGGAGATACAGGAATAGGCTTCTCATTTAGAGTGATATTCCATTCTTTTAAACATCTCTTTATAATAGCATCCCTATACGCCAAAAAATTGAATTGCCTTTCTCCAGTTTGAGGATTAACCATCTGAGACGATAGATTCATAACCTCATTTTGTTCTTTCCAAGTCAATAGGCTCCATCTAGTGCTCAAAATTTCAATACCGGGATCTGACTCTTTTCGTTCCTCAGCTTTTTTTTGTCCCTCAAAAGCAGCTTTACCCTTTTTTCCCTCAAAAATGACTAGCCTTTTTCCAGTCCCAACTTCAGCATATTTGTAATATAAATCTATTTCGATTAGACTCGTTTGATCAAGTAGTGACATAATTTTTCTCCTATTTTGTAACCACGTTTTATTCAAAATATATATCGGAAGATATGTGTTATTTTCTTAAAAGAGATGTAAAAAAGATGATAGGTAGAGCAGAAGATAGCTATAGACTATCTTCTGCCCTGATGATACTTATTATCAATTCTTAGGCATTTGATTCATAGTCAAATGTCGTTGTGCCAAGAGTCACAAGCATTGGATCACAAACTCCCGTTCCAGCAGAAGGAAGTGAGTGCCAATTGATAGTTGACTCAAATAAATCATTCGTCAAACTCATTTCTTCAATTTCGAATACACAGTTAGGCATTGTCACATTAAATGATGATGAAGAACAACCTTCTCCAGTCCCAGGAGTATTAAATCCGAATTTAATGTTAGTGCTCTCTGTGCAGTTAAGTTCATTATTTAAAGCCATATTACCAAGAGCCTGATGACGACCCATCAAAACAACATTCCCAGTAATTTCTCTCTTACGAGGAGCAATTGCCTGTACGAACAATTTAGTATTTAATGTGTAATAACGTTCAGCGTCATTATTGACATTGGCTTCAAATGACCTTACATACTCTCCGCCAATCGGCTGAGCTAATCTTCCGTCAGATATCTCAACACGGGCATCATTCCATGTAACAATTCTTGTTGTTCCCATAGCTGCAAGATCTGAGCTATCATCTTCACCAGGAGTACAATTAGGAAGTTGCCGTCTAGGAGGTGGATCTAAAGCACCTAACGTTTCACGGTTAACTCCAAGAATATCGACACTGCAAGTAACGACATCAGACTGTGCAACTGCAAATTGCCATGTGTTTGCCATACAACCAGTGTATTTAAATTCTGCTTCATTAGGAAGCAAATTAGACTGAGCATATTTTACATTCAATTCAAATGGAGTCAAAAGACCATTATTATCACGAGTTATAGCATATCGATAAAGAATTTCAAAAAGAGTTTTTGAATCAGCGTCGCTAGGGTCAGGAACCTCATAAACAGCAGGAAATGCAAAAGAACCGTCTACCAATTTTGGACCTAACTGATATACGGTCCTGTCATAACGACTGTCAATTACGTCTGGCTTGGTGATTTCCTGTGTTAAATTAATATCAGCAGATGTTGCCCTAATCAGATAATCATCATGAGGGATATCATCAACACCTTGATTATTCCCTTTTACTGTTCCAGCTTGAACCCTAACAAAACCTACAAAACCCATGAAGGCCCTAGGAGCGTTCCAAAAACCATGTGGTGGTGTAAAAGCCATTTTCTTATCTCCGTTTCTTAATTAATATTTTCTATTATTTTTAATTATATCCCATAAATATGGGTTCTTACTCAGTAGTCCAAGCAGTTGTAGTATAACCAGCATCTGTACTTATGTTAGCCCAACCAATTGGACAATTAGTGCCGGTATAGCTACCCAACATCTCCACATTAATCCAATCTACTAACTTAGCTGTAGCTGTCCCTGTTCCTGCAGCTTCTGTAATAACATAATCATTTACTGCAATAACAGCATCAAGCAGCGAAGCATTACTATTCTCAATAGTCTGAGCAGCAACATATGCGTTATTAAATGTTTGTAAAAGTGCTAATTCAATTTGAAGAGCTGCATCTGCATTTGCAGAAGGGTCAGGATAAGTTGACGTGGTTACATCAACGATAGCATCAAGAGCAGTTCTTGCATTTGCAGAAATACCAGATAGAGATGAATCAATTGCTGCATATGCATCTATGATGTCATTATATAAAGCTTTGTTTATTTGAGCCATTTTGTATTCTCCTATGAATCAATGTTTTCATTTAAAACTATATTCTAAAATTATTTCTTAATACCTTTTTATTTCATCATTAATATTATCATTCTTATTATTTGTCAACTATCCTGATAAATCCTCTTTATTATTTCATATTTTTCTCAATTAACCCTTTTTCTTTTTATGCTATTCTATTTACTTAGTTCTGTCTTTGCATAAAATATCCTTTTTTATTATCTATTTACCTCAATCTAGATTCTTCTCTTCTTAGATTCTGCAATTCTTCTTCCCACGCAAACCAATTAATTTTAGCCGCTTTAAGCAATTCCCCTTTATGTATCGTTCCATATTGTATATCTTTAGGCCATGAATTATATATGAACCTTTTAGGAACAATTATAGTGGTGTCGCTACTAGAAAATGAATATGGAACACTATCATGCAATTGCAATGCATTTTGAGAAGGATCTTCCGTTTCATCAAACCAACCAATAACCCAATTCTCAGTAGACTCCAAATCATCTTCTATTATTATTCTTCTGTTATTATTAAATAAACTTCTATCTGTTACTCTTATGGTCGTATCACAAGCAGTTATATCATCCGACAATGAAGTGACATCATAATCAGCGACCAACGGCAAAATATTTCTCTTTAAACCAAGTTGTATCGTATGTGCCATATTCAACAAGAACCTATATCCCCGTTCATGAGTAGATGCTTGAACATATACCCCAATCTCTATTTCATAACTTTCTTTTGTGCTTTCCAACGTAAGCCACTCAGATCCTCTGCTTACGCCATTCACTGTAATAGCTGGATAGCGTGGTATGACATCCGGATCTCCTATATAGATACCCTGGACAAATTGATTATGTATAGTTTTAATCAATACTGTATTAGAAGCCGTAGTCCAATCATTTAAAATAGGAGTAGTCAATGTCACACAATTAGCAGTATAATCAACATTCTCAACTACGAGACCTATTTCACAATACTCTGTATCATTTCTTAGCATTACTTGATCATTAATACTAAATCTATTAGCATTTTTAACAGGGATAAGAGTGTCACCCCTATCAAGATCTGCTACAGTCCTGACAGTCGTATTCACCCATCTATGAATAATCTTTCTCACAGCATCTAACACTTCTTCCATACCCATAATTTATATCCCCAGAACTTTCTGTATCTCTCTTTTAGCTATTTCTCTAGTAATATCCCTAGATGTTATACCATGCTCTGCTTTAACTTCTTCCAGATATCTATTGGTCAACTCTTTTCTTAGATATTTATCAACTATATCATTAACCATTGCCCCCTTCGCATCTTTGGCCAACCTAATCTTAGACGATTGCATTTCCCTACCAACAACCTTCCCGTCCATAGACTTAAATCGTCCCAGAAAATTCTCTGCAAAATCAGTTATTTTACTTTTCTCTGCCATTATTTAATCTGCTTCTGTCCTTTCTCTATCGTTCCACCAGTTGGCAATGCATATTGATCAACAAGATTAGGATTGAAGAACCTACGACCTATCCTATGATAACCATGTAAAATAATAGTCCCATTCAAAACATCATTCAATCTACTATATGCCAACTCTCTTACTTTATCACCAAATGCAGATGTATTAGGAGAACTTTCGGCAGAAAAATATTTATCATATATATTAGCAGCAGCAAGACGAGCAGAAACAAACCTAAGAGGAGGTGGATATGTCACCCTTAATATTCTTGTCCCAGAAGCAAAAGAGTATTGTATCTCGACCTCTGTTCCAAAGGTATCTCCTCTTATAACTTCGCTTATCACATGACGTTCTTCATTAGTCCCATCAGTTAATAAAACTATATCTCCCGCAGCTAATGGGCAATATTTCTCTAAAACAATATAATTATTATTAGATGGATCTAAATCTGAATATAATTCTGTCTCAAAATCACACTTCTCACAGAATGGTGTCGCATATAGCTCACTTAAAGCAGCATCGATTTCACTATCTGCAAGCTGAATATAATAATTAACATTATCAGTAGTGACTAGGTTTTTGTCTAACGTATTTCCCACATTCAGCAAATTAGAATATGTTCCTAAAGCGTCCGTGGTGATAGCTGTCGCACTAGTTAATGCTTGAGCTATTGTTTTAGTTACATCATCTTCTGTGCAGTAGCCCATTTCGATCTCCCAAAAAAAGAAGCTATATCTGTCTAAGATATAACTTCTCTAAAAACAAGTCGAAACCTTTATTTTTTACTCAAGCATTTTATCTATAGCCTTTTCTTTAAGTTTCTTCTGAGAAATAATAGCTTGAGTCAATAGGCCTTTAACTACAGAATTCCTTGGATCTTTTGAATGGACTATATTATTTATTTTAAATGGCAAATCCAAATTATCCACGACAGATTTCACCTTAGCATTAAAACCCTTAGGCATTGAAGTCCCACCAGCAATAACTATATCAAGTGGGGCCTCATATTCGCTCTTCACACTTAAAAATTTCTTTGCAAAATTCTTAAATACATACTCAATCATATTAGAATAATAAGCATCTAATGCAAAAATAACATCATCATCATAATCTATATTATTGAAATCAAGTTTAGTTTCCTTAATATTAATCACCTGAGAAATAGGCTTATCAGTATGTTCTGATACTTTTTGATCAATCCAGTCCCCACTTCTAGCCGCACTCATGCCGATTACAGCCCATCCTCTATATGCTAAAACACAATTAACCTTACCAGCACCAAATGATATTCCTATCCCACTAAATGGGACTTTTTTACCATCAACCTCTGTTGCGACTGGCTTCTCTGCCAACACAACTGCATGACCTTCTTCAATCATCTTTACGTTCCATCCCAACCTCTTGAACATACCTTCTAGTCTAGCTCTATGAAAGGTGTTATCGGCAGCACCATCAACAGGATCAGAAGAAATACATGTGCAAACTAAAGAATTATCATCTGGGGCGTTCCCTATAGACGATTCTATCATTTTTGCCATGACAAGCATCTTCTTCTCTTCTCCCTTATTTAATACACCTCCTTGCATAGGTCTTCTTAGCTCCACTTTCCCAGGAAACATTCTAGCAACACGGATACTGTCTTCTCCAAGAACATAATAATGTTTGCCATCACTAACATATTGCCAGTCATTTTGAGAAAGCACTTGTTCTATATCTTCAGACGCTTCTAACTCAACAAAAGCATTCCTTATCTCTTTAAAATTTGTTTTTCCATTGCTATCGTTCTCAGCAACTTGAAAAAACATCGTACCACAATCGACGGCCACTACTCTAGAAGTCATACCATCCTACCTTTCTTGTTATCCCAATAAATCCATAAGTTCGTCTGCATTACCTAATATCGTATTCTCTTCGTGTTTTTCTTTATAATGAACAGATTTTATCTCAGTATCTTTAACCATCTCATTAACAGTTCTAGCATTTATCTTAGCTAATGTTTCCCCATCCATCTCTACTTCTTCATCTTCTCTTATTTTCTCACCTCCCTGTTGGATAATAACAGTCTCTGTGTTTTTTGGCATAGCATCTATCAAAGCCTGTAAATCTTCTTTAGAAATTCCTGCCCTATGATTCTTCAAAAGCTCTTTCATTTCGCCAATTATTTCATCTTTCATCCCCCCTAAATCAGGGTCTTGATATTTACTCTTTGGATTAGATGCTTGGACAGGAGTGGGTTCGTCCTTGATGCGCACCTCTATATCTCCATTTTTCTTAGCTAATTTTAATGATCTAGAATTTTCAGATTTAGGCCTTTTCATTATCTTGTCTAGATCAATGGCTTGTCTAGGACCAAGAGTAACTCTTAAATCACCAAGAGTTATAGGCCCTTTTGTTTTATTAACTATAAAAAACATTTACATCCCCACTATCTTAGCCTAGTCCTTGGAAGAGGTTTATTTTCTGCTTTTAAAGATATTACGCTTTCCTTCTCACACTCAGGACAAAGATAATAAACCTTCCCCTCCCTAAAATTTATTTCTAAATTAGGGTCTTTATCATGATTCCTACAATGAGAACATACTGTTGTTATATTCATAAATTATCTCCATGATATTATCGGCAGAATACTATTATGAGAATAAAGAATTGAAATAGCGATCGAATTCAGTTTTAACTCTAGCTATCTCTATGTCGATGTAATCTATGTGACCTATAGAAGCTACTTTTATATTAACTTTTTTCATTCTTTCTAACGCAGCTATTTTAATTAAAGCTCTCTTATAAGCGGCATGACTCATCTTAAGAGCAACAGCAAGAGCAGAGCCCCTCGGAGGTTTCTTCCCATTTTGTTCCAATATCTCTCCTAAACTTTTGTATAAACTTTCGATATTTGCCTTAGCCTCATCTAGACCAGGAACCCATTTAGGTGAACCATCCTTATTTTTTGATGTAGCAGAGGAATAGCCTTTTCTTTTTTTCTCTTCATCAGAAACAAGAAGCTTACGTTTCCCAACAAAATTAGGTTGGCCCATAAATGAATACACTTCATCAGACAAAGTAGAATCCTTATCCCAGTTTTTCAAAGTGAGATTAATGTTTTTTCTAGTAGATTCATCAGGGATTGCTCTCAAAAATCCCTTATATTTAACAGGATTGCCAATAAGATTTCTCATTTTAGCATTAGCAGATTCCTGATGATTTTCTATAGCTTCATATGTCTTATCAACAGCTAACTGTCTTTTTTCTTTGGTTCTAAAAAGTGGGCTAAATTTCTCCCATCCTTTGAAAAATTGACCATACCAACTTTTAGATTCAATAGCAGGCATCGGGTCTGCCATGGGAGTTAAATACTTCTTAGGAGCATTATTCAAACCTTCGTTATAAAGATCTAATACTTCCTTTACAAGAGGAGGCATCTTCATATCTCTTAAATGATAGTATAGTTCTGTGTTAGTTCTATGCTTTCTATCAGTCCGATTATGTTTTTTTCCTTTACGCAAAAAATTCCTAGTATCAGAGTGATGATCAAGCAATGAAATAAATGCATCAAGCCCCTCATTATTGTAAGGTGCAGAATTATTTAAATCTTCGATATCCTCAGGAGTAGCTTGGTATACTTCCTTTCTCTCCTTAGCCTCGCGAACTTTTTCCATATAATCAGCTTGTGCATCTTTTTGATTAGCTAGATACCCAAGTAGAGGTGGATATTTTCCACCAACAATAGCAAGCAGCTCATGATGAGATCTATTTTCTGCCTGCTGAAAATTTTCACCAGGTCTTTGAGATCCTAGCTCCTGCAACCATTTGATACGGTCATCTCCTTGAGCCATGGTCATATATATAAAATCATTCTCTTTCTTTCTGGCAATGCTATCCGGTTCCGCAGCGACGATCTGAGTCTTAGCCTTACCTGTCTCATCTACCTCTTTGGAAGGCACTTCATTGAACAAAACTCCAGAATATTTTATAAGTGAAGTAGCATAACCACTTCCCAAAAGATGTTCTCTAATCTTATCAATTGGATCTGTCCTACTATCAGGATGAGGAGGCACTTTTGCTAACTCTTTAATTTGTGCTTTCAATATTCCCATCTCTTTAAAAGACTCAACAGGGTATTTAAAATTAATTAAATTTTTCCATTTAGGAAGAAATGGTTCTGCTGTTCCTTCGGCTAATCTTTTGCTATATCTTGCTATAAGACCGTCATAATCATCAGAAGCAACTGACTCTTCTCCTTTTCTCGGCATCATTATATCTGCCAATACACTTCTAGGCACTTGGAACTTACCCTTGCCAGATTTATATGACATAACCTCAGGATCTGATCTTAATTGCCTACCTTGCTGCCCTAATAAATCGTCAAAATGCTGGATAATTGGTATACTCATAGCATTTATTTGCTCAGCAGCTTCATATCTCTCTAATGCTTTATTCTTAGCTGTCTGAACAGCCTTAGCTTTAGTGGGAGTTGAAGTGTCCATCGCTGAAACTTTTCGATATGTATCAATAGAATCTGACACCATCTTACCAACTGAACTATGCCTAATCTTATTTACATCTTCTACTATAGGTTTCCAATATTTATTAGATATATCACCGAATAGTTCTGATGTCATCCTTTTTTCAATCTCAGTTGCTATATATTCTCCAGCATTACTACTAGTTAGCCCTTCTGGACTTTTCTCCATTAATACATCTTTCGACCTCTCTTTAGACATCATCGATCCCTTGATCCACTCAAATAGAATAGGATCTGAATGCGTATTCTCAATTAGTCCCATTAAAATTTCATATAATTCAAACGCCTTATGCTGGTTAAAGATATTAGCTGTTCTTCTTTTAAGACCTTCCTTTTTTTCATCACCCGATTCTTTAGAATATGCCCTACCGATGGCATTAGTAAGACCATCCTCCTCTGTTCCAATAGCGATGCCCATCTTCGGCAATTCTTCTCTTAAAATAGCTTCAAATTGAGGATCGGCCGCTATAATTGGTTTTAAATATTCCGGGTATCTTATAAAAAAGTTCATTCTTTGATCTACCAAATTATCTCTCTTTGGCGGTCCTAACTTTTCCTCAACAGCATTAGAAAGTTTATTTCTTCGAATTTGCTTGCCCTGCAATGCCGATTCTTCTACCTCTACTTTTTCTAAACCAGTTAATGTTAAAAATCTTTCAAGAGCCTTCGTCCAAATACCTGGATCTTCTGGCCTATCCTTTAGAGGCAAATTTAAAACTTCATATCCCTCTGGAGGCAAATTTAAAACAGAATATCTATCTTCTTTTATTTTCTTAATCAACACATCTGTGGCAATTTGCCCCTTCTCAGCTTCTGCCGCATCAGCAATAGCATTTTCTGCCTTTATATCTTCTACCATTGGTTCCGTCAAAGATTTCATAGTCTCTACAAACTCATTAGCTTTGACAGATTTAACTCCTATCATATCAGTGATCATATTAACAAGGAATGATTGATATTCAGGTTTTTTAGTCAAAATATTATACAAATCAAAATTAGGAGAGATAGCCCTTTCTCCCAGTTGAGGATAATCTTCCATAAACGATTTTACCCAAGTGTCCATTGTAGCCAAAACATCTTCAGGAACTTTGACTTCTTGAATAGTACCTACCGGAGGAACTGCTGGAGTGATATCAACTGGAGGAGCTTCTTGAGTAGGTTGGACAGGTTGGACAGGTTGAGAAACAGGATCAGATTTCCTTACCGCCTGCTCCTTAGCAGCATCACTATCCTCAAATCCAGACTCATCCCACCACGCGGCACTCTTTTTTAAACCTGCTACCCGTTTCATTCTTATATTAAAAGAATTATATGAGCATAATCCACTTTTTACTTGCTTTATAATTTTATTAAGATCTATCATATCTTCTCCGTTAGAGCACAATACTCTACCTACATAGATAGACATTATATTTTTATGGCCTTAACCCTCTATTTTTTCTTACCCCCATTGATCGGCAAAAGCGTCCGCAACTCCCTGAAAGGTCTTACTCCTCAGTTTCATTCTCTCTTTAGGAGGAGGTTTTTTTGCCCCTATATCTGCATACCATTTAGGCATCTTTTTCCCACTCTTATATGTAATATACTCTGGCTCCACTATACCAGTGTACATTAAAGGAGGTAAATTTTTTAACCATAAGCAAGTCCTTTTAGCAAAAGGATGGCCAAATTGATATGGCTGAATAATCTGGTCAGGTTTTCTCCAACAAGTGCTCATAATACCCTGAGCATTTTCAATACATATTTTCTCAATTGAAGCATTAGCCAAAGCCATGAAGAACTCTTTTGCATCTTCCCTGTCCTGATGCCTCGTAGGATATTTCTCAGCGTACTTAGGATTAAACCACCTATTCCCGGAAACAGAAAGAAAAGTGCATGGAGGATGAGCAATCATCATGTCCCAACCCTTATCTATCACATCAAATATATCACACTGGTAATGATACTTCTTATCAGCGTCACAAGGCAAAATATCACAACTCCATGCATCATGCCCCTTCAACCTAAAAGCATCTCTCACTACTCCACTAAATTCACATGCAATAAGTATTTTCATTTGTACCTTTTCTCTATCTCCACAACAATAGGATTCCTAAGTATATCCTCGGCAGCAAACTCAATAATCTCCAAGTCATGAACTCCTTTTAATCGCTCACAAGCATCTACCAAGCCGTTCTTCTCTTTTATATCAGATTGCAAAGGGTCCCCTGTAATAACTACTTTACAATTTTCCCCTATCCTCGTTAAAAACATTCTTATCTGTTCAGGTTTAGTATTTTGTGCTTCATCTAACAATACAAAAGCATTACGAAAAGTAATACCTCGTTGAAAAGCAAGAGGAAGAGTCATAATAGATTCTGACTTCATATATCCCTCAATTTGTTTTGGAGTAAGATAGTCAGAAAGAAAATCAAATATAGGATACATGTAAGGATGTATCTTCTCATTTAAATCTCCTGGTAAAAAACCAAGGTTCTCCCCATTAGCCTCCACACATGGCCTAGTAAATATCATCTTATCATATTTACCCATAATGAACTCTCTAAGACCACTGACTACTGCTAACATCGTCTTCCCCGAACCTGGAGGACCAGCCACAATTGTTACTAGATTTTCTTTGATTGATTTAAGAAGTGCTTTTTGATTTGGACTTTTTGCAGTGACTGATATTCTTTTTTTAGTGTAACTTTTCTTATTCTCTAACTCGTTTCCATTTCCGTTCCCATTTCCATTCCCATTCTTTTTTTTATTAGACATAGAACCCTTTCGCTAGATTATAAAAGGAATATTATTCTAAATTGCTGTCGCGTTCATAAACGACTAGACATACCTCCTTATTAGCATCACAAGGTTTCGCCCTAATACCAGACATAACAAATTGGACTACTTCTGGACGATACTGACTCATTTGTTCTTCTACTATCTGCCAGAATTTAGTTGGCAAGTAGACACTTTTCCCCTTAAGTACTTTAGATCTTATATTTAGAACATCATACCCATAGGCATCCTTCAATTCATCAAGTCTTTCATTAATCTCGTTTCGATAAAAAACATCATTCCACCCATCCCTACGATATGAACTATCTAAAGAAGCCTTTTGCTCCGTAGGCAAACTTCTAAAAATTATCTTTCTTTGGTTCTCGGACAAAGACCTAGCATAGTACCAATACTCACTGAAACTATCAAAAATAGGTTTTTTAACCATAATTATGCCCCTAAGTTAATTTCTCCACTATCTCCATTTCTACTGCATGATGAGTAACAAAAGCCATACAATTAACACCATTCTCCTCCAGCAAACCTGTCAACTTTGTTCCTATATCCTCTATATCCTCACTAGTCGCTGGATGAGCATCATTGCCAACTTTGACTAATAAAAATTTCCCCTCGAGGTCTTCGAATTTTACCACAACCACTTGAGACGATGGTGGAGCTTCTGGTTTAGGAGAAGATGGGCTAGGATTGCTCCCCCCTTTTTTCTCTGTTGATTCTTGAAAAGACTTTTTGCTAGTCTTTTTTTTCTTAACTGCCTTTTTCTTGTTCATAGTTTCCTTCTTATCTATTTCGTTATTCATAATTGATCTCCTCTAAATCATCTTCTTCCAAAAAATCTTCCTTTTCAGGTTTTATCAATGATGGCTTCTTATATCTATGAGAAACTACTTTAATATCTCCATGATCAAAAAGCCATGTGTTTTTATTATCTAAAGTACCATGACAATATTTAATAACAGTATCCGCGTCTAACCTAATCGGTTTCATAGTAAGAAGAATGGCAGTAAGCACATCATTTATTTCTATCGTCTCAGGACTCCCTTTAGCTACCATCTCACATAAATCAGAAGATGGGATAAACATAAAATCAGCACCTCCATAAGCATAGCTTAAAGCCATTTGCCTTTCTTCTGCTGTTAGTCCCAACATATTAAATCTCCTTTAACAATAACCAACTATGTATCGGCAAAATAGCAGCAAAAAGACCACCCTATAATACAAATAGAGTGGCCTTAATTGTTGTAGTTATAGTAAGGAGTCCCTTCCACATTAGTATCCTCCTCTTCTGTCTCTGTATCATTAAATATTATTAGTATTATTAAGGAGGGTCTTTATGCCTCCCTCTCCCCCTTCTATCTTTCTTGTCATCCTTTATATCTATGATCCACTGTAACATTGTAAAGAATACGGCTAGACCAGCAATAACCCCAATAAATGCCAACACTTGAGTTACATTAGGTGTTGCTGCTAGCAAATAAATAAGCACCATCGCCATCGCGACTATAGTCCCCTTCCTACTGACTTTACTAGCCAGTATTTCCAGCACCCCTGTGAAAGGTATTCTAGAATTATCTTTCTTTTCTTCTAATTGAGTTTTCTTTTCATCCGCCATTATTTCTCCTCCACCTTTTTCATTTCCTCATATCTTCTTATCTTCGTCGCCTTTATCCCCTTAAGACCCACTAATCTATCCTCAGCAGATTCCATCGCCTCTTTTTCCATAGGTGTTAATGCTGGCAATGAAGACCTTACCTCAAAAACTCTTAGATTTTTCATTTGTTGAATATGCTGTTCTTGCTAAAAAATTTGGTCATCAGTAATAGAGATGTCTAACCTCTCCTGTACCAACTCGTCCTCCGCCTCCAGCTGCTTATGATCTTCCTCAATTTTACTTATTTTTACATCTACATCTTCTGTCTTCGCAAAATAGTTATTGACAGTCAAAAGAGTCCCTGCTATCGCTATAAGACCAATGACTATAGCAATAGTTAGTTTTACTTTTTCTAATTTCATTTTTTCTCCTTATATATATTATTATATATATCGGGAGAAAACCCTTTTTTACAAATCTAAAATGTCCCACCTATTTTCTATGCGTTCGATAGTCTCTTCAACCAACTCCCACTCATTATCCACAAAGATATTAGCAAAAGTAAAGCTTTCAAGAGTAGCCTCTACTATCTTTTCATGATCATCAGTTATCTCTGAGAGACCAAGAGGTTGAACAAAGTACCTAGTATTAAGAGCTACTCCTTCTCTCCATATATCAAAATCATTCTCTTTTGCATGTTCCGTTATCATATTCCATGCACTCACAGGGCAAGCAAACGCCTTTACCTTATCATCTTCCCTATCTACGACTAGAGATACTATTCTCTTTGTCCTAGCATAATTAGGATCTCCATCGTCTATTTCTTTAAAAATAGGTTTTCGAAAAGACAAATCTGACACCGCTGCCATTGTCATACTCGATCCCGCAGCGAAACTGTTAGGAGCAACAGGAGCAGTAGGAGGGGCAGAAGGTAATCCAAAATATTGGTACATCTCAGTTTGATTACCAACAAACCTAACTTTTATTCTACCCTTCTTAGGCACATATATAAATTTTTTTTCAATTTTCTTAGCCATACTTATCCTAATTCAATAAAAACACAACACAAACCTTCCACGTCAATTTTTATTATACTATCGAAGTTTCACTTTTCAAGTACAAAATATAATATGCCGATATACCAACTATGACTGATAATTACTACAATAAAATATTCATATCTGACCTACACCTGTCCACAAGGGCTTGCAACGATAAAAATTTACGGGACTTTCTATCAAACTTCTATGCTCCAACTATGTATATAGTAGGAGACGGGATAGATTTATGGAGACTTAAAACTATAGGATCATGGCCACAAACTCACACCGATATCCTATCCGACTTTATACAAATCTTGCAAGATGAAGTAAATATAAAATATGTCGTAGGGAATCACGATGAATTCCTAAAAAATTTTATAGGAGACTTTTCAAACCTATCTTTTATGAAAAAAGATATAGTCACAATAGGCTCTAAAAAACTCCTAGTAACCCATGGACATAAATTTGATTTTGCTATAAGATACTTCAAATGGCTTGGAATGCTGCTAACAGGAGTATATGATTTGTTTAAAAGCGATGGAGAAAGTTCCTTCTCTATGAGCGAGTACCTTAAAAATCATAAATCAAAAATTAAAAAATTTGAGAAAATAGCATTAGACTATACCAGAAAAAAAGGCCTAGATGGAGTGATATGTGGGCATACTCACAAACCAAACCTTTTTATAAAAGATGATTTAATCTATGCTAACACCGGAGATTTCGTAACTAACTCAAGCTTTATAGCACAAAAAGATAATTCCCTTATTTTAATGGCATATGAAGGCAATAAAGTCGTCGAAGTTCAAAGAATAGAATTATAATCTGTGCAATTGGTTCTCATGATAAGCCTTCTTTCTCTCAAGATCTGACTTAGAAACTCCACAGATCCCGTCAACTGGGTCTAACTTATCTTCATAATTCTTGATTACTTTCTTGAGAAATTTCCTTCTCTGCTGTCTTGCTTTCACTGCTTTTTTTTTCGAACTCATTTGTATGTCTCTCTATATTACTTTTCCAAATATTTGCCCTGATAACTCTTTGATTTCCTTATCTGCTACAAGTTTTTTCATCAAAGGATCATCCCTAACCCTTTTATACCTGCCAAGGATATCCATCTGGTTCGCTTTACCATAAAACTTTCTCCCATCAAAAGAGCTTTGCCCATATATCATGGGCACATACTTTTTATAAAAATCTGTAAAAATAAAGACTTTTTCAGGAAACCACAAAAGTATTTCTCTTCTATATTCTTCATTAACAAACCATTTGTTAAAATTAATAAATAAACATTTCTTATTTAAAACTTCTTTGGCCTTTTGCTTCCATGTCTCTAAGTTTTTTAAATAATATTTTAACTTCCAAGGTTTGTTTTTTCTCCAATGATAAATTTTGCTAGCAAATAAATTATATGGATCTCTCAATACGATCATATCATATCTGTAATTTGAATACTGTGAATAATTATAAGAATCTACGACCTCTAATGTTTTATCTTCATAATTAACCATAGTGGCAATAAATCTTTTATCCCCTTCTCGCAGAAATAATCTAAACCTATGTAAATTTGGGAACTTAGACAATCTTAATATATCATGCTTGCCTGAAGCATCATTCTTCCAAAATAGAAATCCATTAAATTGAAACATTAGCCAATAAATGATAGCATGTTGTCCTCCCCTCCTATCACCTATCAATCTAAATTCAAAATCTATTTTTTCCATCTCACACTATTCATCAACATCAACTGGGATAGTGTCCTCTTTACTTTTCTTCATAAATTCACTTACAGTTCTTTCAATTTCTTGTTGCTGCCGAATATACTCTTGTCTTTTGATAAGACAACATCTCTTATACTTAATACCACTACCACAAGAGCAAAAATCATTTCTTCCTATTTTATTGGCCATAAATAAACTCCTTAAATGTCTAAGTCTAAGGAGTTATATCGACAAAAAATCAATTATTCTTCAGAAGTGTTGTAGATGAAAACTTCCTTGTCAAGAAATTCCATATACAATATCATATGCCGAGTTCCCTTTGATTCTCCATCCCAAACAGCTATCAAAGCGTCAGCATAATCCCCCATCTCCTCATTTCTATCAATTCCTGCCTTTGCATTGTATTTACCGTATCTATTAGTCTTTACAACTGCCCCAGGAGCCTCCAGATTACTCCAGGAGGGCTTAAAAACAGAAATAGGTAGGTTTTCCCCTTCAGCATACCACTCTCCTAATTTATCCACTCCTTTGGCCCCTCCGCTAACTATCTCAGAAATAGAAAACGGGCAGCACTCTATAGCTTTTTTGACTGTCTCAAAATCAGTTATAGACCTGCTGCCCGCTATAATAACTTTCATAGTGATTAGTCGCAACCCCCACAATCACCACCACAGTCGCCATCGCCCGAGTCAAAGCTATCTCCACCGCCACCATAACCACCACCACTGTCACTGTCAAAGCTGCTGCCACCACCAGATGAAGTGGTCTCATTGTCAGTGCTATCAAAAGAACTCTGATCAGGACTATCGGGGATAGAGTCCCTGTTCTCAGTAGAATCAAAACTCTCTGCCTCTACTGGAGATTCCTCTGCTGCAACTGCTGCCTCGACGAGTTCTTCTTGCTCAACAGGTTCAATAGTCGGAATCTCATCAACAGGAGCTGGATCGTCATAGAGATCTGCCTCTGTGCAGGCACAATCATCTGTCAACAGTAAGTAAAGAAGAACAAGGTCCATATCAAAAAGCTCACCTGCAAAATCAAATGAGTTATGAATAAGACGATTAGGGTAACGCCTACGAAGCTTGCTAAGCTTTTGCCCTTTCTCCTTATCAGTCAATTTCCCTAAAACTGCCGTCCCTTTGTTCTTCTGCTTCTCATTCTTTTCTCTTTTCGTCATTCCAAACATCATTCATTCCTTTCAACTATTACAATATCATTTGGTTCGTTACCGACCACCGTTGGTCGTTTTTGCCACATTAAACAAACTACTACAACTATTGCTAATACCCAAACTATAATATTAGACCAATGACGAGGTTTGCCAAGGTCACAGTAGTCTGTTACCACTACCAGTCCCCGTTAAGGTGTCCATGGATCGTTCCCATTAAAAAATATAAACCAAAAAGCGGATTCACATAAATAAATACACCCGCCAAAGCAATGGTGATTATAGTATCTATCTTCTTAGGGAATAATGGCCTAAACCATTGAGTTATAGTCAGCACATCCCCCTCTTTCTTATCTTTATAAGCAAGATAAAGATCAATCGCCAAAACTGCCCCTAAAGCAATATAACACAAGATAGCAGCTTCTTTCAAAAGAAGGACAAGAGCCAAAATTAATAAAACAATACCTACTTGCTGTATCCTGAACTTCTTTCCTAATGCTTCTTTAAATTTCATATCTTTACTCCAATTTTAACATTATACCATAATATTTTCACTTTTCAAGAAAAAAGTGGAAATATTATTAATCACAATGAGGACATCCTTCACAATCTTCATATTCAGCACAAACAGACCATGCAGGACAGCTTCTAGCAACATCAATCGAGGCTTCAGCATCATTTTTCTCAGGTTCACTAGGGGAAGTAGAATGTGTGGGATTCGTCCTAGCGGCAAGAAAATCTCTCCTATCTTTATACAACCTCTTAATAGGCCTATGTATTTTCACTAACTCATAACCTATTATATCATAAAGAATCTCAATCCAAGTTTCTTCAGTAAATTTACCATCTGCTAAATCATTTCCCCTAGTCCAATCCTCTCCCGCTCTTGGAGTTCTTGAATCTGCTATACATCCCAAATAACCTTTATCATCTCCTTTAGGTGGCCTAGCTACTATAGAGTATGCATTATTCTCCGTAAATAATTTAATTCTAAGTCCTTCTGCATTATCTAAGTTGCACATATACAACCGAGAATCTCGATAACCGTGTTTCATTTTATTCATCCATGTTATTACTTGTTCTTTTGCTTCTTGAAGTTCCATAACGGACCCTTTCAAAATTAATAACTCGATACTATTGTAACTCGATTAAAATATCTCTATCTACCTTACCTTCTAAAATCATCTTTTTTATGATTTTAACCATATGAGATGCTTCAAGATTTATTTTTATAAAATTATTCTCTACATATATTTTCCTGTCAGTTAAATTAGTAATCTTGGACAACTTAGCGACACAAGACCTAATCAAAAGAGGGTTATTACTAAACCTGAATTTGTCAAGTTTGTAAGCATCTTTGTCACTGATAGCTCTAGAAACAACAGTATTGACATGTATAGATAAATCTATCTTACAATCAGGATAATAACCAGATCCAGCATCTCCTTCTATTAACTTCTCTATTAAAAATTCAAAATTACTAACAAATAATATCTCAAGAATAGTACAACAACATTTATCTACAAATTGCTCATAATCTGTTATAACTTTTTCATAATCAACCATAATATTTCTCCAAAAATTAAAAACTTATGATAACTCGATAGGTTTCACTTTTAAAAAGAAAAATCTAATATCTCAAAACGATCTTCGATAGGAGTATGAGACTCCCATCCATACTCTACTACAAATTCTCCACTTATTGTTTTTCTATAACATTCTCTGCACAGTCTATGAGGATTGCCTCTATGATAGTGAGGATATATTTCTGTGTCATAACTACCATCACAACCGTTGATACGACACTCCACTATCATTGCTTTGCTCCAAAATTACATCCTATCGATAGAAGGAATCTTGCCTCTTTCTTCTTTCCACTTTTTCCAATTAACTTTTAAATAAAAATCATCACACTTTAAAAAACCCTTATCATAGAGCATCTCATCTATAACTTTTGTTAGGAATTTCTCATCTATGTCAGGATATTGCTCTTGAACTCGATGGTCATAAAAAGTGTGAGTCTCATCTATACAAGAACATATAAGATCACTCCACCCCATTCCTGTGTCTATTAGACAAACTATCCATTCATATAAATCTTTTGTTTCCATTGCTTTGCTCCAAAATTAAATACTCTATGATACTACCTCGATAGGTTTCACTTTGCAATAGGATCGATAGGGGAGAAATCGATAGAATCAGTAATATAAAAAACCATAAAAAAGTCCACAAAACCCAAATAGTTCGCACTTGGATCTGTTTGAGTAGAAAATATTCTACAACAATATTCCTCACCTTTATAACGTAGTATTGTATTATTATACAAATCGCTTAACCTACATTCTTTCATATCCTTATTGTACCATCTACCAGAAACTCCATGTGAAGATTTATCATTAGGAACTGTGCCCTTATAGTTTATTTCATTAAGATCTTGAATACCTTCATATTCAACAGTCAATTCTATACCATTTATAAGTAATTCCATCTTTTTGCTCCTAATTAAATATGCTAATGATAGCACCAACACTTTCACTTATGAAATGAAATCGATAAGAGGAGACTAAAGATATCCCAACTCTTTTCTTCTATTTTGAAATAATTCTGAGTTTCTTATTTGCTCTAAAATCCCAAGATTAGAAGAAATAATATGTTTATGAGAGCACCTTATGCATTCATTAGTATATTCATCTATTATTATTTGAGATGCTTCTTCAAAAATAATAATTGGAGATGTCCTTTTTGATAAGAAATTTATTTCTAATAATAGTTCTGGAGAAAGAGGGCACAAAATTTTTTCAACACTTAAAGCATTTGGTATTATAAGAACAGAATAATCAGTCATTGCAAATTTAGAATCCTTGGATTTATATATCTTCCATTGAAGAGGAAGTAGAAGATTAACGAAATCTACTACTTTTTGATATTCCATTAAATTAAAAAATTCCCGTCCAGATTTCGGGTCTCTTGCAAGATGAATTGCCTGAACGCATCTGAAATATTGAAAGTATAAAAGATATAATATTGATTGTTGATTATCTTTATTTATTTTTTTCTCTTTATATATGTCAATAACAATTTTTCTTAGATTAGGGAAAAGAGCATTCTCATGAGCAGTTAAAAATCTTTCTTGCTGGGAATAAAAAACTTCTTTAGATAAAATAAGATTGTCATCATTCCCAAAAATCTTTTTAATCTCTCCTATATTAAAAGATATCGTTCTGCCATGACATAATATATAATATTCCATACTATCTAAATGATCAATTACTTTATATTCAAATTGTTTTTTGTTAGAAAAAATATTTTTCGTAGATACACTTTTTTTAATCTCACCAATTTTTAAATCTATACAATGCACTTTAGCTTTTTTACAACTCCCATGAGGAATTCCATTTTTTAAATTATGAAGGAAATTTTTATTCCACAATGCAGTCCATCTCCGAGGATTATAATGATTATTATTAGTAGATAGACCATATCCTTCTTTTCTACTAATATCATCAATACATTTTAATTCTATTCCGCTTATTTTTTGTTTTTTTCTTAGACAACACTTTTTATACTTTTTGCCACTCCCACAGGGACAAGAGTCATTCCTACCTATTTTCGGCTGTTTCTTTAATTGCATAAATTCTTCTTTTCTCCTATCTTATATTTCATACTTGGAATGATATGTGACTCAATCAAAGCCAGGAACTTCTGATTTTTTTTAGCACTCAATCCTAAATGATGTTTTTTATCATAATTTCTTCCTGCACTACCGCTCTTTTTAATTTCAAATTCTATCTCGAATTTATCATATAAAAATTTCTTCATCACTTTCTGCCCATTATAACCATATCCATATGTATGAAGATAACAGAATCCATCATGATAAGATCCATCATCCATAAACCAATATGCTAACGCAGATGCTTCCATATTTTCTTTCAAATACTCGTATGGAAATATCTTTTTATCTCCAGGGTAAAATATCTTACGCAATTCATACAAATATTTATTACATCCAGTTGTGAAATGTATCGACTCAGCATCTTTTTTTAAATAGGCATAAGAATGAATATAAATTTGAGTACAATTAGAATGCAAATTATACAACACTTGTCTTTTGTGGTTAAAATATTTCTTTTGCTTTGTAGAATGGCTACAGGAATATGCTCCTGATTTAGTAATAGTCCCATCTCCCAGAACACTACCCATAACCATCTGCTTTTGTGCTTCTGTTAATTCTACGTCATAATACTCATAAGCAGATGTTTGTTGCTGCTCCCTACATAAACCTAGTTCCTTAAATCTCCTTTTAGAGACCATAATACTACAACCCATTTTCTCTGCTATTACTTCAAAAGTATTCCCCTCACTTATTAATTGTTCTGCTTCTTCCTTGGAAATAGAAAATTTTCTATTCTTTTTTGCATTCTGATTGGACTTACCCTTATACTTATTTTCTATACCAAATTTTTTTCTTTTTCTCCAAACGACTGTCTTTGAAGGCATATCGTACTTTTCTGCAATTTGCTTGTCAGTCAAAGCATTCCCAACATATTCTTCCTGTAGAAGTTCTTTCGTTAAGAAATCATACTTATGGATGTTGTCGTAGTGTTTATTCATAATACTCTCCTATATCGAAAAATTAATCACTTTTCTATAATATTATGAAAAAACTTTATGGTTCCTTTATCTTTCTGGAAAAAATTGAAAAAACCTTGTTCAAAGCAAAAGAAAAAGGATTGCACCATAATTAGGCACAATCCTTTAAAATGTATTTTACATAAACCCTTGTCAATAAAGGACTTATCACCCTTTGAACAAATATCTAAACCATCTCGACCTGCCTCCAGGTAAAGTATATTCAGGTGTTACTACCATTCTCGTAACAGGATATGGCCCAAACTTCTTTTGTTCAAGAATTTTTTCCCAGTCACTACTATAATTCTGTTTTAAAGTTTCAAAATTAGCAAAAGCTTTTTGTGCGTTTTCGAGACCACCAAATATTTGAGCAGGTTGCTGGAACTGTATACACATCATTAAATGCCTTAAAGCATCTTTCGCTGCCCCATATAGTACCGCCGGTATATATCTATCTGGAACTGTATCGAGGCTGTATCCACTATGTGGAGCAAAAGTATTAACAGTTTGCAAAGCATTAACGAGAAACCTATTAAGCTCTTCATCAGTGAACCATCTAAAATTATAATCAGCGTTAATAGTGTCATGACTGGTTAAAGCAGTATCGAAGGTAACAGAACCTTTAAAATAATCAACTTCTGCCCCAGAGTTAACTATCAATCCATTTCTATATATATTTACTCCTGTGGACTGATTCCACCTAGGAAAAGTAAATCTAAAAATCTTATTATCTCTAGTCGGTTTCGCCTGTTCATAATAGATAGGGATAGACTGGGCACAAGTAAGATGATGCTCTAATGCATATCTAAAATCAAGTCTTCTTCCTGAAAACCAGTAGGTATCCACATCTTTTTCAGCCACTGTAGCATACTGAACTTCTGCTTTCTCTAAATCATCTACAGTATAATCCCAATGGATTACATAATCTCCGATAGGAAGATCATCTGCCATATTCCAGTCATACACATAATATCCAGTATCCACATGCTCTGGGATATTGTTACCTAAAGTAATAGCAACACCATCTGTATCATAGATAGTAATTGACATATCTTCAGCATCTACAGGAATCCCATCAAAATTAGTAATTTTTATCATTAAAGTAGCACCAGCCCCTTGGACATAATTACCTGAGAAACTAGTAACTGCCCTGATGTTAGTGTTATCAATAGTAAAGAAAGGACCAATCTGATCTGTCTTGTATATAGGGTCATCTCCTGATTCCGCTATTATTTCCCAGGAGACAAAATAAGTCTGCCCATTTTCGACAGTAAAAGTATATGAATAGCTTCCAGTAGCATACGGAGATACAACTGTCCCCCACTCCACTGCTACCTCTTGCGTAGTAATATTTAATATACCATAACCATCATTGCCGCTAGGATTCCCCTCTAGGTTAGCCAGCTTAACACTATCCATATCTGTAGCGTCGCCTTCTTGTGCAAAATCTAAATATATTGTATGTTCCATTTTTATTCCCTATTCAGAAATCTATATTTATATTGAATAATTTTCTCGATATTCCTCTATTCATTGCTTACGTTTATGCTTTTTGTAGTAGATGAACTTTTTCCCACATCTGTTCTCCCTGTTGTTTCTCCTTGCTTACTAGTATTTATATCATTAGGAGATGGACTCAAATTATCAGAAGTTAAATCTGATATACCATCTGTTTCACTATTCCCTTCAATGTCCGTTGCTTTAGGTTGAGTTTGTGATATACTTATATCAACATCTGGACCTATATGGATAACAGGAGGCACAGCGGGGATAGTATAACTGATAACAAGTTGTGGTGCTCTACCACTATTTCCCCAGTCTCTATCATAAACAAAAATACCATAAGTAGGTTTAGTCGCCAATGTCGTAGTCCTCGCAAATCTTTGAAAGAACAACATTGCATCATCAGAGTAATCATAAGTATTAACAAGTTCCTGAACGATATCTTCAACATTAATGCCAAAAAGACCAAAAGTTTCTTTTGCCTTCATCGTATCATCAGTTCCAAGAGAAGTTGAAGTAAAATTGTTCATATTAGTAGACCCTGAAATTGGTGATACTCCATTATTCACCCACCTCGTAGTATTTTTACCTATCAGAACTCCAGTATCTTCATCAGCTATAAAAGCATCCGGATCAGAACTATCAAGAGCATTAACATTAACAACTTCAGTAGCTCCAGTTCCTATATAATTACCAACCATATACAAATTAAGAGTAGCACTATTAATAGCAGAACTTTGTGGGATTGTTATTCCACCGAATCTTTGCCAGGGGTATGATCTAGGGTATGGAGTTCCCTGATCATCGATATAATATGCTATGCGATTATAATAATTATTTGTTGTCATCCCAGCGTTAATATAAGGTTGAGGAGCGTCCATCTCTTCTTGATCTACTCCATCGTTAGCAGTATCACTAATCGTTATAGACACATCTGCATCTATCATTACAGGATAAGATACTTCTTCGCTTAATCCTTTTACTCTTGTTTGCTCATTCCTTACAACTACTTTATCTTCAAAAATCTGTTTTACTTCGTATTCTTTAACATTTTTTTGAGTTCCATTTGTTTTGTATTTTTGTTCTTCTCCCTTATCTACTTTTTGTTTTGTTCTTTTCCCGCTATTATCATAGCCCACTATTTTGTCTACTACTTTTAATACCTTTTCATTATCATCTTCGACAACAACGAAAGTTATATCTTTAGCCGCTTTATTAGTTTTTAATCTTTTCCAGCATCTAACCCTAACAGGAGTGAACTCAATAATAAAATCTACATCAGTATCTATGTCGTACCATATTGCTTTATTCTCTTCTATAGTAGGAGCAACATAAGATATTTTCTTATTGCCTATACTATTAAGCTTCACATCTATTCTTGAATTGTCTTCGTCCGCTATGATAGAGTATCCTATTGTATCTGTCAGGAGAGTCGCAGTATAAACTGTTTTTTCTACCTTGCAATTTTCTATAGAGCAATCTATCTCTTGGAAGTTAGAGTTTTTATCTTTCCAGTGAAGTAGGGATTGAGTTGCGACAAGGACATGAGAACCATTCCCCTTGTCAAAAGTTTTAGAAAAACCTGATCGTTTCTCTTTAACTTCAAGATATTGTTTTTTAAATTCTTGGATAGTTTTAGACATGATTTTTTTACTCAGTGTTCCAGCCACTTGTATCATAACCAGCATCTGCACTCATATTTGCCCAACCAAGTGGGCAAAGTGAATCAGCAGTTCCAGTCCAATAACCAGACATATCACTGTTAATCCATGTTTGCAATTTAGCAGTAGTAGTAGATCCGGCACTAGCTCCTTGCTCATCAATAACAAAATCATTAACTGCTATAACAGCATCAAGTAAATTCGATGTTGAATTTTGAATGCTCTGCGATGAAATGTACGCATCATTAAATACCCCTAAAAGTGCTATTTCTATTTCAAGAGCCGCATCAGCATCGACAGATGGTTCAGGATAATTAGCTGTTGTTACATCAACGATCGCACCGACAGCATCTCTCGCATAAGAATAGATGCCTGATAAATCAGAGTTAATTCTCGCATAAGACTGAGCAATAACATTATATATGCCCTCTAATCTCGAAACAAATTCTGGTGGAGGAGGAGTATAATTAATAACAAGTTGAGGTGCTTTAGAGGAATCCAATACCCTATCTAGAACCATAAAGCCAGCTGATCTATTATATCCTACATTACCAGTTGTTATTGGAAGCCGCTGAAAAAATAACATCGCATCTGAGCTATAATCATAAGTATTGACAAGCTCCTGAACGATATCTACAACATTGATATTAAAAAGATCAAAATGTCCTCTTATGGTTTCCAAATACGACTCTGTATCTGTAAGTGTCACCGAAACAAGATTATCCACATTGATAGATCCTGAAATAGGAGACCCATCATTTACCCACTTTGTAGTAGGTATACCAGGCATTACACCTGTAGTGGTACCTACCAGGGCACCATCGTCGTTGCCATCCCATATGGGAGGCGTAGCATAATCAAGAGCATTAACTTTAATAACACTAGCGTGATCAACATAATTACCAAGCATATACAAATTAAGAGTAGCACTATTAATGGTAGAATTTTGTGGAATAGTTACTCCATCAAATCTTTGCCAAGGCCATGATTGAGGATACGGTTCGCTCTGATCGTCAGCCCAATATGCTATACGATTATAATTATTATTTACTGTCATACGTTGAGCAAGTTGATTACCAGCCGTAAATGCTGTCCTATCTTCTCCATCATAACTACTATTCTCTATCTGCACATCTACATCAGCATCTATCATTACAGGATAAGACACTTCTTCACTTAATTCTTTTACTCTTGTTGTCTCATTCCTTACAATCACTTTATCTTCAAAAGTTTGTTTCCACTCATATTCTGCAACATTTTTTTTAGTTCTATTTGTTTTATATTTTATTTCTTTCGCTTTTTCTATTTTTTGTATTGTTATCTTCTTGTTATTATCATAACCTACTATCTTATCTATTACTTTTAGTACTTTCTCATTGTCATCTTCGATAACAGCAAAAGTTATATCTTTTGCTGCTTGAGCAGATTTTAATCTTTTCCAGCAACGAACTCTAGTAGGAGTAAATTCTATAATAAAGTCTACATCAGTTGTTATATCATACCAAACTGCCTTATTATCTTCTATAGTAGGAGAGACATAAGTTATTTCTTCATCACCAATCTTATTTACTTTTACATCAATTCTTGAGCTATCTTCGTCAGCTACAATAGAATAACCTATTGTATCTGTTAGGAGAATAGCTGTATAAACAGTCTTCTTTACTTTACCATTTTTTATTATACAATCTATTTCTTGAAAATTAGAATTAGAATCTTGCCAGTGAAGTGGATATTGTGTGACGATAGTAGTATAAGAACCATTTCCTCTGTCAAAAGTTTTAGAAAAACCTGAACGTTTCTCTTTAACTTCAGAGTACTGTTCTTTAAATTCTGTTATAGTTTTAGGTTTAAATTCCGACATGTAAATTCTCTTTTTTAAACCTATTCTGTTTTGGCTGAACACTTTCTACTGCGTCATCAATTAAATTCGGTGCATTAACAAATTTTGCTACTTTTTTAATAATTTTTTCGGGGAAATCTAAAACATCATGGTAATCAACTACCATATGTTCTATACTATGATTTTTTAATCTTACCTTTTGCATAGCTAGATGAGTCCTTATAATTTCTACGGCAATCTCGCCTCTCCTATAATATGCCATTTGAGATTGCCTTATTTCTTCTGCATCACGAGTCATCATAATAACTTTACAAGGGTATTTCTTCACTAAATCCCATCTAAAACTATTAACAGGAATAATCATCTTACATCCTGAATAAGGTTTAGAAACTACTTTTAGTAAAAAATTTGTGGAGTCTTCTGTTATTTCAAAAAACCCTGTTGGATTAGGATGATATTCCCCCAACTTCTGTTTGTATCTTTTTTCTCTCTTCTCTTTATTTTCTTCTGTTTCAGAAGTATAGACCATATTGACACCCAGTAGCTCTATAATGTGTGTCATCATAGAAGTTCCTGAACGTGGTAGGCCAAACACATAGACAGAGAACAAACGATCTCTTTCTATAATGTCATCAGATACTTCATATTCTTCATATTTTAGTAACTTAGCCATTTTATAGCGTAGCTCTCCTGCTTTATATACAATATTATATTTGAAGATTTGAAGATTTTTCCTTGTTTATTTTCAACAAGAATAGAAATGATTTTATTTAGGAATTTCTTCCTTCTTCTCAATGACAATGCTCCCTTTCTCATCAACTTTCAACAGAGTCCCGTCTGTGCTATAAATATGTAGATCTTCTACTTGCTTAGTTTCAGTCTTCCATCCAAAAAATGCTTTAACTTTCTCTTTAGTCACTCCCTTAATATTTCCGCCTATAAATAGTATAAGCATAAGAGAAAGCATAGCTATCATAAGTCTAAACTTCCATGTTAAAGCTCTGATAGACTCCCATACTCCGGGAGTCCCATTCCCTTTCAAACTATCATCGAATTCACTCAAACTATCTATTTTATCGCCGATTATTTTTTCAGTTAAAATTATTTTATCTTTTAGGTTATCATGACTATCTTGCACATTCTTCTTAATGTTATCTTGTAAACTCTGTATTAATTCTACTATTTCAGCATGTTTTACGCTGGCATCATCTTTAACGGCTTGAAACTCTTTATCGATAGCTATATGTTTTAAATTACATATCTCTGAATTAAATTGCTCATCTATGCTCTGTGAAGTTTTTTTCTTCCCTGATTCTTTTTTAGCCATTTTAACTCCTGGACCATAATATAAGTTATTTAAAAATACTTTTCAACTTAGAATAAACCATGGTGGGGATATCCTTTTTGCCCTCTTTCTTATATTGTTCCACCAGAACTGCTGCTAATCCTGCATAAAATGCAGTAGAAATACTAGACCCTGACACTTTTATGTATTTATTACCTAAATAAGTAGTATATAAGCCCCTATTAGGCAAACAGAAATCTACTTTTTTACGAATAATCTCATTCTGATTCTTTCCTCTTTTTAAGAAACCAGTAGAAATAACATTTTCATATCTAGCAGGAAAATCTATTAGCCATTTTTCATCTATATCTTTATCTCCTGATGCTGCAAATACACAGATACCGCGAGCTATCGCCTTTTTAACAGCATCTCTAAGAACTATATAGTCATATTGAGTTCCTAGAGCTATCACTATGATATCAACTTCTTTAACTGTAGCCCATAAAACCCCTGCCACTAATGAATTGAACCCACATATACCTTTATTATTGATTATTCTTCCATACATTAGTTCTGCATGAGGTGCTATTCCTATAATTGATTTCTTATTATTAGCAGCTATAATGCCAGCAATCATTGTCGCATGACCGTTATAATCTGTAGTCCCTATATTTTCTTCGCAAAAACTGATCCTATCTCCACCGATTTTAATATCTTTATGATGAGGGCACCCAGAATCTAGTATAGCTATTTTAACTTTCTTGCCAGTATAGAAATTATCTACTCCGTATGCAGAAGGAGAATATGTAATCGGTTTTTTTAAATTTTTAAGTACGCCTCTTCTAGCTTTACGTTCAACTTTGATATTATCAGGAAGTAAATCTAAATTCATATGGATGTCCTATCAATTATTTCAAGTAACTATATGGGACAGAATATACTTGCCCACTTTTAAACAATTCTAATCTTAATGTATGTGGGTATGTTTCTAGATAATAAACATGTTTTCTAAGTGCCAATGCTAAATGGAATGTAAGTAAATCATCTGTAATTATTTTTTGACATCTATTTATTTCGTCCATCTTTTTAAAAATATTTTTCTTATATGGTATGTACCATATTTTCTTATCATCTACTTCAAGATTATCTAACACATAATTCCTGAGATTAGCATTAGCTGCTGACATACCAATCCTATTTTTTTTAGTTTTTGTTTTAGGATAATATCCTATATCATAACCTTCTCCCTTCCATGTAAGCCCTGCCAATATAAAATATAATTGCAAGTTACTCATATTAGGAAAAGAGTAATTATTAAGCAAAGCTTTTTCAAATTCTCCAAATTCTTTATAAAAACCAAAACCCATGCACCCTTCTAATGTTGCTTCCGTTTTAAAAATAGTAGGCCACAAATTAATAAATAAATTATATTTTTCCTTGCTATTCTCAAACTCATCTAAAGATATAGTTTTCTTAATATCTTTATTATATTTGAATATATAAGCATGTTCATCTGGGACTACCCATGTTATATCAGTATCAATAGATTGCTTTTTTACCCCATGATTTACGCTAGAGGCAGCCACTATCTCAGAAATAGGTCCCATATGTGCTATAGCAACCTTCATATTTATCCTTCCATGCCTTCAATATTCCCTAGTAACTCACTCATGGTATTAAATGTTGGTCCAACATCTCCTCCTGATCCAACTCTACCTCTACTTCCTATATCCACAGAAATTATATCATTATGATCCCTTACTCCCGCACCCCTGTCTCCAACCACCACCTTACCACCCACCATCATACTATCCACGCTATCATTCACTATTATACTATCCAATTGAGCATCGATAAGCTGTTGTCTCTCTAATTGTTTAACTTGAAATTGCTTAAAATTCCCCATCAGTCTTGCTCTCCTCCTCTCTCCTATTATTTCTATTTTCTTATTCTTTATCAAATCTTGCAAAATATGACTAACATTTATAACCTGAGATAATTGCTGATCAATAACCTTGCAATCAAATGGACCTTCAAATTTCAAAGTCTCATCAATATAAATAGTCCCTTCAGTTATCCCATGAAGATATTTAATTCCAGTATCCTGAATAATATCATCCTCAATTTTCACTCCCATACCCCTTATCATATTCATGATATCTTCAGCATTCACTTCTATAGCATTAGTGATATAAAGAACGTTTTCGCTATCTACATGGTCATATAGAGCACCTGCTTGAGTAAATGGAATATCTACCATCCCCTTTTTCCCATAAAAGGTTATTTTCTGTTTTTCTATGTCTAATAATACAATCATAATACATCTCCATAAAGTTAAGCACTTTAGCCATTATTATATCGGTAAATATACAAAAAAATCCACACTCACAATAAGTATGGATTTTCATATGAAATATATAAAGTTATAAAAACCTACTTTTTTTTATTTTTCTTTTTATTTTGATCCTTAAGATGCTTTACGCATCTTTCAAATTTTTCAGGTTCCTCTTTCTTGCCGCCGGTACTTTTATTGCAAACGGCCCAGGGATTATATGGCTCTGTTTCACTCTTTGGGTATTTGCTTTTAGCAACTTTCTCAAACAATTTTGAACAAATAGTTTTCATGAATCACCTCTTTAGAGATCTTCAAGTTTCTTTCCCAATTTATCTTTTGCCACCAGAAAACCTTTAATAAGTATCGGTGAAAAAATAGCACCTAAAACTAACCCTAAAATAAATTCCATAATAACCTCCATATAATTATACTATAATATTATTCAATCAGCAATACTTAAATCCTTTTTATTTTAAATTAATCCACCAAATCTGATGGAAGAGTTATCTCATGAACGGCTGTTTTTCTAACTTCTCTAGCTTGATTCCTAATCGCTTTGTATTCGTCCCATAACTCTTCTTTTTCCTCGTATATGGCCACGTTTTTAATATACTCTATAATTTTCATCTTCGCCCATACCGCGAAAGTATACTCATCTATATATTCACTATACGATGAAGGATTATCAATATCATATTCTGGATTTAAAATTTTAGGGATAGGATATT
>SDBT01001867.1_pt1 | contig 37790 bp, 20 predicted proteins | sample 2277101 | NCBI WGS metagenome assembly SDBT01 (sample SAMN10404973, study PRJNA504765) | marine sediment metagenome | isolation source: marine sediment core GS10_PC15, 103 cmbsf | place: Arctic Ocean: Southern Knipovich Ridge | collected 2010 | reverse complement strand
GTTGGTAGGTTAGTAAATCAGTATATCAGTAGGTCAGTTTATTAGTGGTTTTTGAGCTATTTGGTCATTTTGTTGTAGAGTAGGTTATACTTATTTTTATCCCCCCTTCAGTTGAAAAACCGTTAGAATCGAAGAAAAAGATCGATTTTTTGTATTTTCTGCGTAACCTTTCTGTTTTTGGGATACATTAAATAGTGATGGATGTATTATTTGACCAAATTGATATAGCAAGGCTGCGGATCAGAGATACAGAGGCAGTAAGGAAGTGGTTTCATGCCTATTCTGACGCACTGTACACATTTGTGTATTACAGAGTCGGCAAGGATTCCGATACCGCTGCCGACGTTGTGCAGGAAACATTTTTGCAGGGTTTGAGAAAAATAGCAAATTATGATTCGCAGCGGGGAAGTATGCTGGTTTGGCTTAGTTATCTTTGTAAGAACAATATCAAGAAGGCACTTAGGGCCAAATACAGGCACAAATCATACGAGCAAGTTTGGCAAGAGATTGACCAATGTTTATTGCAAGCTTATGAACTGATTGCGACAGAGCCATTATCTGATGAGATTTTGGAAAGGGAGGAAACGGCTGAACTTGTCAGGATGACACTCGCGAATATCCCCGGCAATTATAAATTAGTCCTGACGGAGCATTACTATCAACAGAAAGCACTACGGGAAATAGCTGTCTCAATGGGCGTCTCAGAAGGAGCGGTAAAGGTAATGCTTCATCGTGCGAGGGACGCTTTTAGGGTGGCGTTCTTGAGATTATTGAAATCCTTTGATAATCCAGAAACATCAAGAGGTGGTTTATATGAATAAACGAGATTATCTTCATGAAAATATTGAGAAGCTTGTTGAAAAAACCAGACCTGAACTGACTATACCTGATCAAAAGAAAGAGAACATTTTAAACAGTCTGATCGAAGAAGCTAATAATCTCTCATCAGGAACCTCTGTAAAGACATTTACAGGCCGGATCATGGCGAGGAAAATCGCAACATTTTCAATCGCAGCTGGGCTGATTGTCGCTGTACTTTTCGTAGCCTTTTTTCTGATTGAGTCGGCCGTCCCTGCTTATGCGATAGAGCAAACGATACAGGCACTTCATGAGATATCTACCGTTCATGTTATAGGAACAAATTGGGACGGCAAACGTTTTGAGAGTTGGAACAAGATCAACCCGGAAACTGGAAAAGCAGAATGGTGCTGTATCGATGAGACACCACATGGATATAAAATTTCATCGACCCCAAAAGGTTCTTGTGTATGGGATAATGATGGCAATGTCATCAGGTATTCAAACCATGCGATAGCCAGTAATGATTTCAGATATGGACATGTATTTGAAGATTTGTCTAACCGAATGGACGATCCTTCTGATGATGAGAATATCAGCATTTATCGAAAGAAGGATTCTGTTACCGGCAAAGATGTTATAGTCATCTGGTCAATAACAAAGATGCAGGACTATAAGGTCTATATCGACCCGGTTACAAAGCTGCCCATCCGTATGTATTTTGATCGGGCGGATAACATGCAACAGATATGCAAAAGTGTGGACCAGATATTCTATAATGTGGAACTACCGGAAGGGATGTTTGATTTCGAAGTACCTGAAAAGTGGCATCGGGATTGGAGTTTGGCGGAAGATCCAAGTAAGGGGCTGGCCATTGGCGAGTTGACGCATGAACAGGGAGCAATAAAGACGGCAAAAGAGTATTGGCAGGCGGTTATACAAAACAACTGGGATTATGCTGATCAACTGCGCCCAGTAGCTGATTGGAAGACCGATTATCACAAGGACCGACCTGTCGAACTGATTGACATTAACCGACCACGGTCGGAGCGGGGTTGTAGCGGTTTGGTTACACCCTGTATTGTTCGCTTCGCGGACGATAAAACGCAGAGAATTGAACTTGTTATCAACTATCGTGAAATAAAGGGTCAGGCCTCTACCATCATAGTCGCAACATGGGGTTGGCCCAAGGTTCTTGAGGAAAAATGAATACCCTGAAAGGAAATATTATTATGAAGAGAGTAATTCTTATAGCACTTCTTTTTGACATCTTTTGTTTGGAATCGGCAATATGCAAGCCACAACTTCCATATCACTCACATAAAGAGTTTATTGACTTTGTACAGAATATTAAGAAGAAGATTACCACCGAACATTCCTACCAGATTGAAACTGTTGAAGAGTTAGTTCTTGGGCAAGGTCAGGCAGCCCGACTTGATTTCAAGGATAATCCTGCTGGAGTCGCGGAGTTCATCCTTTTTTACAAAGATGAATTGGTGCATATCATTTATCGTTGTACTGATGAAACAGATCAAGAATATAACTCGACTTCGTTGCATTCAGAAAGACTCAAAGATTTCAGAGGCATTAATGCAACAGGAGCAACGACTTATTTAGAGATATATACAGAGTGTGAATTTAAGAATGGCAAGGCCTTTGTGAAGTTTCGTACTGAGCTACCTTCAAAAGAAGAATTGGAGAAGATAAAAAGTCGCACGAAGAAAATACGGAAACAAAGAGAAACTACTATAGACGAAGTTGTTTCTCGACTTCGAGAGACTCTATCTAAAGAAATTCGTTATGAATTTGGAACGGTTAAAGAAGTTACGATTGTTCCAGATAACAAAACGGTCCTGTTGAAATGTAGCGACAACCCAGAAGCCGTTGAAGAAATTATCATCGGTGCAAATTCAAAACATCTCTACATCTATTGCGTTTTATCTTCCGGATCTATCACTGGCGGGGGAAGCAGATTGGGCCACTCGGTGGGTTCTTTCAGACAGGTTGGTGGTTCGGCCGCAATTGGCATGTGGGAAAATAAAAATGGAGATATCCACCTGAAATTTCAACTGACCGATGACGACAGCACAATGATCCAATCCTATCGAGAACTCGAAAAACAGGAAAACTTCTCTGTAATGATTAAGAACTGGGACACGTTATTTGAAGACTTGGAACTAATGTTTCCCCGTTTGACTTTGGCCCAAAGAGTCGAGGCTTTCACACGGTTGTGGAGTACGGTCAAATACAACTTTGCTAATTTCGATCTGGTTCCGGAGTTGAACTGGAATAGCATTCTTACTGAATATTTGCCGAAAGTCATGACTGATCAGTCAAATAACGAATACGCCCTTTTGCTCACGGAATGTGTCGCACAACTCAGAGACGGGCATACATCAGTCCGTTCTAAATGGGGCAATGGCCTGTCGACTGCACGTCCTCCCTTACGAATTCGTTCGGTTGGTGGCAAAGCAATCGTAACAGAAATTGCCAAAACAGAAGAAATCAAGGCATCTGCTATCAAACCTGGCGACGAAATCACGCACGTCGATGAACGCCCGGTTCGAGAAATATTGGAGAAAAAAATCTATCCATATATTTTTGCTTCTACTCCACAAGGGCGTGACCTAAAGGCTTATCCGAGAATACTTCAGGGCGCGAAAGAATCTACGGTTTCCTTAACTATACAAACTTCGGGAGGTGAGGAACGCAAGGTTTCCTTAACGAGAAAGGCCAACAGCAAGTCCCTACTTCCAAGGCGTATTCGGCCCCCTAATTTCGAATATCGAGATATGGGAGACGGTCTCGCTTACGTGGCGCTCAATACTTTTGGTACCGATAAGGTTGTCGATGAATTCAATGAGAAATTCAACGAGATACGAAATGCGAAAGGTTTGGTTATCGATGTTCGTGAAAATGGCGGTGGAAGTTCTCGACATGGGCATGCAATTATTGCCCGATTGATTGATAAAGCTATTCCAGCTACACGCTGGAAGACACCCCAGTATCGAGCCGCTTTCCGGGCATGGGGCAGGGACGAAGAATGGTACGACGGAGGTCATAAAATGATCAATCCTGAAACGGACACCCCTTTTCCTGGCCCGGTTGTGGTGTTGATCGGCCCTGAAACAAACAGTGCTGCTGAAGACTTTGTTGTTCCCCTCCATTCCGCCGGTCGTGCCACAGTTGTCGGCCAAAAGTCGAGAGGTTCCACGGGTCAGCCGCTTCAGTTTAGTTTTCTCGATGGAAAGATTAGTGGCCGCGTCTGCACAAAACGCGACCAGTATCCTGATGGACGTGAGTTTGTGGGCGTCGGTATTATTCCCGACATAGAAGTTCATCCAACTATAGAAGATGTGATAAATGATCGCGATGTTGTTCTTGAAAAAGGAATAGCAGTGTTGAAGGATCATATTGCAAAGCAAAAATGAACAATAAGATGAAATTCCTGGCCTCACCCATCATCGCTATGTAAAAGCTTTTTGCTGGTCTCTGGTCCTATTGGTACCAGTGCTCGGGGCAGTGCCGGTTTTCACATCTGTTTGGGTTCCGATGGCTTCAGTGCTTATGGTACGTCAACGTTTGGGCACATAACCACGGGTTTTGGCATCGAAATTACTAAGCAAAATAAGCCTCTATTAAAGAATTAAAATCGAAGGGCCGTGAGTTTTAGACTTGCGGTTTTTTTTTATTGGCGGATGTTTTTATGGGACTATGTTTTTGTTTGTTTGTGGTGTTTGGATGTGTTTTCTATACTTTAAGTACAGGAGACAGAATACGGAATACAGAATACAGAAACTATTAAAGATTAGGGAGTAATTATGAAGCGTATTGAGATTTCTGATGAGCTTTATGATCGTCTTAAAAGTTGTGTTGTGGATCCCTTCGACGATACTCCTGAATCGGTTATCAATCGTTTGGTTGAGATCGTCGAGAAGGCCAAGTCGGCATGGAATTCGTGGGATACTCAGGACGAAGAGGCTCCTGAAGAGGGTAAAATGGAAGGTGCCGTGGCTGGTAATGATAAATCGTGGGACAAGAAGGTCGAGGGGCCACTATAGAGGTTGAATTCGTATTGCGGCTATCGTAAATTTCTTTTGGGCTTAGATAGTCGCGTTTTGCGCTAAGGAAGCGGTCTTGCTTGCATTGACGATGGTTTTTAATTATCGTTAATGTTGCTGTCACTTCTTCGTTGAATTTGTGTTATTTTCGTTGACAGATCCAAATCTGTAAATGTATTTGATGATTGGACATTTACAAAAAAAGCCATTTCCAAAAGGTAATGAATATCCGCAGAATTTTGCATCTTCTTCCATGCATGAAAGTAGAGTTGCAACCGGTTTTATTTTTGGGTAGCTGCTGAATTCATCCTTTTGGCACTTGAAATCAAATGGACAATTCATTTTAGATTTCACTTTTTCGATCTGTTTTTTTTCTTTTTCCGAAAATTCCATTCCCTGACCTCTCTTTCCCGGCATTGCCAAAGAGATCTCCACCGAATTCGGGTGTGGTAGAGTGTACCTTCATAATACCTCATTCATGAATCACCATTTCCATAATTGATCACTTATTATATGCAATCGTTGCATTTTGTCAAATATAAAATTGGAATAGTTGCCGATTTCTTCGATTTAGCTTACAATTATGGGCGTTAAGACGGCTTGGTTGTAATATACCCTTAAGGGTAGTAAATGTCCGCGAATAAAGCCGTAACTGGTTGTTTTTAAGTTACTTACCCGCTCGCCGTGCTTCGCTCGTCGCAGCAGGCGGATAAACGGTAAAATTCAATTGAGAACCGTAAATATCCTGTCGTTGCGTAATGTAATGCCTTTTTAAAGGAGATTCTTAGTTATGAGAAAGTTGTTATTTATTGCGATTATCGTTCTCTTTTCGCTTTTTAGCGGTGCGGTTACGGCGAAAAGTGATTTTGGTTATGAGATATTTAAGGTTGATCTTGGTTGTCCGCGTGAGGCTTCGACGTTTAAGGATGGATGGACTCGCTGGTGGCTTAACGGTGGTTGTGAGGGCGATGCGCTCGGGAGTCTTTTGTTCGAGGATATTGCGGATTCGGGAATTGATGCTACGTTGTCTGGTGTTGGTGGTACTACGAACCTGCTGGCGAATTCTGGTGAACCGATTGCGAATACGACTTTTACGTCGATGCAGCCGCGTGAGCGTTTTGGGCCTCGTTATTTGCATTCTGATGAGAAGGTTCCGGTTGAAAAGCAGTATGGTGTTTGTATTGAGTTGAAGTTTAGCGGTGTTGGTTTAAAGCCGGGTGAATATGTTTTGAAGAGTTATCATAATGTTAGTAGCAGCCGTGGTGCGACGAAACGGATTGCTTCTATCGTTGCGCTGGGGGCTGGGGTAACAGAGTTTTCTGGGGCGAGCGATGTTGTGATTCAGAATGAAGATGAGGATGATAAACTTGTTGCTTCTGAAATACGGTTTGCGACGAATCGTTCGGGGCCGGTGACAATTGTTTATTTTGCGGGTGGGAAGTCGAATGCTGCGTTGAATGCGTTTTGTCTTTATTCGAAGAGTCGGCCTGGTGTTGCTTACGATCCGAGTCCTGCGGATAAGGCTGTTGGTGTTTTGCCGAATGTTAAGCTTGGCTGGAAGCCGGGGACAAGTGCGAATACTTTTAATATTTATATTCGGCGAGAGATACGGGATGTGTTCGAGGTTAAACGTGGTGAGTTGAATTTTGCCGGGCGTGTGAATGATACTGAATTCGAGCCGCCTGAATTGGAGATGGGACATACATATTATTGGCGTGTCGATGAGATGAAAGAGGATGATCCTGATGCCGGGCGTCGGACGTGGAAGACGGGTTCTGGTGCGATGTTTACGGGATATGATCCGAATGTAGTTACTATGGGTCGGGTTTGGAGCTTTACGGTTGTTGACGGTAAGGCTAAGGATGCTTATCCGGTTGATACGGCAATCAATGTACCTGTCGATGCGAAGCTGACGTGGAAGGCGGGGCCTTTGGCGGTGACACATAAGGTTTATTTCGGCACGAACTGGGAGGCGGTTAGCGATTATGCCGAGCCGGTTTATGTCGGTAAGGCTACGGAGTATAAACCGGGGCGGCTTGATAAGGTTAAGACTTATTACTGGCGTGTCGATGAGGTGCACGGTGACAAGGTGGTGACAGGCGATATGTGGCAGTTTCTTACCGAGGGGACACTGGAGATACAGGTTGATCTTGCTGTTCCGAAGTGGGGTAGCAGTGAGCCGATTCCGGAGACGGCTAAGGCGGGTTGGACGATTTGGGCTTCTCGTGCGTGGGCTGATATTTACAGTCATGATAATCAGCGGCTTGAGAACGTTGCGGGGACATCGATTGATTTTCAGATCGCGCTTGGTAGCGAGGGTATGGGTTGTTTGAAAGCTAAAGGTCTGCGTATGTCCCATCGTGGTGGTGGTGGTAAGCCTTCGGGTAAGGTGCTGGGCGATCCGCTTTGTAATACTTGGTTCGAGAGTGCGGACTGGGCTTCTTATGGTGCTGCGCCTGCGGGGTTGTGGGGTAATGTTCTGCTTCGAATCGGGGATCTGCCGGCGGGTGTTTATGAGCTTTATAGTTTTCATAATCATTTCTATCACTGCGACAGGTACGAGGATAGCTGCGTTGGTTTTGTGAAGCATCGTGGCGGTTTTTATAAGTCTTCGGCAGAGCAGGGTCCGATGCCGGCTGTTCACGTGTTGGCTTTGCCGGAGAAGAGGGTAGAGGGTTATGACAAGTGGGGTTTGGAACCGGGGACTGGTAAGGGTGTTGAGTCGATCCGGAATGCTTATAATGTGTCGGCTTCGCATGTTGATGAGGACTGGAAGCTGTCGCCGTCGGTTGTTAAGTTTCGGACGGACGGATCCGATGTGCTTGTTGTTTACGAGGCTCCTCGTGATTACTGGGATTTTCGAGCTTATCCCGGGGGGCGTGCGATATTGAATGCGTTTAGGCTTGTGAAAATTCTTGAAGAGTGAAGGCATTTGCGAATTTCAATTTATACCCTTAAGGGTAGTAAATGTCCGCGAATAAAACCGTAACTGGTTGTTCTTAAGTTACTACCTATGGCACAAGTTACCCGCGGATAAACGGGAAAATTCAATTGAGATCAGTATAGAATTGATTTATCGCTCGCAGAGTTCTCAGAGCATGATAGCCTCAGCCAAGTATGTGTCAGATTGACGCGGGGATAATTTTGAATTCTTAATTTTGAGTTTTTAATTGTGGAATCGCCTTTGGCGATGTTTTTGACAAGAAGAAAAGAAATGGTATCCCGCTAAGGCGGTGCTTTAAGCACGTAAGATATGATTTGCCTCTGGATCCCCCGCCCCCACGCCTTCGCTGGGGCAAGCAAATTCAGGAGACGGAATTCAGAATTCAGTACAATTGATGGGGAGAACCCAGGCCGAAGACCTGGGCTATATACACCCGTCGCTGGGGCGATGGGTTTGGGGTTCTAAAAATACAAGAGAACTGAAAAAGTGGAAATTCTAAGCACTAAATTCTAAACCCTCCCTATGGGATGTCAAAGCCATAAACAAATTCTAATTACCGAAACTCAAATGTTCAAAAGTGCTTTAAGCACATAAGATTAAAAGAAATAGTTGGTTTTTCAATATTTATCCGCCTACTTGTCCGGCGTAGCTTTAGCGAAGACGGATGGTTCGCCTGAGGCAAATTTCACTCCAGCTTTGCTGGACTCGTCCAATCTCTTTTATTAAATGAATCTGTGGACTTGGAGAATGTACTGGACACCTTTAATTTTCCCCTTTAATTTACCCTATTTATAGCGGTCTAACTTATCTATAAGGCTGATTTTCTTTTAAATACCGAAAATATGCACTTGACTTGAAGCCTCGGAAAGCTTTATTATGCATTTAGTTTAAAGCACGAGATTGTACGAGTATTGAAGAAACAACCGGAATTTTTTACACAGTCGGTGTTTTTTATTTTATGTCCGTCACTGACGGATATTATTATTGTTGGATAAAAAGGAATAAATATGGAAGGAAAACCAATTTTCGCTTTTATTTTAATGCCCTTCGCACCCAAATTTGAGGATACATATAAGTTTGGAATTAAAGAGCCTGCTACTCAACTTGATATCGTTGCAGAAAGAGTAGACGAGCAGATATATACTGAAGGCATTTTAGAGCGTATCTATCGACAAATTGATTTAGCCGATATTGTTATTGCTGATATGACTGGTCAAAACCCAAATGTATTCTATGAGGTGGGATATGCTCATGCTAAAGGAAAACTATGTATTCACCTTACATCAGACGCTGATGATATCCCCTTTGATCTTAAGCATAAACGCCATATCGTTTATGAAGGCTCAATCAATACACTTAAAGATCGTTTACTTGAGGAATTGACCTGGGCAAAAGGTGAGATAGAAAATATAAGAAGAAGTCAAATACAGGTAAAACTTAAAAGCGCCAGCGGTGATCTTGAAAAAGACAGTTATACAGCGATTGGGAACGTCAGTTTCAAAATTGACTTATCGAACGAATCAGATAAAGCATCTGCCGAAATTGAATCGATATATTTTTACTGCACCAAAGGATGGTCTCTATTTCAGGATGGAAAGGAATGCCCTTCAACTGAATCTGATATTGAAGGATATGAACAAAGGCATTACCTTAATTCTCCTATCCGTAAACTTCACAAAAATTCCTGGGCTCAAATTAAGTTCAGTACAAAGAGAACCTTGGCATGGGCCTTTAAGGGGGAAGAGTTGAAAAGTTCCTATAAACTCATTGGTAGATCCATATTGAGACTTATCACCTCAGAAGGTCATTTTGATTATGAGATACTTATAAATACAACTGTCGATGAAGTACCATTTTAGCCACACAAAAGGAAACTAGTGGAAGAAATCCTCCGATTTTACATCGGGGGCTGTACGAAACTGTTGATTTTCGCTACGCAAACCCTTTCGGTTACTTCGTGTAGTTTTTTTACACGTGGGGCTAATTGTTCTAATTGCTGCTTTGTTATCTTGAAGTGCATGTCGTAGCGGGCGCCTATGTAAGCATAATCGAGCAATCCGAAGAGTTCCTTTTCATCTTCGGTTTCTCGTGGCAAGATGCCTTTTAATTCTGGGCAGTAATCTATGGCAAGGTCGCCTAAGATGTCGAGGTGATGCTCCTGTGGACATTCGCCGCCAAAGATTAATAGGACAGTCTTGGATGCGAATTCGGTGGCTTGGTGAAGTTGAAATGCTGCATTCTTGTATTCACCGTCACCAAACATATGTTTATATGCAGTATAAAAAGTTGTTGCGCTTTTGAATGTTTCGTTGAATGTTTCCTGTGCTATTTCTTTTGTTTCGGTGGGGTTTAGTTCTTTTCTGTCGCTTAGTTCTACTTCGGCGGAGTCGTACAATATGATACCTTGTTCGCAGATTTCGGTGAAGAAGTATTGGCCCTGCTGGAGTTTGAAGTTGACGAATTCGAACTCACGGGGGAGGATGCGGACTATTGTGCTGAGGTCCATTTTGGCTAATTCGGCTTTGACTTTGTCCCAAAGTGCGGTGTCTCTGGCGGTGTAGGCGAAGCGGGTAATGACGGCTATGTCGTAATCAGAGGTTTTGCGTATGGTTAATTTTCCCCTGCCCTGTACGTGCGGGCCGTCCACCCAGTCGCCTCGTGCGTATGAACCGAAGAGAAATATCATTTCAGCCTGGGGTACGAGATCGCAGATTTTTTCGGTGACGAGCATTAGCTCGGTTTGTTTTTCTTTCGGTAAATGGGCTAAGGACTTTTTCATATTTTGAGATTATAGCGAAAATCGACAATGGGACAAGGGAATTTTGTAGGAAGTGTATAAATGTGGAAGTGAATTACATTCGTAGGCCAGATCCTTCGGTTCCGCTTCGCTCCCCTTCGACTGCGCTCAGGGCTAAAGGCTATTTTCGCTCGGTCGAAATGACAAAGAGGAGAACTGGTGCGATTTATCGCACCCTACTTATCAGCATGGGCAAGCAAGTTGCCCATCCTACATTTTGTTTTTCCGCTTTGTTATATTGGGTGCGGAAAATTGTATTATTTTTTTTTATTATGTGAGTTTGGGATGTGGAGGGCAAGGAGAAATTTGCGATTTTTTATTCGTCTAAAGTTTGAGATTACCGCAGTCGCTTCGCTGCTTCGCAATGACAATAAAGCTCGCCGGTTGAGGCCAGCAGAGCCTTTTAATTGATTATTGATTGTTTATTTGAAACCATCGTTGGCGGAAGCTTTTTTTGATTAAAAAAAAGGCCTGCGGACAGGCTTTTTAATATACAGGCTTAGTTTCCACGAGTGCCGTAGGAAAGTTTTTGAGAAGAACCCATTACTTCCAAGTGGGTAACCGTTACTTGTGTCCGAAAGTCCTATCGAGTAGGCATTTCCGATCCATCAAGGCCTGGTTTCCCGGAGTACGGATATCGGTTCTTTCAAATCGTACTCTTCATTACGTACACCGCAGGGTTCAGCCTGCTTTATTATTTATATCAAAATCAATCGGCAAAATCAATGGAAATACAGGTCGTTACGCGAATTGGGGTAATTTTTAATTTAACCTTTGATTTTACCCTAGTTAAGTGCCTTCTTCGTTCAGAAACCAGCTTTTTTGTAAAAAAGTTTTTGCAATCCAAATAAGCTTTTAACGGTAATTGTTCAACTATTAATTGTTACCGTCAATTAGTTTAGATTGTTCGCGTTTTTGCACCAACTTTTTCTGAAAGACTTGCAACAATTTCGGCTTCGAATTTATCTACGGCATCGTGGGTAAGGGTGCCATCCGGGTCTCTGAAGCGAAGTGAGAGTGTGACGCTTTTTTTTCCGGAATCGATGCCCTTTCCGCGATAAATATCGACAAACTGGATCTCTTCGAGTTGGTCAGCGGCTTTTGCCTTTACGGCAGTTGTTATCTTTGCCCATGCTGTGTTTTCGTCAACCACTATGGAAAGGTCACGCTCTATTGCAGGAAATCTTGGAATTGGTGTTACGGTAACGGCCCCAGTTTGCATATTCAAGAGCTTGTCAAAATCAAGTTCTGCGGCTACAGGTGCAAAATCTTTGAAATCAAATTTTTGCCTGATTGCGTCAGAGACGATTCCAATTGTGCCGAGAATACCGTCATTGACAACGATCTGGGCTCCGGTCTGTGTCCAGGGTAGTTGTGCGGGTCTTATTTCAATGTTGGCTTGATTGTCGATGCTTTCTATCAGTCCAACAATTACTCCGGTTAGATTCCTCAAATCGCTGTCACATAGCAGCGTAAGTGTTGCAGTCTCATCCGGCATTTTGGCCTGTGAATCCTTGGCGGGTGCGAAGGTATCGGCAAGCTCGTAAATTCGGCAAGGAAGATTCTTTGCATTAATATTTGTTTTTAAGACTCCGAGCAGAGATCCGATGAGTGTTTGGCGGAGCAGATTCGCGCTCTTTCGCGATACGTCCTGTACTGCCAGGTGCTGATCGATACTTTCTTTGGTTAAAAGTTCGGCGACGGATTTGTCGTCAAATGTTACTGTGATTGCTTCATAGTAACCACAGCCATTTAGGTATGCGCCGATCTTCTTTGCCATCTTCTCTCTGGCATCTACGGGTACAACCTCTATTTTTATTCTCTTTTCAGTAGGTATTTTGTCGAAGCCATAGACGCGTGCGACTTCCTCGATTATATCGACCTCTCTATAAATATCGCTTCTCCATGAAGGCAGTGTGCATATAACATTGTCATCCTGACATTGGGGTTCGAAACACAGGGCTTGTAGAATCCTGATCGTCTCTTCTTTGGGTACTTCAATACCCAGTAGCTTGTTTAGCCTGGAAAGTCGCATCGAGACCTGCTTTTGTTCTGTTTTTTTAGGCCAGGTGTCAACAAGACCTTTTGCGGCCCTTCCGCCTGCAAATTGAATTATTAACTGCGCGGTCCGTTTTGAAGCCCAGTCGATTTTCTGTGTATCGACGTTTCTCTCGAATCGAAATGCGGCTTCGGATGGAAGAGCGAGCCTGCGTGAAGTGGTGCGGACGGATACCGGATCGAAATACGCATCCTCAAGGAGTATGGTCGTAGTCGAATCGCTTACTTCGGTCTCGAGGCCACCCATTACTCCGGCTACGGCGACGGGGCCTTTGGGATCGGCGATGATTAACATGTCCGGGTTGAGGTCGCACTTGCTGGCGTCAATGCTGACGATACGTTCTCCGGGTTTGGCTTTTCGGACGATTATTTTGCCTTCGGTGATTTTATCGTAATCGAAGGCGTGCGGGGGTTGGCCGGTTTCGAGCATTGCGTAGTTTGTCGCGTCAACAACGTTATTTACACTTCTCATGCCGAGGGAGTCAAGGCGCTTTATAAGCCAATCGGGTGAAGGGCCGACTTTTACGCCCTCGATGATTCTTGCGGTGTATCTGCAGCACAGATCGGGTTCTTCGATTTCTACGCTTGCGAAATCAGAGGCCGTTTTTTCGGATTCGTTTAGTTCGATCGAAGGTATTTTCAACTCTTTGCCTGTAACGACTGCCAGTTCTCTTGCAATGCCGATATAGCTTAGGCAATCGCCTCGATTGCTGGTTATTTCAGCGTCGATGACAGTATCGTCATCGAGGCGTTCAATGCCTTCGCATGGAAAACCCAGATCGCTCAAGAGTTCTGCGATTTGTTCGGCGGATTTGTCGATTTCGATATAATCCTTCAACCAGTTCAACGAAATTTTCATACCAGATCATCCAAAAATAAGTTCAGAATAGAGAATAACTTACATTTAGAATTGCTTAATGTCAATGACTTTGCAGGATCTTCTGTCAATTGGCGATTCTTTTATTGTTTTGAACATTTATCCATGCGTTGACTTTGTTTTGCAGTACGTCCAGTGGTACAGGTCCGTCGGCGAGGAGGCAGTCGTGGAAGCTTCGGAGATCGAATTTTTCTCCGAGTTTTTTCTCGGCAATATTTCGCAATTTTCGGATTTTTATTTCACCGATTTTATATGCAATCGCTTGGCCCGGCCAGACTATGTAGCGGTCAATTTCAGTTTCGATGTTATCCTCGGGCATAGCGGTATAAGCTTTCATGTAATCTATGGCTCTCTGGCGTGACCAGTTTTTGTAGTGTATGCCGGTATCTACGACGAGCCTGCATGCTCGCCACATTTCCATTACGAGTCGTCCAAAATTATCGTATGGGTCATCGTACAAATCCATCTCCAGGCCCAATCGCTCTGCATAGAGTGCCCAGCCCTCTCCGTATGCGGTGAACCATGAAAATCGGCGAAAGTTTGGTAAGTCGGTCAACTCCTGCTGAAGTGCAATCTGTAGATGATGGCCTGGCATTGCCTCGTGAAGGGAGAGCGCCGTCATTAGATAAAGTGGGCGTGTATGTAAATCATGCGTGTTGATGTAGTAGAAAGCCGATCTTGTTCCGTCGCCAGCAGGTCTCATGTAGTATGCCCCGGTGGTTTCTGGGGCGATGTAATCGGGGACTTGTTCGAGGCCAAACGGAATGCGGGGTAATTTACCGAAGAGTTTGGGCAGGCGGCCATCGACTTTTTTGGCTATGTAGGCGGCTTGCTTTAATAACTCCTGAGGTGTGTCAGCGTAAAAGCGTTTGTCTGTTCGCAGAAAGTTTGCGAAGTCACTAAAGTCGCCGTCGAATTCTAAGTTGTTTATGATCTGTAACATTTCGGTTTTGATCCGCTCTACTTCTTCCAGGCCTGTCTCGTGGATTTGCTGCGGGGTAAGGTTCGTGGTTGTATAGTAATCAATGCAGTATTCATAATAGGCCTTACCGTTTGGAAGTGTTGATGCTGAGATTGACTGGCGCGATGCGGGGATGTATTGATTCTCGGTGAAATGGAGCAATCTTTTATATGCCGGGACGATGGAATTTGTAATTGCGTTTCGGGCCGCATTTGTCAGGCGAGTACGATCCTGTTTGCTCATATTCTTTGGGAATTTCTCGAACGGCCCAAAGAGCAAACTCTTGTTGGGATCTTCTACGATGTGCGGTTTTATCGAGGATGGGATTTCCTTGGCGACTATCTTCGGGAGGACGTAACCGTTGTTTATTCCGCTTCTCATTAGTTCGATGTGCCCATCGGTCCATCTGCCAAATGCGTTAAGCCTTGCGATGTAGTTTTCGTAGTCTTTTGTTTTTTCAAAACGAAGCTGTTTTGGGAGTTCCAGGAAATAGGTGTGGAAACCGCCCATGTGGGTAATTGGCATCAGGTACATGCTGAAGTCATACTCGGCGATGAGGTTTTGTCTTAGGCGTTTGAAGATGTCGTAGTTCAACTGCTGGGGCGGGGTTAGAGCGTTGCGGTTTATAGAGTTTAGTCTTTTTAAGAAGAGTTTGTGCTGCTGGTATCTTCTTTTTTCGTCGGCTGCTGAAACCGCAGAGAGTCTGTCGTCGAAACGATGGTCGCCATAATGTGTGGCAAAGAGAGGGGATTCTGTTAGCCGGAATTGCCATGCATCCTCAAATAATTGCTCCATGCGCTGCGATGCCGAGTTGGTGCAACCCAGTAGGGACACTAAAGCAATTATGCTTATTGTTAGAGTCAATACATTGTTTCTCATAAGCGCTCCTTTGCCAGGTGAGTGAAACTACTTTGAGGTGACAATCGTCACAGGCGCAATTTTTTCGAGTTCATCTTTTATTTTTTCAGCTTCGCCGACAACTACTATCACAAGTTTTTCCGGATCAATTGTATCTTTAGCCAGTGCTATGCAATCTTGTTGTTTTGTTTTTGCGATTCCATCTAAAAGCCTGTCGAGGTAATCGCTTCCGAGCTGCTGAGATTCTATTAACCAGAGGTCTTGTGCGATCTGCTGAGGAATTTCCCGTTGGCGAATGAAACTTCCGAATATATATGTCCGTGAGTTTTCAAGTTCATCTGTGTCTGGCTTTTGATTACGCAGTCTTTCTATCTCATCGAGAACGGCTTGTACGGCTTGGGCGGTTGTTTCGGGCTTGCTGAATGTACTTATAGTAAAATCTCCTGCGAAACGTTTTGCTACATAGCCACCCCATATTCCGTACGTAAGTCCCTTTTCGACGCGGATGGTTTCGTTTAGCCTGCTGTCGAAGCCACCGCCGAAGTAGCTGTTGACGAGTCTGCTGACGAAGTAGCCTTGATCATGTCTTGTAATACCGAATTGGCCTATCCGAATTTGACTTTGTACGCTTCCGGGTCGGTCCACTATATATATTCGAGTTTTTTTGAGCTCGGCGAGTTTCGGTTGTTGGATCTTCGGTGGCGGTCCTGGAGCTTTCCAATGCCCGAAATTTTTGCGTGCAAGCTCGAAAGCCTGATCTTTCCGGATGTCACCAGCAAATATGAGTACGGCCATATCGGGTCTTGAGAAACGTTGCCACCACTTCTTTATATCCTCAATGTTAAGTGCGTTGACGTCTTTAATTTCTCCTGTTGCTGTGCGTGAGTAGAAATGCTCGGGATAAAGTGCCCTTCTATACTGTCTTGCGGCAAGGTATGAAGGTTCCTGTGAACTAATTGTCAGTGAGGTGAGTATCTGCTTTCGTAATTTGGCGAACTCATCTTGGGGGAAAGTCGGCATCAAGGTCACTTCGCCCATTAGCGTCATAGCCCTTTCGAGATGTTCTGTCAGTGCTCCCATGGAGATGCTTGAAGTATCCATGGCTCCGCTTCCGGCGAGGCTTATCGCGTATGTTTCGAGTTCGTCTGCCAATTGGCCTTCGGTGTGTTTGCTGGTTCCCTTTGTAAGCATATTCATAGCCATCGCAGCGGTTCCGGGTTTATCCTCTGTCCAGGCGCCCGCCATCATACCCAGTCGCACGCTTACAAATGGCACTTCGTGGTTCGGTACGACCATTACTTTTAGCCCGTTTGGAAGTTTTGTGCTTGAGTACTGAGGTGTGAGCTTAGAGGATTTGACTTTTGCAAAGGGCGGTTTCGACGGGAAGTGTTTGGCACGAACGAGTCCTTTTCTGCCGGGTTTTGGAGCGATCTTTTCTGGTTCGGCGGTTACGGGTACATCTTCTTTTGGTTTTTTGTCAATAGCACCCTTTAGAGTACCGAGCAGGTTTCGCTCGACTTTTATTTTCAAAGCACGGTTGGGCAGCAGGTACTTTTTCGAGACTCTCAGGATATCTTCAGCGGTGACACTTTGAATTTCCTCTATCGCCTGATTTACCCGCTCGACGTCGTCCATCATAACGGCAGCGGTCCCCAGTAATCGAGCTTTGCTGTCAATTCGCAGGTTCTCTGTAACCATCTGGCGGAGCATCTGATTTTTTGCCTTGCTTAATTCACGCTCGGTGACCGGTTCGGTGCGTAATTTTTCGATATGGCCTGCAATAATCTCAAGAACAGCATTAGGATCCGAACCAAATGGTGACATCGCAACCCCGGCTCCGAATAAACCTTCCTGCTGGAGTGAGTATGATATTGCCTCGACTTGGACTGCTAACTGTTTTTGGGCAACCAATTCACGATACAACCGGCTTGAGTTTCCACCGCCAAGAATCTCTGCGGCCAGATCGAGGGGGACCGTGTCTTTATCTTTTAAGGCAACTGTTCGATAAGCTACGCCCACACCCGGAGCTGGCGCATTTTCCTGCTTTAGCGTCACCGTTCGGGCCTGCTTCGATATCGGTTCACGCACTGTAACCTTCGGTGGATCGTCGTATCTGGGAATCCAACTGAAATAACGTTTTGCCTGCTTCTGTGCTTGTTCATGTGTGACGGCGCCGACGATTATTAAGGTTGCGTTACTGGGAGCATAATACTTGATCCAGAAATCGCGTAGTTCCTGGACTTCGGCGGCGCGTAGATGTGATATTTTTCCAATCGGTGTCCAGCGATATGGATGTACCTTGAATATTTCATCCACCAGGTCCTCAACGAGAGTTCCATACGGTTGATTGAGACCTCTTCTTCGTTCTTCCTCGACCACGTTTCTTTCTGTATCAAAAGCTTCCTGGTCAATCTTGAGAAATGCCATTCGTTCGGCTTCGAGCCATAGTGCCAATTCGAGTTGGTCGGCAGGTAGAGTTTCGAGATAAACGGTTTTGTCGAAACTGGTATAACCGTTTGTCGTGCCGCCTACCCGCTTGATAAAACCGAAATGGTCAGTGGGGCCAAGGCGGTCTGTTCCTCTAAACATCATATGCTCGAACATATGGGCGAATCCCTGTCGGTCCGGCTGTTCGTCTTTGGAACCGACATGATACCATAACTGTACGGCAACGATGGGACATGAAAAATCTTCAAGTGTGATTACATCGAGGCCGTTGTCAAGCTCTATGTGCTCATAGTTAAATCTCGCGGCCTTGACGCGGCGTATATCCTGCTGGCATCCGGTTGCGATTAGCGTCAGAGCCAGAGTTGATATTGTCAATAAAGCAAAGCGTAGTCTTTTATTTACCATCGAATTAAGCATTTTCGCACTCCTTTTCAAACAAACGCGGTACAATCAATATTCGATTTCTATTTCACCTCTTTCAAGAAATAAGGCTTAGACTGGAATTATAATTGAATCTGCGTACATTTCAATTCGTTTTAGTGGTTGTTTTTACATTATAAGGGACAATAGTTGCGTTACAACCATCGCCTGTCCTACGGACAGACGCTGCCACCCACCATTGTTTTAGTGATTGTATTTACAATAAAGCCCAATAGTTTCGGCTTGACTCAATAAGCTGGTGGTTTTAAGTTAGTCGAATTAGCAAATAAGCTTTAAGGATCTGATATGCGAATACTTGCACTTGAGGGGTACTACGGTGGCAGTCATCGGGCGTTTCTGGATGGCTGGTCGGGAGCGTCGGAACATGAATGGACAGTTCTGAGTTTGCCGGCTTACAAATGGAAATGGCGTATGCGTCATGGGGCAATCACTTTTTCCGATCAACTGCGGCAGCGAACCGAGCAAGATTGGGATTTGGTTTTCTGCTCCGATATGCTCAACTTAGCCGAATTTCGTGGTCTGGCGTCCGTGACCATCCGCGATCTTCCGACGATAGCGTATTTCCATGAGAATCAACTTACATATCCTGTGCGTTTCGAGAGTGAGCGCGACTATCAATTCGCCGTTACCAATATGACGACGGCCCTGTCTGCAGATAGTGTATGGTTTAATTCGGAATTTCATCGAGACTCTTTTCTGGGGGCGCTGAGTGAATTTTTGCAGCGTATGCCGGACTATCAGCCTTTGGATGCTGTTGAACGAATCGCATCGAAGTCACAGGTTCGCTATCCCGGAATATGTGATATCGCTCGAAGTTCAGAAAGAAAGGCTGGGCCGCTTCGGATCCTCTGGGCCGCGAGGTGGGAACATGACAAAAAACCTGAAGATTTCTTCGAGTCGCTTAAAATTCTCAAAGAAAACAACGTAGATTTTCGTATCAGCGTGATCGGAGAGCAATTCCGGGAAGTACCGCAGGTTTTCGAATCGGCACACAAGGATTTTGCCGACCACATCGATCACTGGGGCTATCAACAAAGTCGGTCCCGATACGAAGATGTATTAGGCCAGGCGGACGTTATAGTATCGACGGCAGATCATGAATTTTTCGGAATCGGCGTTCTCGAAGCTGTCTCTGCGGGGGCTTGGCCTCTTTTGCCGAAACGGTTGTCTTATCCGGAACTTTTTGAACTTGAACAAAAACCGGAAAATGAGAAATTCTTCTACAATGGAACAGTTAAAGATCTTGGAGCTAAACTGACCGAATTAGCTGAAAGTGACCGTCTTGCTAATTTAAAAGAGGAACAACTCCGGGCTGCTAAAACTATCGAGCGATTCAAATGGAAGAATCTGGCACCGGTTCTGGATGAAGCCGTCGAAGCGGTATTGCAGCAGAACAAATAACATATTTCTCAGATCTTTTGCACGTCACCAGCTTCTGGGAACGACTTGGCATGAATCTGGATACCCTTGTGATTATGCTTTCTGAAAGGAAGTACTCGAGTAGCTCATTGGGCTAAAAAATGTTACCAGTTCGGCAGAGTTGTCAGCACTTTGGTTTTAACATCGGCCATTGAACCATAAATTTATCTTTTAGAGTTAATCTTCGAACTATTAACTGAATGTCAACCAGAAATCGGGAGGTGCCTCCAAATTCAATCGAACCGTCTTATCCAACGATGCCGCCAGCCAGCGCTTTTCCGGCGTCATCGTTCCGAGCGCGGCAAGCAGATTGGTATCGACGTCCTCGGTCGAGTTTTCCTCCTTCCAGAAGGCCGCGAGAGTATTCGAGATTATCCTGACTCGATCATAAAGTGGGCTTAGCCTGAGATTACGTGCACAGCATGTATAAGGTCGTTTTGGGTGAAGATCGCCGCCAATGGCCTTTAGAATAACAGCCACAGCCCCGGCAAAATCCCAGTGACAGGGAAACAGCAGATCGATGGACATCGCCAAAGAAATTTTGGCTTCATGGCCGTCGACTGTATCATGGATGATGGTTTTTCTGGTTTGTTCGAGAAATGTGAGGTTGTCTTTGTAATGTTCGCCGGCTGTATTTTTTGCCGGCTCGCCATAGTCGTCGAGGCCCAGAGCCATATTGTGGTAGGGCTGATTGGGATCCAGTGCAAAGGTAATCCGGTCAATGACGCGTTGAGCCTGCCATATCTTAAGAGGCGTAGCCAGGCCGATGGAATTCAACAGCTCATCGGCGCCAATCCCACCGACATTGAGATCGACACCACGAATCCCAGGTTCCTGGCACCAACGGGACAGGATGCGACAGCAATTTTCCAGCTCCTTCTTGCGTTCTGGCGGTCGCTCATCCGACTCGGCCGGGTACTGTCCAGATCCGATAGCACCGATTATAAGTTCAGCCTCCTTGTCGGCCTCGAGATAGCACGCTTCATAACGTGTAATAAGCTCTCTAATCCGAGTCGTCTGCTCATCCAGAGGAGCAATCGCGTCTTCCATCGCGTCGATTTCGAACATCTCGGGATCGGCTTCAACACCGCAATTCTGCCAGCACGGCCTGCAGGGATTATTCATATCGTCTCCTATCGGAGCTTTAATGGGTATCGGTCAGTTTTATGGTATAATCCGAACCCAATAATCCCAAAACTAAATCGCAATTTCAACTACTTTCCGAGAGATTTAGCACGCCATGTGGCATTAAACACAAGAAAAGCGAAGTATTTGCTTTAAGAATCCACTTGTTCCCACTGTACTACCAAATTCAACTCCATTTGTCACCCAATACCTGGGAAATCCGGGATAAAGATAGTTTTCGCTTTTACGAGAGGAAAATTAAGATATAATGTGAGCAATTATAGAAGACACTGGATGGCTGATTATGAGAAACTTTGGACTTTTAGTAACTTTGGTTTTGGTAGTGTTATTTTGCGGTTGTGTTGAGCGCAGACTCACTATTAATACCGAACCGCAAGGCGCGAGGGTTCTCTTGAATGACGAAGAAATCGGTACGACACCGGTGATGGTTTCCTTTAGCTGGTATGGCGACTATAACGTGACGGCCCGTAAAGAAGGGTTCGAGACACTCAAGACACACCGGATGCTTAAAGGTCCGTGGTACGACGGTTTCCCGTTCGACTTCTTTGCACAAGTTATCATACCCGCGAGGATAGTCGATTCGTACGAGTGGACTTTTGAGTTGACGCCAAGGAAACTGCCCAGCAGGGACGAACTGATTAAAAAAGCCGAAGAGCTTAAGGGGCAGTTGTAGCTGCATCTGACTGGCCTTGCTTGTAAATCCTTGCTTGCTCTGTGAAGATTTCTTTCATTGTTTGCGGGGGTATCCTTAGGAACACTGCGAGACTCTTTAACTGGTTTTCCTGCTGCTGAGTTATTTTTCCGCTTGCCAGAACCTGATTACATGCCTTTCGAAACTGGAACTGTGCGTTTTGGCCCGGCGTAGTCTTTTGGTTTTTTTTGAAGATTACGACCTCATCGGTGAATATCTTCTTCATAACTTCGTTTGGCATTCTTAGAAGGCGTGCGAGATTAATTAATTCACTTTCTTCCTGCGGTGTAACCTTACCGTCGGCAAGGACCCTCTTGCAGGCCTTTCGAAATTGCAGTTCGACTTCTTTTGTCGGCTGAATCTGCTGGCTTGCCTTGAAGACCTTTCTTTCATCGGTGAACAACCGCTTAGCGTCTTCTTTTAAAATATTAAGCGAATCGGCCAATTGGCGAAGCTGTCCCTTCTCATCAACTTCGACGGTTCCGTCAGCAAGAGCCCTTTTGCAGGCGATACGAAACTTCATTGAGGCGTTTTTTGATTTCTGCTCTCTTTGCTTTTGCTGGAAGCTTTTCTTTTCCTCGGCAAAGATACGGTTCCTTTCTTCTTTTGAAAATTCGAGAGTCTCAGCCAACGCCCTTATGTGACTCTTCTCGCCGATCTCAATTATTCCGTCTGCAAATGCTTCGCGGCATGCACTGCGAAGACGCTGTTGTGTTTCTTTTATTTGTTCTGCGCGGTCCTGTTGCTGCTCGTCAATCTCATCGGCAAGTCTTTTTGCCTCTTCGGTTGCCTTTTCATATCCCTGGTCTGCGGCCTTTTTATACCATATTAATGCCTGGTTTTTGTCCTGCTCGAGTCCGCTTCCCCATTCGTAGTGCACACCGAGATTGAACTGTGAGACGCTGTCTCGCTGTTCTGCAGCTTTTCGATACCAGTTGACGGCTTGATCCTCATCCTGTGCGGTACCACTTCCTGTATCATAACACCAGCCGAGATTGGCCTGTGCGGTTGCATATCCCTGCTGTGCGGCTTTTAGATACCACTGCAGGGCTTCGGCCTGGTCATGGGGTACACCTTCACCGTTTTGATAGCAGGAACCGATATAGTTTTGTGCGATTGGGTATCCCTGCTCGGCCGCTTTTAAGTGCCAACTCAAGGCGTGTATATCACTTCGCTCGACACCGAAGCCTTCATCAAAGCATCTCCCCAAGAGCCATTGTGCCTCGCGGACTCCAAGCTCTGCGGCTTGTTTCCAGACAGACAGTTGCTCGTCGAAATTTGTTCGAATATACCCCCTGCTTCCGTCACCGGCCTTTATGGCCTTTTCGCAAGCACTGACATCGGTTAGACACTGCTGTCTCATGGAGTCAATATCAGCTTGACTTGATCCGCATTGCGGACAAAATTTTGCGTCCTGTAGTACTTCGGCTTGGCATTTACTACACTTCATAATAACAGCCCTCTCAAATAATTATTGCTAATTCTTGCCCGCCAACAACACAATCAAATCATAGATTAACAGAACATCGGCAAAAATGCAAATTTAAAATGCTTTTGAAGAAATGTTGGAAAATGGTAATTATGAACGAAGTAACGCGAAGTGAAGAATCTATTTTTCGTCGAAGAATCGAGATTCTTCGCTGCGCTCAGAATGACAGATTGTCTCTTTTCTGCAGAGCAAGATTGTATCTTTTCTGCAGAGCAAGGTTTTTTTGATTAGCTGGAAAGGTTCTCGCGGTACCATCCGATGGCTTTTTCAAGGCCTGATTTGAATGATACGACCGGTTTATAGCCGATTGTTTTTTCGGCGAGGCTGATGTCGGCCAGGGAGTGTTTTACGTCTCCTGCCCTGACAGGTTCGTATTTGGGCTTGATGTCTTTGGCGAGGAGTTTGTTTATTAAGTCGATAATGGCGTTTACCGTTATCGCTTCTGCGCATGCGATGTTTACCATTTCACCGTTTGTATGCTTTGCCCTTGCGGCCAGGAGGTTTGCCTCTACTATATTATCAACATGAGTAAAATCGCGGCTCTGCTCGCCGTCGCCATAAACGATAGGTGGTTGGTCATTTAGTATTGCAGTTACAAAGGCCGGGATTGCGGCGGCATACTGGCTGGCAGGATCCTGATACGGACCGAATACGTTGAAGTATCGCAGTGAAATAGTCTCCAGGCCGAAGACCTTACTAAAAACCGAACAATAATACTCGCCTACGAGTTTTCCTACAGCATAAGGAGAAAGTGGACTTACAGGCATGGTTTCGATTTTCGGTAATGTTGGTGTGTCTCCATATGCCGAGGAACTGGCGGCATAGACAAATCGTTTTATTTTCATGTCCCTGGCTGTAAGCAGAAGATTAAATGTTGCATCGATGCAGTGTTTGTGTGTCAGGGCAGGGTCATCAACGCTGCGTGGTACCGAAGGCAATGCTCCTTGATGTAGTACAACGTCGATATCTTTCATGGCCGAACGGGCGGCGGATTCGTTACCCATGTCTGCTTTGATGAATTCGATCTTGTCAATGATGTCGGTGAGGTTGCTTTCTTTTCCTGTGAGCAGGTTGTCGATGACTCTTACGAAACAACCCTCGCGGACCAATCTCCTGGAGATATTTGATCCGATGAATCCGGCTCCGCCGGTGACTAAGAATCTATCCATAGAAAAAACCTTTCGCTACAAAAATATTTGCAACTGAGCTATAAACAAACAAATTAAATCGAATGAGCAAGTTGTGCAGTTTGGTATTGTCGATACAACTTGAACTGTTTCCTGAAATATCCGCCCTTCAATGACTTTGCGGCAAAGAGAACACATCCAGTGACAACGGCGTTGACTTCCTTTAGTTCTCGAATGGTTCTCAGTGCGGCACCTCTTCTTGTAATCCCGGCATTGAAGACGAGGATAGAACCATCAACAAATCGGCTCAGTACCTTTACGTCACTGACCAGCAGGACAGGCGGTGAATCTATGATTATATAATCATAGCTCTTTCTTCGGTCATTGATCAACTGCTCCATCTGATAACTTCCGAGCAGTTCAGCGGGATTCGAAGGTAATGGTCCTGATTCAATTAAGTCCAATCCCTGTATAACATCAGCTTTTCTTGCATCATCAAAACTGCACAATCCCATAAGCAGAGCGCTGAGACCAAATTCGGAACTTCCTGTTTGGGATTGGTCCAGCATAAATATTTTATTTAGACTTGGTCGCCGGAAATTTGCGTCTATTAAAAGAACCTTTTTGTTCTCTGCCAAGAGTGTTGTAGCCATATTTACAGCAACGGGCGTTTTTCCTTCAGCGGCCATTCCACTGGTAACAAGCAAGACTTTCTGTGCATGTCCTGCATTGGAAAGCCTCAGGTTCGTACGAAGCCTCCTGTACGACTCGCTTATTACAGAATACGGAGCCTGTCGCACTACATTGCACAGGTCAATGCCATCGACCTGATCATCCTCTATAGCGTCGGGGATAACACCAAGAAGCGGAATATGCAGATACCTGTGTACATCCCTTGGCAAACGCACGAGGTCGTTAAGGAGTTCTATCATAAAAGCGAGTCCTATTCCAAGCATGAGCCCCAAAACCGTTCCTCCCGGGAAGTAAACTTCCCATCTTGGTGAACTCATTTCCAAGGGCGGCAGTGCGTTGCCTACGCGTTCGACTTTTGCGGTTTGCGGATCGTCGTGTATAATTGTATAGCTTTCAATCGAGGCTGTTACTTCATCAAGCCTATCTTTTCTTTCGTCGCGTACATCGAGTCTTTGTGAGTAGAGTCTCAGAGCCATATCGAGGTCCACCTGCTGGCGTTCGGTTTCCTCACGCCTTTGCCGCAAAGTCTCAAGTTGGCTCTCCAGGATAATAAGTTGATCCTGTGTGTTTTTAAGTTGTGCATTACGCGTATAATCTGCGATAAGAATTTTACGTTCTGCCAATTCCTGTTTTAACTTATTTATTGACTCCTGCGTTTCCTTTATTTCTCTATGATTCCTTCCAAACTTCGAGAGGCGTCCTTTAAGTGCGGATTCCAGAACTATGAGCCGTTGAGTTACCGCGACCGCTACGGGATCCCTTTCGACCACTTGATCGACCTGTACCGGAACAGGACCCTGTACCCATTTCTTGTACTCTGCAATGGCTGCCTGAATCGCCCCAGCCTGCAATATCATCTCGTCCTGTTGTAATTCAAGGGCGGTGAGCTTTAGGGTAATAGTATGCTCATACCTCTGCCTTCTCGGATCCACGAGCCCTGGTATGTTAAATCTTTCCTGGACATCCTGCAAGCTCTCCTCTGCGGTTCTAAGTGCCAGAATAAGTGCTTCCCTTTGTCCGTTGAGAACGCCAAGTTTATCTTTGATTCCAGATTTCTCCCGATCACTGCGTTCTTTCATAAACAGGTTAACCATCTCATTAACAATTCCTGCCGCTTCTTTTGGATCTCCGCAAGTCATAGATATGGACACAAATTCCCGGTCTCTTTCCGGATAGGCACTAAATCGTTTTTTCAAATCTTTATAAGCTTTTCTCATGCTTTTTTCACGTTCGCCTTCGACATCTCCGAAACGTTTAAACCAAACCATTTCCTGAATTTTCTTCCTGTCTATTAATTTCTGTAGAGAACCCTGTGTTGTGATAAGACTGGCAATCGAAGCTCGATATCCATACTGAATATCCTTTGCTTGCATCGCATGTCCAATTTCAAACGGATCCTGGGTTACAGGGGAGAGCACTCTTAGAAAGGTTCTTGCGGTGAATCTGGGCAGGTATCTGCGTAAGAGAAACCAACTGGCCCCTCCCATTATCAAGCCTACAAACGTCATTAAAATGATCAAAAACACATGACGGCGTAAAATTCCATATATATCCTTTGGTGTCATTGCATTGGCCTGGTCAGGTACCCTGCGTTGTCCGGCCGGTGCAACCATTCTGTTTATTACCATCTCTTTCTTTTCCATATTTTCTCAATATAAATAAATAACAATAATCCGTATCACGTTTTCAGTACGGAATTGCCTGTTACAGTTACAGTTCTCCAGTAGCAGCCCGATTAATTGCCGTTTTTATTCGTTCCCTGGCCGCCTCCGATAAAGATTTTTTTCCGGTCAAAAGCGCCTGTTTATAAGCTTCTACGGCCTCAGTCTTTTGTCCAAGCGCTTCCTTTACCAAACCCAGATGCTCATACACGTCAGCAGGTGCCGAAATTCTGTTCTGCAAATACTGCTGAAGAGCAGCTTGTAAATACTCATCTGCCTTCTGTAACTTTTTGTTCTTGTACAACACATATCCATATGTGTCCAGGAATCCCGGATTATCCGGCGCCGATTCATGCGCTCGTCTGGAATATTCCAGTGCATCCTGCAATCTTTCGTTATTCAAAGACAAAATATAAGCCAGATTGTTCAGAACAATCATATTATTCGGCATTTCCAAGAGGAGACTTTCATACTCATCTATAATACGTTCAAGATAGCTGTTATTGGACGTTTTGTTGTACACAGCCTCAAGTGTATTTGCTTTTTGTACACTATAAAAAAGTTTCTCATTTCTGTCATCCGCGGACAATTTCAGGCATTTGTCAATATACTGAAGCGATTTATTATATTGCTCGCTTAGATTCATTAACAAGAACATTGCCATATTTGCGGAAGTTGACTCTGGATTAGCCTTTATTGTCTCGCTGCAATATTCGGTTAGCTCCTTCCTTTCAATGGCAGAATCGACTCTCTGTAATGTTTGACGTGCAAACTCTCTATTCTTACCAGCAAAAGCCTTGTCCATTGCTTTTTTGTAGTAGTTCAGAGCACTTTGTCTTTCATTTATTTTCATTTTTGCATCAGCCATTCCAAGAAAAGCAACGGCACTTACGTCCGGTAATTTACTTCCAACAAACTTACTACCCACCTCAAAAAGTCTGTTTAGTTTTGCGTTATCGGGACTATTGTTGCCTGAAGATCCTGCGTCCAACAAAAGCGTGTTTAAATAACCGTCAAGTGCATCACGATAATCAGAAACACTGAAGCGATTATTTGCATTATCCAAGATTGAAGCTTTCTGTCTATCGACCGCTATTTGCAAAGCTTTTCCATATAATCCCACTGCCCTATCGAAATCGCCCTGGCTGACAGCGAATGCCCCCGCTCGATTATGCCAGTCAATGCTGTCACCGAGCTTTTCCAAAGTTTGTTTGTAGAAGCGTTGTAGAGCATTCTTATCGGCAGAGTTTATATAGATTTGTTCCAGAAGATCTCTAGCGGCGGGAGGTGCATGAGGCTGATCGATGGTATTTTGTAACTCTGTCAAGGCGTCCTGTTTTAATCCGGCTTTTAGATAAGCTCTCGCCAGCAAAAACCTTGTAGTAGGATCTGAATTCAAGGATTTACTTTTCTTTAGATCGTCAATAGCCTGCTGTGACTTACCGAGTAGATAATTAACTCGTCCTCTTAACTGCCAAGTAATCGCATTTTCGTCTTCAGAAAGACTAAGACTTTGGTTGATCAAGTCGAGAGCCTTTTCAAGTTGGCCCCTCCTCATTGCTAACCATGCTTCAAGTAGTAATGCCCTCGAATCCTGTGCGTACTTTTCTTTAAAACTCTGCAACTTAGGTTCGACATCATTAATCATTCCTGTTTTCAAGAATGTCTGTATCTGTAGCAGACGATTCTCTGGGCTATCCTGAATTTGTAAAAGTTCCTCCGAATACTTTTTTACGTCTTGCCTGTTTGATTCCTTTTCTGCGATAAAAAGTAATCCTCTAACAACGACACTGTCTTTTTCGTTGTTCAGGTACAACTGCTGTAGTGTTGTTTTAGCCTCATCATATCGACCACTTCGAAGATAATGGTTCCAGAGCAACTGTTTATCCCCGGCATCAATCAAGAGCGCAACGGCCTTATCATCCTCATCTCTGAGTCTATGATAATTTGCCATCGACTCAATGACTGAACGATTATTCGGATCGATTTGCCGAGCCTGTTTAAGGGCCGAGTCTGCAATCCCAAATAGAGCCTCTTTTCGCTGTTGTAGAGACTCATTCTGAGCCATTCTCATCGCCATTCTCCCGAGAAGCAGGGCATTCTGTACATTTTGTACAGTCTTGTTAATTCTCTGACGAATTGCAAGCGCCTGTGCCGGATCATCCTCACTTATGTACTCTGCATAAAAACCAAGCAATTGGAGATCCCACGGATTCAATCCAGTTGCCTTAAGCAAAGCTTTTTTTGTTTCAGTAAGCTGCTGTGTTGTAACTCTCTCTCCAAGTTTCTGATTTCTACGATGTAGTAAAAATGCCAGAGACTTTGCGATATCTCCATCCTGAGAATTCAGGGAAACTGCTTTTTGAGCTTCCCGTACCGCATCTTGATAATTTCCCATGGCAGCGTATGCATTACTTTTTAAGAGATGAGCGTGGGAAAAGACAGGTCTGAGCTTAAGACATTCGTCAAGTTCTGTCAAAGCTTTCTCAACTTCACCTTTTGCCAGAGCAAGTCTTGCTACGAAGAATCCTCCCTGGCAATCATCAAGGTTTTCTTTTCTACTCAATTCAGTTAGCTGCTCTGCCTTGCCCCAATCCTTTAATGTCAAAGCTATTTCAAAAGCGTAGCTTGCTGCCAATTGTCTCATAGCCTGTGCGGTCTGACCTTCTGGCGAATTTATATCCAAAGGCGTATTTTGTAGCTTTAGGACATTTCCAAACTCCGTGGCGGCCAATTCCATTTCCTTATACTTATGATACAACCTCGCAAGGTTCATTGACTTTCGAGCAGGATCAGTAATCGTCGAGAGTACCTTCTCTTCGATTTGTCTTCGTTTTTGCTCTGAGATTTTACTCGGATCGGGCTCTAACAACATTAGCTTATAAAACTGAATAGAAGTACTGTCAGGATGGCTCTGCAGGAACTGATCAACCAGCGACATTGCTTTGGTAGTCTTGTTTTCATTTATATAGCTGTTGCAAAGAGCAACGACATATTTTTCGTCAATAGCATTAGGCTCTTTTTCCAGAAGTTCGCGTGTCAATTTCTCCCACTGGCTTCGATAACGGTCCAGTTGCTCGTTAATCTGTTCCAAGGACTCCTCTTGAAGCGGATCGAGTTGTGTTTTTTTCTGCTGTTCGAAGACAGTTGTAGTTCCTTCTTTCAATTTCTTTTGAATTATGCTATTTTGAAGCCTTCCTACCTTGGCTCTTGCAAGTTCCAGATTCAGTTGCAACGTGCCGAGATCATCTGGCTTCATTGAATCCAGAATTTCCTGTGCCTTATCGAACTTGCCTGTAAGGATATTCAATTCTACAAGTATTCTCCTGCTAGTTTGATTAGGTGAGAATTTCTTTTCATAGTAATCGGCGGTACCAAGAGCTAAATTGTAAGAGCGTAGTTTCATCAGTACCCTTGCATACTCAAGGAGAGATTCCGGTTTGCTGTTGTCAATTATGTCCCGACTCCTTCTATTATTAATTCCGAGTGCCGAAGCATAGAACTCAACCACCGCTCCAAGTTCGGAAGAATTCTCAAATAGCTTTGCAAGACGATAAGAAAGCAACGAATCTCTTTGCCCAACGGATTTGAGTTGTTGATAAGCGGAATACAACTGTTTAACAGCGATAGTCTTTTGCCCTTTTGCCAAATTAAGCATCCCTTTCCACTTAACGACATGCGTATCTTCCCCTGTACCGACTATTTCTTCAATTTCATCAACTGCTTGCTCGGCCTTTTTCAACAGTTGTTCCCGAGTAAATCCGCTTTGTTCTACTCGGTCTTCAATGATTAGATCAAGATAAATTCTGGACAAGAAAGTATATATAGCGACCTTCCGCATACGATTGGCCCATTGTCTCGGTCCCGGATTGTCCTGAGCGTCTGGTAATTCAAGTGCATGAGTTGCGATATCTATTGCCTTAATAAGCCACTCTTTTTCACCGTGCATCGAAAAGTTGGTATAATAGACATTTGCTGCGTTTCTGGCATACATAACGTTTTCTTTGTCGAGTTCGACAGTTTTTGCGGCAGCATCAACGGCTTTTGCAATGTCCTTTAGCCTCGTACGATAATAACGTGCAAGTGCAAAATAAGCTTCTGCACTTTTCGGGAACTTCTTTACGACATCGAGATACTCCGATTCCAATGCAAGGAATTTCTTCTCCATATCAACAAAATCCCGATCGCGAGCCTGCAGCAGTTTCATCGACAGTAGGTTTATGTAGGCCCTGGGCTTGTCTGGTTTATTTTTAACTGTTCCTTCCAAAAGAGACTCAGCACGTTTCATCTCTCTGTTTTTTGCCTGGGTATCACCTGTTGCAACAAAGAGTTCAGCTTTTGTAACAATCGCCTTGGCGTGATATCCTGCGGCGATAACATTGCAAGGATCAAATTCACTGACGTGTTTTAGGTCATCAATTGCCTGATCGAGCATTTTTTTCTGATCAGTTGTTCTACCCCGCTGGGCCGTCTCAAGAAAAGCTCTCCCTCGAACCAGATATAGAAAAGTACCAAGCTTTCCCTCAACATCCGTTTTTAGCTCTGGTCCGAACGGATCCAACTTTGAAGTATCTTGTTCAAAGATTTGTGGATCGTCCTGTGCAGTATCAATGAAATCCGACGCTTGTGACAGTATCTCCTGCCATGCCGATCGCAAGCCACTGTCAGCCATCAGATAAACATATTTCAACTGCGAATAACGCGCTCGAGTCTGTTGCTCATCAATCCTGGCTATTTGTGTCCAGCACTTCACTGCATTAATCCACTCGCCGGTCTGCCTTGAAACCTCCGCGATTTTGTATAATGCCCTTATCTTTTCCGGATCTCGCTTACTGAGGTTGTGAGCCTGACCATAATTAAGCAGAGCCTTTTTATATTCCTCTTCCTTAACGGACTCTTCTTCCGCAGCCTGTGCTGCTGCCATCGCCGCATCACCATCGATAATGTATCTGCCAGGATCCCGGTTTAACCTCAAAATCAACAATATCGCAAGAACTATCAAAACACTGATTATTAAAGATCCGATAATCGCAACCTTCTTATTTAGTCTTTTCTTCGCCATGAAACCTTCCCTTAGCTTATCCTAACCAGTTTATGTATTTTATTTTTGACTTTGGCCGTTATTTTTTTTCTGATCCTTTGGAGGCCAATCAGGCCAGTGTTCTTCTTCCAAAATGGGTAAAAGTACAGATAAAAGTTTCTCACTGGCTTGTATCGCCTCAGTTTTTTCAGGATAAACAGTTCTTCCGAATACCCTGTTGAAGAATTTCCACTCAACTTTGGAGTAATAGGAATATTTTCCGACAATGTTCTTACTCAATACGTATCTCGTTTCTGTTCTATTTGCCGTATATTCGTTGTTTACATTAAATAAATACATAACGGGAAAAGTTACGTCGCTAAAAATATTTTTTAAGTTAGAGCCAGAAAAAACAACATATCGCAACCTAAGAACATGTTCCTGATCGTCTGTCTTCAAATTAACTTCTGCTTCCCCCCCACCAATTTTTCGATACCCGACTCCGGTATAACACTCATCGGGGTTATGGACAACTATATCGGCCTTATCGTAATAAGTAACGAACAGCAGACATTGTCGAACGGGGCTATCTGCTGGAACCCGTTTATCTTCAAGTATCCATTCAATATCATCCTGAGCGCCCAATTCCCGTAGAATCTCTTTGTTTTCAATTTTTTTCTTTGAAACAATCTCGTATGGTTCAAGTGCGTTATCGCTCATTTGGTCGAACGGCTTTTTCATAGGTAATGGCTTTTTTTCCAAACCGATCCTTAGATGCCCTATCGCAGCCGACATAATTCCTCCCGATAGGGCAAGAACCACCGCACATATCAAAAAGGCGGGTTGCAAATATGTTTTGTATTTATCTGTCATTATCTCAAAACCATATAACACTATCGACGACGGACTATTACGTCGTCGTCTAACTCTGTTTCATCAACAAACAGACTCGTCATAAACCAGGCGATAAAACCATACAATCCAAAAGCCAACGGAAGCATTATAAAACCAAGCAGGCTGTGATATAATCCCTGCGCATATATGGGATCTATCAGTACGTAAATGAATCCCGTAACCGTCACGCGAACAATGTTGCAGAATATTGCTATTGGTATTGTAGCAGCCAATAGTACGATCCTGTGCCAGGCAGGTCGGTAATGAAGATATGCCATAGCCACACCAAGTGCAACAAATGCCATCAATAGTCGCATCCCGCTGCAAGCTTCAGCAACATTTAGAGCAGGCTCTACAGGCTTACCTTTATAAATTACATCGATCACAACACCACTAACGGTTGTTTGTACTTGAGGTACAAGGCCAAGTAGAACCGCCGCTACCTTTGCGGCAATGAATCTCATCGGCATCGTCAGCGTGACATAGAAAGTTCTTGGCAAAGGTACCGCAAAAACCAGAAAGCCCACGGGAAGCCAGAGGTGCTTTAGGAGTTTCCAGCCCCCCAGAAAAAGTACAACAGCGCCAAGCGTTGCAATCATGGTAATCGAAAGAAGGTAACCAAATCGAATATGAACTTCATTAAGTGGATAAAACAGGAGGCCACAAATTAGAAAGAAAAGGCCAAGATAATTCGGCTTGAATGTATCTCTAAGTATATCCTGTTTTCTCTGGTTTATAAAGTACACGCTAAAAAGAGGGATTAGAAAGCCATGTGACCAATTCGGATCATTGATCCAATTGTAAACTATCGAATAAATTTCGCGTCTAAAAAGGTAGTAAAACAAAACCGCGATGATCATCATCTTAATATAACTGTGAATACCAATATCACCCCAAGCGGCAGACTCGGCGGTATCCTGTTGGGATTGGGCCTGTATAATCTTAGTCGAATTCTTTTGTATCGCCCTATTATAATCTTGATCCATCACGTTCTGCCATACAGTTAATCTGTTACGAGTTGCTAAACTCCATATCTACCGAAAAACAAAACGGCATCTGCAAACGCAGAAGCCTCATAGAAATCCATACGACTTAGTCCATTATAACAAGTGTAATGCCGTAACAAGACATTATATGGCAATACGCCTGAGAACTCAAATCGTTCATTAGTCAAAGAGATTGAAAAACGGTTTGTTACTCCCAAAATCTCTGTCTGCGAAATTACGGTCATAAACAAATCCAAAGCCATAAGTTGCCCGAAACGAATTTCGCAGAACTGCACGCCACATTGCAGTCGGATGCGTTCCGACAATAATAGTGTCATTTATCTTAATAAAGAAATCCGGTTGTTCCCCCCTGAAAATCTTGTCCAAATCCAGCATTACGGTTTCTTCCCGGTCCTTTCCAAGTCTTCTTATAACTTCACATCTTTTTGGCCAGGCCAGTGGTCCAGGTCCTCCGGCGGACGCAACAGCCTGTTTTAGTGTCATTGGCCTTCCTGTCAACTGGATCGGACCTGAACGGACAACATTACCCATGATATAAAATTCTCCGATAATATCAACCGGTACGTAAATACTATCTCCCTGTCTTATTATTATGTTGTATCTTGGATCTCCTGACTGGAATTTCTCAACCGGTATTCGAATTACTCTTGCTTGGACTCCACCGGTTCCGATCTGGTCCCAACCATAATCGAGAGGAATATCCTGCTCTGGTGACTTTAATATATCCGGTACCTGTGGTGCCCGTGGTCTTGGAGGTATAACCGGTATCGAGTCTCCAGTCCTCATTGGAATCCATTTTCCGTCACGAAAGATCCATTCAATACGCCCCTTAGAATCTGAACCACTCGAATCAAAATCTGGGATATTTAGCTTGAAGCTTCCGGTTTCGTCACTTGTTGCCATCTCAGCAGAGGTAATAACAGGCATTGTAAGTTTATCAGCCCGATTAAAGTTTAATCGGTTTGATTGGAGAGATTGCGGTGTTATGATTTCGAGCATTTCCTGCTTTGAGGGAACCAACAGTCTCTCAGTTTCTCTTTGCGGTTCTACAGGGTCCGTGGGAGACTTTGGCATCTCGGCGTTTACATGCTCAGCGGTAACAGCCCGTGCAACGTATATATAGCTTACGTTGAACTCACTTACTCCTCCGGCTATGGCTACAGCTTCAGACAAGCGTATTGCATATCGAGGTAGAAAATACTTTCCTGGTTGCACAATACCGTTACCCAATACAGAATAACTCCTTCTCTGTGACTGTACCAGAGTTACGGAAACCGAAGGCTCAATGAGAATATCCGGGCTGAGAATTGCTTCAATTTCCTCTTCGAGTTGTGCTTCGGTCAATCCTTCGGCCGGAATTATTCCGACTTCGGGTATCGATAAGCGTCCAGTTTCAGTAATAGTGTACTGGTTTGTAAACCACCGACCTGTCATCAGTAACTCATAGATTGAAACAACCACGATATCGCCCGGGCTAAAGACATGGTCAGTTTCAATGTCCATGACATCGACAGGTCGAGGATCTTCAGTTCCCTCCCAGGTCGAAGGCGTTTCATCAGCAACACCGAGAGTGTCGAGAATTAAATTAACGGCAGGAACCGGACGGAATCGTCCCATCTGAGTCGGATCCCAGAATTTGTTTCCGCATCCCATAAAACACATATTCAGAAGTCCGCACGCCATAACTATACAAATGTACCGTTTCCATTTACGAACTTCATCTCTCTTGTTTATCGATCGAGCCGTTTCCATGAGGCGAAACTTCCCCTATATTTATTAATAAAAATCCGACAGAACTGAACTGCCGATTACCCAATTTTTATCGGTTTTAAGCTATCCGGGCTTAACTTTCCGACTGTGATCCAAATAACACCACAAAGAAATCAGACACCTAAAAGGTGCCGGAAATGCTTATACCCTACCTCCGTGTAGAATTTTGACGGCTTTGATGTGATTTTTACACGTAGAACACGAAAACACGATCTTGCATACCCTAAGACCTTGCAAACACAGTACTTACGATGCCACAAAACACCATCCATCCAAACATTGCCCAGCCGTAGCCGACCGGAAAACGCATATCTCGATGTCGCCGCCATCGAGCATTACCGAACAAATAAACCTTCATTATACTGTCTTATAGCTGCCCTTGTTCAGAACTGCATAAAGTTTAGCACCGATAAATTATGATATATCAGCAATGCTCCGCAATAAATGCTATGACGTGCCCCGGATATACCTAAAGTATCTTTTGTTTATATCCTGGAATCGCAACTACTATACTAATCGATGGTAACTTCTGTACATCAAGAGAAAAAAGACATCTCCTGGCTTATTTTCCGCAAAGAAATGAATATACGGACAATAATTTTATCGGTCCTACGGGGGCCTAAGCCATGTAAAAAAGCCGGCCCCCTTATATAAACCGGTTAGTTCTTTTCTGGTTTGTTACCGTTATAGTCTATTTTTGAAAGCTGCTCGACTAACGTGAATCTATCGATTGCATCAGCCTTGGCCTGTTTTATCAACCTTGCGGCTACCTCAGGTTTTGACTGCTTTAATGACCTATATCGATTCTCGCCATAGACGTATTCTTCAAAGTCGAATGTCGGAGCCTTTGAGTCCATTTTCAGCGGATTTTCGCCCTGGTCTTTGAGTTGCGGATTGTATCGATACAGAGGCCAATGCCCACTATTTACAGCCTGTTTCTGATGCTCATATCCGTTTACAAGGTTATAACCGTGTGCAATGCAATGTGAATACGCGATTACGAGCGAAGGTCCCGGATAAGCTTCGGCCTCGACAAATGCCCGAACTGTTTGTGCTGGATTTGCTCCAAGTGCGACCCTTGCCACATAGATGTTGCCGTATGTCATAGCCAAAAGACCAAGCTCCTTCTTTGGCATTGGTTTTCCGCCTGCGGCAAATTTTGCTACGGCTGCTCTTGGCGTGGATTTTGACATCTGACCGCCTGTGTTGGAATAAACCTCGGTATCAAGAACGAGTACATTTACATTAGCACCGCTGGCCAAAACATGGTCCAGTCCACCGTAACCAATGTCGTAGGCCCAACCATCTCCACCTAATGCCCAGACTGATTTTCGAACCAGATAATCGGCAACAGATAACAATTGAGTGCAAGCCTGGCAAGTTCCCTTGGCTGTTTGCTGCTTTAGCTTTTCTACCCGCTCGCGTTGCTGTTCTATCGCCTCCTGGCTCGGGTCATCAGCTAATGCGGCCGACTTGATTTGTTCTGCGAGATCACTTTGAACACCACCTGCTTCGACCGCCTGATCGAGTAATTCGAGTGCGAATTGCTTGAACTTATCGACCGTCAACCTCATTCCCATTGCGAATTCAGCGCAATCCTCGAACAGGCTGTTACTCCATGTCGGCCCCCTGCCGTCGTTGTTTTTGGTATATGGCGTGGTCGGTAGGTTTCCTCCGTAAATCGAGGAACAGCCAGTGGCATTGCCGATATAGGCCCTGTCTCCGAATAACTGCGACATGAGTTTGACATACGCGGTTTCTCCGCAACCGGCACAGGCTCCGGAATACTCAAACAATGGCGTGACTAACTGGCTTCCCTTTACGGTTTTGGCATTGAACAAGGCCGGATCAGTATCGGGAATCGACAGGAAGAACTTGTAGTTCTCGGCTTCTGCGGGGCGAATCGGCTCCTGGAGTACCATGTTAATCGCCTTTTTGCCTGTCGGTTTTTTATTTTCATCTCTTTCTTTGCCCGGACAGGTCTGGACGCAAGCGCCACAACCGGTACAATCTTCCGGAGCTATCTGGACAGTATATTTCATACCGTCGAATCCCTTGCCTTTTGCATCTATACTCTTAAATGTTTCCGGAGCATTCTCAAGGCACTTCGGATCGTAATCCTTCACTCTTATCGTAGCATGAGGACACACAAGCGAGCAAAGAGCACATTGCAAACATAAATCGGGCTCCCATGCGGGAATAGTAACACCGATATTTCTCTTCTCGTATTGTGTTGTACCGGTCGGAAACCTTCCGTCACAAGGCATCTTACTGACCGGCATCTTATCGCCGTGGAAAGCTAAGAGTTCGCCGGTAACTTCCTTGACGAAATCAGGAGCGTCTTCGGGTACCGGGGGATGCATTTTGATAGTGCTCGTTACTTTGTCCGGCACCTTGACCTCAAAAATCTTCTCCAATGCACCGTCAACGGCGGCATTGTTCATATCGACAACCTTCTGACCCTTCTTACCGTAACTCTTCTGTATGGCATCTTTGATCGCCTTGATTGCATTGTCTATTGGAATAATGTTGCTGATCTTGAAAAATGCTGTCTGCATAATCACATTGATTCGGGGTCCCAGTCCTATTTCCTTGGCAATCGAAATGGCGTCTATGACGTAGAATTTCAG